>JAABUL010000006.1_pt1 | contig 306215 bp, 272 predicted proteins | sample 5559151 | NCBI WGS metagenome assembly JAABUL01 (sample SAMN10711876, study PRJNA513368) | rock metagenome | isolation source: Antarctica rocks | place: Antarctica: Victoria Land, Pudding Butte sud
TTCCATGCTCGAGAACAGTGCTGACTGAAGCAGCGGTGACCAACGGTCGTGTCTCCAAGCAGTCTTCTACGAAGAAGAAGACCATCAAGCAGGAGACCACCTCCGAGGCCACGACTCCCGCAGCTGAGGGCGGCAGCAGCTCGGACACTGCGGCTGTCGATACGCCTGTGGACAACGACAATCTTGGCCTCAGCTTCGGTATCGATCATACCATGGGCTTCGGGCAAGGTGGCGACTCTAACGGTCTTGGCGACGGGTTCGAAGACCCATCGTTCTTCTGAGCGGTCCATGAGGTGTCGAAGAAGTATCTTGAGCACGGAGATGAGTGGAAGGAGGCAAGACTGACGGAATGATTTTGACATGATTATATGATTATGCTGGGCACGTGGAGCCTACATGACTGGAAGAGGCATCTTGACGTGGTAACACTGGGCCTGAGATCAAGTACTTAGCGAACGGACATGAAGTCGTGGATCGGCCAAACAATTGAAATTGAGCATTGCTTCCATATCTCTCACGGCATCTGCGTGCCGAAGAGAGTGCTTCCATATATCGGGCCGTAAGCTACACAACTCTGAGCGTGTTGTCAGCCAGTTGAGGCAGGTTGCAGGCCGTGAGCTGCCCAAGTTCGAAAATGAGCTGGCCCCGTTCGAAAATGATCCTCATCCTAATCCACAACCGAACAAACATAATTATTCGGTTTAAGATGATTGCTCACATTGACCTGCTCGTCGATCAAGTTAAGCGATGGTCAAAGTCCGTGGCTGCCGCAGTGCAACAGAGGATATGCATGCTCTTACCAGGATTCGCGCCACCTCCGGACCACGCGCCGTAACGCCAGAGCAATCAATAGAGACGTCAGAAGACTATCGTAGGGACAATGTAGAGTTTGTTGGACTCGTTGAGAACCTATCAGTCGCGTACTCGTTCGCATCGGTAGCCATCGCTCATGAAGACCATGCCGTTGCATCTCAATCTCATGCGTCTCATTCGGTATCCTGGTCGTTTCATTCCCAGTAACATACCGTCAACCTCACCTCACAACAGGCAGCAGTCCGCCCAAGCGTGACCACATGCTGAGCGTAGTCGCTAACTAGCGTACCCAGAGCATTTTGAAATTTGTGTCTTCCACAGACTTCCACAGCTTGACATCTTCACCTCACACCAACACACCTTTTTGCTGCGAGTCGTAGCATAGCCCTCACGTAAGTACTCTCACATGCTCATCGATCGTGAGTGCATTACCGGGCCTCATCCTCGGAGACACGGTTGCCGTTTAGAAGACGTAGTGAAGTCACTGGAGTGACGTTTACCACATCAAGCTGACCCGGATTCTCGAACCAGCATCACCAAACCCAACCCAACCCACCAACTCACCACGATGCCACCAAAGGTCAAGACGAACTGGGACGCCGCGATGCACGAAAAATTGCTCATCGCCATCACCACCACCACGCCGTTCAACAAGAGGGACGAGGCCACCGCGTCGAAGCTCTCCGAGTTGCTTGGTATGTCAGAAACCTCGTGCCGTGCTCACTGGTCACAGCCAACTGACGTCTTTTCAGGGAAGGCGGGACCGACGGCCGATGGGATCTACCAGCACCTTAACGCCCTGAAGAAGGCCAACGGTGGTGGAGGTTCGGCTGCTGGGTCTCCGGCCAAGGCTGCGGGTACGCCGAAGACGCCACGTACGCCGAAGCCCACGAAGGGTGCGATCACGCCGAACAGTGGTACGTCGTGACCACATCGTCTTGATTGCAGATCGAAGACTAACAAAACCCAGTCAATAAGCGCAAGGCCGATGCCATGAGCGAGGGCGACGATGATACAGAGGCCGAGGCCGCCGATGTCAAGCCCCGCGCCACGTACGACCGCAAATCCAAGTCAGCCACCCCTGGGAGATACTCTGCTGCCCTCGCTGCCCTCGATAGTGAAGATGATGGTGATGAAGAAGAAGCGACACCGAGAGTCGACAGCGCGGCTGAGGGGGACAAGCGCGCCCGCTACGCGGGCGCTGACGACAGCGACGTCAGCGACTTCTCGAAGATGGTGCAGTAGGCCGTGCTTCCGTACGGAGTGTGGTTGCTTGATCGGAGTGATGGTGGATTGGAGAATGAGCGAGCAGTAGGTGGTCAGCATCTGCGGCGTGTGGTTGCTTTACCGGAGCGTTCGTGGGCTGGAGAGCTGGTTGGAGAGACTTCTTCGGCGTGATGACATGGCGGTAGGCAAAGCGATTGCATCGAGAGCGGAGGCGTGAGACGGGCAGCGACTTTGAGACTGACTCTTGCTGCATAAGTCCCAACATGCATACCTCCTTACCCACCACATCAAATAGTCAAACTGTTGATCATCATCCAATCATCCCCCAAACAATCCTTATTCTCCAACACCTTCCTATCCGGAAACCCCGTCCCCTCCAACGCCATCTTGATCGCACACTTCGCCAGCCGGTCCACCCCAATGACCGGCACCACCGCCTCGCTCAACAACGTCGTCACCGCATCCCCTCCCGCAAGCACCGTCCCCGGTCTGAGCGCAATCGCCTCAAAACACCTCTTCCCGCCAATCATCTCCGAATTATCCGCAATATCAAAGATCCCTTTCTCCGCCGCCCCTTTGATCTTGCGACTATCATTCCACATCCACAACCCCCGGAACTGATCCTGCTCCGCGCCCCACCCACTCACGAAGATGAAGCGAAACGGGAACTTCTGCTTATTCGGCGGCGCGTTCGGGTCCAACTTTGTCGCTAATGCCGCGGCAAACGCATTCGCTGCTTGAATCGGGTAGTGGATCCATACCATCTCCGCTTCTTCCTTCTTGCCTTTGTAGGTGGCGTAGGTGCGGCCGCCGAGGCACCAGATGCAGCCTTCGATCTTGTAGGCGGAGAGTTTGTCGAGCAGGTGCTCGGGATATTGGGAGAAGTCGGTGTGAATGAGTTGGACTACTTTCTTGTGGGTGGAGTATTTGGTGGGGAGTTCGTGGCGGGTGAGACAATAAATATGCGAGATGTAGTTGTGTTTGATGCATTGCTCGAGCATCTCGGTGCCGATGAAGCCGGTGGCGCCGCAAATGAGGATTTTCATCGTTGTGGTGGTCGTGTGTTGTGGATGGTATGGAGAGGGGGTTGGGATGAGGTGGAAGATTGCTTCGGAGCTGTTGGTAGCTCTTGAGCTCTCGCTTCTGAACGACTTACTGATTTCCTGCTACAGGCTGTGCCGCTGGCTAAGTATGCTACGCAATGGACAGAACGTGTGATGCTCCACGTATTCGCTGGATGATTGTCACAAGATTACCGAAAGAAGAGCTGAAGTGAATGCAGGTCGCCAGATTCGTGCCTGAGTGCCTGAATCTTCGCCACGTCTATATCTTCACTGTCTTCCACTTCACGTTGTTCTTACAATCTAGCCCATCTACTATCAATCATTACCTTATGTAGGGATTAGTCTCCTTTGCCGAAGCGTTCCCAGCATCAAGCTTCACAGAGCAAAATGAATACCATGAGGGGATATCGAAAGTGGTAGCATTGACCCCTAGCTTACCATGATACGTACAGGAAACTATGAAGAGCCAGATCTCCCATGATGGTGAAGTCCATGATACATGACCAGCCAGTGTTGTTGGTGGCGGTGACAACATCCTGCACGAGGTGTTGGTGTTGTTACTGCTTTGTGTGCTACCCAAGATCCACTGAAACAGGCGACACACTCTCAGACGAGGACATCCGACCAGTACATCTTAGTCTGAGACACGAAAAGGGGTCGCGGTAGGCATCCTGTTTAAGTATATGTTTCATTTCCTCAGCGGCTTTCATTCACCTGCAAGCACTCCTCAACCGAGTCACTGGCCATTTGGCGCACGTACGAGCAACATCTCTACCTTCCGACCATACCGTACTCCATACCAGCAGTCTATTGCGTTCTACCAAAAGACATGGCGACCGTCTGAATCCTCTACCTCGAGATCTTCACCAGCTCCAGCGATAGATATTCCGTATTCCTTCGAGTGTGTTGTCTATGCGTAAGACCAACAATTCAACACTGACAGCTGTACGCTTTTAGGGCAGCGAGTCTCAGGCATGCGCAAGTATGTCTTAGACAGCCGAAAGGGGCGGTCTTCGCATTTCTGCTCGACACAAACGTAAGCTCTTGATGACTCCGATCTCTTCTTCACAACTATACCTCACTCTGCATTTGTTCTTCTCGCATCAGGACATCAACGACAATATTCCTCGACTACTCCTTCTACGACCATCAAGCTTCGCAGACAGACATGGCGATCCGCATCCACGACTACATTCGATACCTGCACCACAATCTCTCCCGCAATGATCCTATCAGTCATCGAGATTACATCCTTCTCATGAATCTTGTGGACTACCTCACATTCGGAGATCTCGGAGCCCGTGTCAACAAGAACGCACTCAAGCAGACGTCCAAAACGGCTGTGTGCAATCTCCTTACCGACGAAGACAAGATTCACATCAACACGGCGGAGAATGTGATGCACGCGGAGATGGCCATCTGTGTTTCGATTATCAGTTTCGCCCTCAAGAAACCCATCAACGTCTCCATGACACGCAGCTGGCGCGGGATGTACGGTGTCATCAACATTGCCGCCGACTTCGACAAGCCAACACTGAGATCAGTTGTGGTCACACTGGCACAGGCTTTGCTCTTCGCAGTTTCCCCAGTGGTTCTGGCGCTGTCGTACTTGAGCATCAAGAATCACTCCTCTGTGCTGCTTGCCTGCCCTTGTGAGTTCGGGGAGGGTGGTGACGATCGCGACGATACTCGCTCTCGGCCTTCAGGTACTTGTGTGACCTTGCAACTCGTCTCTGCGGGGTTTCTTCTCGGTTAAAGCGACGCCTGTTGTAGCTCAAGAGCTGCAGCCGGTTTGTGAAGAGTTCGGCCACGCCTGCTGTGACAGATGGAAGGGGAAACTTGGGAGAGCGGTTCTGCAAAGTGGAGAGGCTGAAGCTCATTCAGAACCAGGCGGCTAGGAAACGACGCAGAACGACCTTACCAGAGATAGATGAGGAGCCGTTGGCAGTGGTTCGTGAGGAGAATCCGGTCGATCTTTCGGACGGCGCTATACGACGAAGTGGTATGCCTTGTGTCTCGGCTGCCTGCAAGTCTGGAGCCGAGTGGTAGTGTCTCCATGTACCTATTGCAGATATGTCCATAGCAGTCAACAGCTTCTTAGCCCACACCACCAGAAAATAAGAGTGATCGCATTCACCACGCTGACCCCGGTCCTGAGATGCATGCGCGGTACGTGAATGTCTGGCCAGCCTTCTCATGGAGCGAATGTGGCTTCTTCGCGCTGCATGTGAATGGTTGATTGCGTCGTGCTCGACACCTTTCTTCCGATCACTAAAACTCCTTTGTTTCTCTCCCCTCTTTCCTTACAATACAACACAATCCGACCTCACCTGTCCGCCAGCCTTTGAACCGGACCCCGATCCATCACAAGAACCGTCGGCCAGCGAGCCACAGCCAAGCGTCAGAAACGACAAACTCCCCTCAGCTCAACAACCAGATATGGCAGACTTCTCCACGTCCAGACATGTCGCCGGAAAGTCTCTCAACGCTCATGACCATGGCGATCGTCGACTCCTCATCTTCGTCCACACCTGTATCAAGCAGACCCCGATCACTGCGGCATGCCACTCAGCACTCTGCAAAGTCCTCACAGACGAAGCCAAGATGAACATGAACATCAACGAAGTCCGTGACAACATCGCCATGGCCATCGTCTTCGCCGTCGCGATTCCAGTTATCGACCTTGTTTACGGCGCCTTGTTCGGTAACGATCGTGCCATGCCGAATGGAACCCGCATGCTGGACTTCATCCGTCAAATCGTCCGCGAGTTGCTGCTGGTGGCGGTTCCCTGGATGTTGGCGCTACTCTACCTCACAGTCGGCGACGGAGCTGTGAGGATCTCTCTGTACGCTTGTCCTTCAGACTTCAGCCATGCGCTCGACATCGCTTTCAATGTCGTACAAGCTGTGCAGATCATGCGGTACTTCACCGGGTTGTTCGGGTGGCTGTGAGGGGGGCGTGTGTGGTACCTTTGAGGCGGCATATAACCGCATCGTCTGATGTTGTCCCTTGTCTGTGCGGATGGTTGCTTGCATAGCTGGGCGTGACGTTGAAGACTGCCGGCTAGGGCGGTAGAGAGAAAGATGGACGATTTATAGATGGGGAGCGAGGCGGCTGGTTGTTCTGTAGCGCTTGTCAGTACCCCTTCGGGTAAAGCCAGCAGTATGTGCAGTGTGTCCAAGTAGCAATGAGATATTGCGCTTAGGCAGTGCGTCCACCACGTACCGAAGTGGCTTCATCTGAGTTGCTTGCATTCTCACTGCTATGGCAATTCAGCCTGTGCGAAATCTTACATTTGGCTGACGTAAAAGAGCACAGGACAGAAGTTGCTCAACGGAATTCGGTAGAGGAGAAAGATGCCATGCCATCAAACCCAGTGAAGTGGGTGAGCTGCCTTCGCGCGGAAGCCGTAAAGTACGCACGGCTGACGCTAGCTGAGAACTGTATGTACTTCGCCAGGGGCCAGGCTGCGGACTTTTGATCTGGTTTCGCGTTCCAGTAAGTCAGAGGCAGGTTTCACATCAACCTTGTACGGCGCAATAGGCACATCGTCATGCAGGCACCAAACCACCTCCTTCGGCTGACCTAGCCACTTCGACACCTCAACTGCGAACTGCGCTGCTGAACCGTCGTAAGGCCGTCCATTCAAGTTTGCACGCCCAGCAATGGCCTGAATCAAGAGGTCTGGTTTTGGTCCAATGATAGCGTGGATTCCGCTGTAAGCGCCTAGGTGGCCATTCCAAAATACTGCTTTGTCGCCGACGATGAAGTTGTAGCTCAGTTGCCCACCATCGAAATTGGAGAACACGTGACCGGCGCTCGGGTCCACGTAGTCGATGAAGGACTGGGTTCCCTCATCTCGGTCTTCGGGAGGTATGTGGTCACCAAGCCGAAGAAGGCCATATTTCATACCCATGGTGATGTCGAGGGTGCAAGCGTATTCGCTTGCTGCTCCAGTGTAGACCTTGCCAGATCTGTGAAGCCTGCTATTATTTCATAGAAAGACTCTACGATAAAAAGTCACCATGCTCGTATCAGGTAAGTCGGTATTCTAACGGACAATATTGCCTGAGCCCATCAGATCTTGCGATTCTCGGAGTCCAATCTCTGTGGCGTCTTCAGGCCAATGGCTTCGATCGTTGACACAATCCAGCCGATGAATGTGAGCATGGCTCGGACGACCATGATCTTCGCCCGCCCCCATGAGTTACTGAGGTCCAACGCGGTCATCTGTTCGCTCTTCTTCACCATGTCGAATGCTCGTTCATACATCTCCTTGTCGAATCCTTGCACCAACGACGAGCGCTCGTCGTCCGTGGGCACGCTACCTTGAAACCTGGCCCCCAATAGACTGTCCACGAGGTTACCAGCGTCGTTCAATGCTTGGTTGGCACCCATGCCTCTGCCTGGCGTCATCGGGTGTATGGCGTCTCCGATGAGAACAACGCCCGAGTTTTCTGCCTTGCCGGCACGCCAGTCAGTCGTCGGCTTGAAAGAGCTGGTCAACAGGCCCGTTCGCAGATTGCTCGATGCCGAGCTGAAGATGGTGGGTAAAGAATCTCCAAGCTTCAGACCGTGGCGTGCATAGTCGATGAGTTGCTGCAAGATCATGTTCTTGTCGTCTCCGCATTTCTTCAAGATTGCCTGGCCTCGCGAGGCGGGTAACATGACCGACCAGAACAAGGTGTGATCATCGTCCTCCTCCTGCGGTTGGTGACGTTCCCGTCCTAGGAGCTCTGGGTGACTGTAAACTGAAGCGAAACCAGAGATATTGTCGCCGCCAAGGAACAGAACGGATCCGCAGTCGAGCAATGACCGGGGCAAGTTGTCACGTATCTTCGCTGTGATAGTACCGCGTGCTTGTATCAGGGTGAACCCCTTGAGCTTGATCTTGTTGTTCAGCCCAGCTTGTCGATTGATTTTGCTGCCGCTCCCATCTGCGGCGATCAAGATATCTGCGTGAACAGAATCTTGGTTGTGGAAGTGGATGGTTACGCCGCCAGCATTTTCAGCCCCGAGCTTGTAGCGGTCGAAGTCATGACCAAAATGGATCCGCTCCTCCGATAGTGGCCGCTGCAGAAGCACATGGCGTAGTCCAGTCCGAGGAATCGGTCTGCCCTGTGGATACAGCTTGACGCTGGACAAATTGAGGCACATATCGAAGGTGTCCGGGTTGACCAGAGCAGGTGCTTTGGCAGCGTCACCACCCCACATCTTTTGAAGGCCGTTCCATGTGTCTTCGTTTGAGACAGTTTTCAGAGCGTTGAGGCCCGGGAGGCCGATTCGTAGCTGATATCCTCCTCGTTCCAGATCGTACGCGATGGTATCCCGTTCGTACAATTGAACATCGTATCGCAAAGACGGATCTTGAAGCAATCCATTCGCCGCAGCAAGCCCAGATATTCCTGCTCCGATAACAGCGACTCTGATCTTCATCTGCCCGTCAGCAAGCACCTTTCTGTTGACGTTGGTGCCACTAGATGGAGCAGGCATGGTCGGCGTCGTCACGGCGTTCCGAACACAGCGCCCACATTGCAGTAGAGGTGGCCATGCTAGTAATAGTAGCCCTCGTCTACGTTTGCTTGTTCACTACCCCGACCTTTGCTGAGTACCCCACGATGCACCCCACAATGGATGTGAAGTCTTGACTCGGAATGGGCATGGTCCGAAGATGCCGATGACCTTGTCCTGCACTGCAAAGGCTCTGCACAATGATGGCGTCCGGTCCGGGAACAGCAGGTGACGTCCCGCGTTGCAATTGGTTCGCCTGTGACTTAACGTGTGTTTTCCTTTCAGTTGCCAAATTGCTCATGCAAACATCGATCTTCAGTCGCTTATAGCAACATACAAATATGAAGGACAATCGCCTCCAGTGTAGACGATGTGCCTTCCCACGTTGTGGTTGACGATACTTTCGCCTAATCCAACAAACTCCTCGATGATGGGAGTGGCGCCCTTCAATTCTAGCCGAAGACTCTCGCCCGCATCAAACACGATGCCGCCAGGCCAGAGATGGAAATCGAGTTCGTCGATGTTGCCTTGCTATAGCTTTTGCTCTGTATCATGCGGATGCCATATTTATGCATCAGACATGAGCCTCTTATACTCGATGTCGTCGAACCCCGGAAGGTCTTCGTGCGTGATTGCTCGGTGTGAAGCTCTTAGTCGACCATTCGGGCCAGTGTGCTTGAATATGTTCATGTGAGGAATGTCCGAAGCACAAAGGTCGCCAGGTAAGTGCTCAAAGGGGATGTTGTAGTAGTACAATACATTCCCTGCCGAGTCCAATTTACGAATGATCGCATACACATCCATGTCGTCGTGGTCAGGTGTTGCCATGAACAGTTTCAAGGGAGAGAATCCGCAGAGCTCTGTGTATCGTTCGAACTTGATGTTGAAGCTAGCGCCAATGTCGACCTCACTCCGGTGGGTTGCTGCATCGTACTCCTTGCTACTGCGCGAAGACGGTATGCTGGTCTGCAGGGTCTCGCTCGAACATTCGAGGTAAAACTTTCGATAGGTAAACTCGGGTGGCGGGTAGGCTTCGGCGGGTCGGTTGACAACAGACGCCCGGTTGTAGCCGATGAGAGAAAGACGAACACGAAGTGTTTTCTCTCACCCGTTGTCTCGTCCCAGCATGTAGTGGTCAAAGAATCTTTGCAGATCGTCGACGTTCTCCGGTTGGTATAAGTCATGCCACTCCTGTGTGGTGGTCCAACGCAGCCTGTAGTACTCTTAGCTTTCGGTTTGCTGGAGAGCATGAGTGTGATGCCTTGTACACACCATTGCTGATGACTGCCCGCAAGCAGGAACCCTTTGACCGAGCCCTCAGTGTGCAATCCAGTGGAATAACTAGCAGTGGCGTACAATGGCACCTGGATATTGCGCAGTTTGGGCTTCTTATCATCCCAGTAGTCGTTGTAGAGCGGGTACTTGTCGACCATAGCCGCTACATTCTCGCGCTTGTTTTGCCCTAAGATCAAGAAGTGTCAGTATTGAGTACTCACTTCAATTGGACGGAAAGGGAGTCTGACCACCAAAGAACCCGGTGAGCGCATCCCAAAACGCATGGTCGGGAATGCCACCGCGACCAATGCTTTCTCGGTAGAAGTCTCCGAGCCCCTCCCACGGAGCCATGCAACGTAGATGAGGAGGCTGCTCCGCAGCAATAAACCTGCAAAGAGTTCAGTTCGCTGTTGACACCATACTACAAGAGGTGAAAGAAGGCGAACCATTGGGTAGTTCCCAGCCATGAGTTCCCGGCCAAAGACCAAACGCAAGGCGTGGCACGGCGATGCCTCCAATGGAGATGGTGATCTGCGACATGGCTAACAGGTTCGGGAGGGGCTACGGGGGTCTCAGAGTTGTGTAGATGGTACGCGTGTGGTCGACCGCAAACAGGGGGAGGGCGGGATCCCCACCACGCCAACTACGCGACCATCGCGTATACGATGCACAAGGCGCCTGACGGCAACAGCATACGGCAGCGTGAAGACGATGATGAAGCTAATGTCGAATCCAAGCTCTGGAGCTTCAAGATGTTCGTCTGGAGTCGGGCGCGGGTTCCAAAAGCCCGCTCACATACCCTCCCCGTTTGCCACTCATCCTCTGTATCGCTGGAGTCTTTGTACATCATAAGCTTTCCCTGTGAAGCTACTCCATCATGGCCGATGCGGCTCAACACTTCAGCATTCCCGTCGAGTACGCGCCTAGCGGTAGGGATTTAGCAAACATATGGATTGCGTACGGACCACCATCACGTCACATCCTTCCAAAGGGATGGACGAAAGATCCGGGTAGGAGGCCTCTTCCTACTAACATGATTTGGGAGAAGGACATCAAAGTGCCCTTGAGAGATGGCGTTCACTTATTGGCCGACATCTTCAGCTTCCGACGACAAACCAGTTCCTGCTATTATGCCGTGGAGTCCGTATGGAAAGACTGGCACAGGTAACCACAACTTCCACATACATGGAGTGGGCTGTTTATGCTGAATACTTCTCACAGGTGTGCAGACTCTCGACTTCATACCCATGAGAGTAGGCGTTCCTCGTCACGCCACCAGCGGGCTTGAAAAATGGGAGGCTCCCGATCTAGCGGAGTGGATTCAGCGTGGTTACGCGTTGGTCCATATCGATGCCCGAGGTAGCTTCATGTCTGAGGGAGACTTCGCGTTCTACGGCACGCAGGAAGGGCGAGACGGCTACGACAGCATTGAATGGATCGCGGAGCAGTCGTGGTGCAACGGCGCCGTGACCTTGGATCCCTCATGAAGTGGGCGCCCAACCATGCATACCCGCTTCCAACAGACAGCAGCAAGGAAGTCCGCCAGGCTCTGGACGCAGGCTTCCGCCACTTCAACACCGGAGACCTTTATACCAACAACTCAAGTGCTGCAGACGTTTTCACAACGTCCGGGCTGAAGCGTGACGAGCTGTTCTTCAGTCTCAAGCTCAATACTTACAAGGCTTTGGGCTGCCAAGGCGCGCAAAGTATGGTCGACAGCACGAGCAGAGAGATCGAGCGATTTGGCCTTGACGGCTACGTGGATCTCCTTCTGCTACATTTCCCACCGCGAGGACATCCTGGCAACCTCAGCAACCGCGAGGCATGGCGTGTGTTAGAAGAGCTCAAGGACTGAGGATTGGCTCGAATCATCGGAGTATCGAACTGGTACATTGTCCCCGTTATCAATGCTCAAGAGACCTGCAGATCGCTGACTACTATGTAATGCTAGGTCGCTGAAGGATTACAGTTGCATTATGGATGCCTCGGATCTTCGACACAAGATTCAGGCCAACGAGTACGAGTTCAATCCATTTCTGCTAAGTGACCCTGATTTCCAGGCGTTGCGAGCCTTTGAAATCAAGCATGAGATCATCAACATGAGTGAGCTCTACTGTTCTGCTTATCAGGCCTCCTTCTAATCACGATTCAGACTATGGAGTCTTGACCGTTCTTAATGGCAAATTGCCAACCGCAACGACGTCTGCCCTCCTAGAAACCTTGAAGGCGCAGTCGAAGACAACGGGTCTGTCGTCAGCCGAGCTGCTGCTGAGCTGGGCAAACGACCGCCTCGACGGTGTTGTGGTGTCTTCCACATCCCGGAGTGATCGTGCAGTTGAGACGGTAGCCCTCTTCTTGTCGGATCATCCAACGCGCTTAGCGGATGGTGTCTATGACCAAATAGAACAGGCTGCAGCTCGTGACGGGTTTGAAGGCAAGGTATTCTATAAGCATCGGCACATGGAAGCCGTGGTTGCGGCTTAGCTTTGGTATGTCTGATGCGTTGTCCGCACCAGCAATTATTGTTTACTGCATGGCACGACGTCATGCAGGCCTTCATGGAAGACCTCGGTATGTGATCTGATCAATTGTGGCTATATACTCTACCGCTCTCATAGAGTTCTTTCCCGCATCCCCACCACATCTCGACTTCACAAAGGCTTCTTTAGCTCCTCTTGCCCCGCCTCCACCATTAAACTGTTCTTGCTAATTCGGAAGCGCAAAGGAGTGGCTGCCTTATGCGGCCTCCCCACATCTGAGTCTTGCGAGTACGGAGGTATTGCGGCTGAGGCAAACGAACCTATGCTTTCGACTTTTCTACCATACACATAGCTAGATGCTCAATTGTGCCAGTGGAAAGCAGTGTGCGAGTACGAACAATGGCAATGAACGTGTCCAGTTCGCAGGTATCAACACCGCCGCATCAGGTCATCATCGTGGGCGGCGGACCAGTCGGGCTGTCATGCTCTATCCTATTGTCGTTGCGAAACATCCCGCACATCTTGTTCGAACGCCACCCTGACACTTCGATTCACCCCAAAGCATGTGGCATCAATCAGAGGACGACCGAGATCTTCCGTGTTATGGGTATCGAGGAAGAAGTGTACCAACATGCGGCGCCAGATACAATCGCTGGCCGTACTGCTTGGTACACTGGATTTGGACCGCATGGCCGGGAGTTGTACTCCCGCGATGCATGGGGTGGCGGCAAATACGCTTCGGAGTACGCCTCTCACAGTCCCTCGAAGTATTGCATCATGCCTCAAATTCGCCTCGAGCCCATCTTAAAACGGCGTGCCGTCGAGCTGAATCCACACGGCATCTTTTACAACACGGAAGTCCTGGACTCGTCTAATGATGAAAGTGAGGGCGTGGTGCGTGTCATCGTGCAATCACGTTCGAACGGAGAAAAGCGCGAGTACGTAGGACAGTATGCGATTCTTGCCGACGGGGGTCGAATGTTCACCGACAAATTGGGCGTTCGTTGGTCTGGAGAAGGCGAGTTGTTCGATATGGTTACAGCACACTTCAGCTCTCCGCTTCGCTCCCTCCATCCGGACCCCAGAAACTTTATGACGTGGTTCTCGAATCCATCTATGGGTGGCAGTACGCGGACAGGCTACTTGTATCAGATCGGGCCTTGGCCGTCGATGAGGGAAGAGGACGATGAGTATGTGTTTGCCTGCGGACGCGCTACCGATGATCCGGACAGTTTCGATGCCGAAACCATGGTTGCACGTCTACGGCGGACTCTCGGTATCCCGGACTTGCCCATCAACATGCTGACATTCAGCCACTGGACGGTCAATGCCCTGTTCGCAGAGCGGTGGCGTGTCGGTCGCATTTTCTTGGTAGGAGATGCAGCACATCGCATTCCTCCTTGGGGAGCACTGGGTATGAACACGGGCATCCAGGACGCCCAGAATTTGATCTGGAAGCTCTGTCTGGCGTTGGAAGATCCCAATAAATATGATAGACTCCTAGATACATACCAGACAGAACGCTTGGAAGTTGGGAAGCGCGTTGGTTTGACTAGCCTGGAGAACATGCGCCGACACAGTAATTTGATTGACACCGCAATCGGGATCAGTGAGAAGCAGACTGCTCAACAGAATTGCGCTGAAGTTGACGCTTTCTTTGACCCTGCACATCCCGACTACGCGGGCAAACGAGCGGCGATGGAGATGGCAGCCAGGGAGCTAGACTCCGAGTTCAAAGCACCTGGCTACGAAGTTGGATGGTTTTACCCTTCCGTGGACAGTGGTTCTGAGCGCGGAAAGACTCACGGAGGCCAGCAGCATCCCGACGGCACGCTTGTGTACGAATTCTACCGACCCTCCACCATCCCTGGTCATCACTTACCACATGTGTGGGTCGAACGGGACGGCAAGCAATGCGCCCTTCGCGACCTTCTCACCTTGAAGAATTTGACTTTGATTGTCGAGCATGTTATAAGAGTAATGGACAGCCGTGTGTCGGTGGTTGTTGTCGGCGCAGACGGCTGGACAGACATCTCTGGTACATGGGAGCAGGTGCGGGGCGTTGGGGCGTCGGGCGGAGTGCTTGTCAGACCAGATGGCATTGTAGCCTGGCGTGGACTGTCGAGTGATGTCGAAGCACAAGTGGATCGCATCTTGTGTGCAAAGAGCGAGGCAACGAGAGTCAACGGCGCAGCCTATCAAGGTAGAATATAGGCTCATGCTTTCCGCTGCAGGCAATACTATCAAACAACGCACAAGCCATCTGTATTCTCCGGACTGAAGATGATGTGTCAGAACTGTAAGGAGGTCCTCCTCCGGCTTTCCTGTATCATGTAGGAGATGCACGACAGCAACAGCGATGGTGAATCTCTGCTACCCAATGATACAATACATGCTATACTAGACTCAAACGCGGCTCCACGAGGTTGCGAATGCCACATCATTCCTTTGGAGTATCAACTCGTTGGCGAAGCTTGCACATGAAACTCTTTCGCTTGACACACCAGATGTTCTGATAATCGAACTTGGTCTCCATCGGCTCAAAGTCGTATCTTCGCACAAGCTCAGGAAGCAACTTGACCATTTCGAGGTGCGAGATATGCTTTCCAATGCAGGTTCGTGTACCAGCCCCGAAAGGAAGATAGTCGTTCTCCATTGCAGCAAGCTGTTCCGGCGGAGTCACCGCAGGATCCCATCGCTCGGGTCGGAAGACATCCGCATCACAGCCATAGATTGAGGTATTCGTATGAGCCACCCAAGAGTTGATACCAAGGATAGTCTATCCGAGAATACGTTAGCACAGATCGGCAAGAGCCAGGATGTCGGATCATGTTACCCCTGGTGGGAAATCCAGTCCGGCGAGAGTGAATCCCTCTCCCACTACCTGGCGCCACATAGGAAGACCCGTTGCAGGATGGATCCTAAACGCCTCCTTGATGCAGTATCGTAAACACGGTAGCTTCTGTGCTTGATCAAACTCAATGCACTTGTCGGCCTCGTCGAGAAGCCCGACAGCAGAGAGTTCATCGCGAAGCTTGTTCAGGACTCCAGGTGTGGTCACGATATAGTACAGAGCACTCGTGAGTGAGATGCTAGTTGTATCGCTGCCGGCAGCCACGTTTCCATCACATGCCACGTCCATGTGGTAGACTTTGTACGCCTCCGGATCTCGATCACGTGCCTGGTTGACCTTGCTGAGGAATGTTTCGCCCCTGTCCTTTCCAGCATCTCCGCCAGACGCTGCAGCTTTGTTCTTCAGCTTAGCAGAGAAAGCCTGGATTCCTCTGACTGGACTGCCGAAGAGTGCGAAGAACAGCGGTATCAGGAGAGGCTGAATACCACCTAGGGTCGAGAATGCCGTGCTGTCCTCCAAGGATTTCATGATGCCGTCGATATCCTGACCTCCGGACTCAAGGAAACCCACAGGGCTGCCAAACTACAGCAACGATGTATGTCAGCGTCACAACGTGAGAACGTTAGGGGTGACCCACGGACCGTAATCCCACCGATAAAGTCAAAGGCGTAGCATTGCATCCAGTGCTGCAGATCCACTGATTGTCCTTCCGCCATGCGAGCGTCGAGTTGTCGGAGCAGCAAGTGAACGCAATCATCCACATATGGCTCGTATGACTTGATTGCACTCATCGAATACATACTACCCATCTTCCGTCGCATAGCAGCGTGAAAAGTCCGGTCCTGAGCAGAGAACAGGTTATGGTCTTTGACCCGCGGGTCGCCAAAAGCGGTTTACCAGGCTGATTTCGGCATTGGGGACGAGATGGCAGACAGCGCACTCATTGCCGAAGGATCGTCTAGACTATACATTCGAGGTGCAATACGAACCACTTTTGCTGTTCGTTTTCTTCGATTAGCAGATGCTGAATGCTGCAAATGCTACCAGTCATACGTACCACCTGATGCATGAGCCTTGATATTCCATTCTTCGAAGTGGCCCTTCCATACTTCACGGAGGTACCAAAGGCCACTCCAGCGGGCTGTTCGGTGTCCAGCTGTTGTTGGGTATGCCAGGCAGGACTTGAAGTGGCGTATAGTCGCAATGACAAGTCCAGCCAAAACAAGGACGCACAAAGCAACTCGAGTGATTGACATGTTGGTTGTTTGCTATGTCACCGTGCAATCTTTCGATCAAAGCTGCACGCGCGATGGGTTGTTTCAATAGAGACATCCTCGAACAGACTTTCGGCCTCCCCCACAGCGCCCCGCATCATGATGCGGAGATTCAGCCAGTGGGTGTTACGACTACGGTCGCGGAAGAGACAAGATTGCGAGTGTAGGCTTGAAACCAAGCCCGGGACTTGCACAGTGGTGCTCCTGACATGGTTGTTGACTGGCATGCTCTCTGGACCAGCTGAAATTCGAATGAATCGTCGTTCGAGCTTCTCTTTTGCCATTTGGCGAAGCTTCCAAATGGCGTGCTCGATGGGAGGGGCAGATCAAAGTGCTCTTGTTCAGCACTCGGGTGGACTGGAGCACGGCCGTCGACGGGGAGAAGATCCTGAAACTTCATCAGAGAATAGTCGATCTCTTTAATCATGGCGTCGAACGGCGTAAGAGATACAGTCGTGCCTCAGGAGAAGAAGAGCCTCATTTTGAATGCATTCGTAGAAATGTGTATGTGCTCATATTCATCTCCGATTGTGCATTAAAGTCGATGTATGCTGATCGAGCGGAACAGGCAGCGGACATCAGTCGCCCGGGCTCTGGAGACATCCAAAAGACCAATCCGCCAACTTCAATGATATCGATCATTGGGTCAACCTAGCAAAGTTGCTCGAGAGTGCAAAGTTCCACGGCATCTTCATCGCGGACGTACTAGGTACGTTCTTTCTCTTCTCTCGAAGTCTTGATCGTCCTGTCTAAGTCTTGGTCAGGCGGATACGATGTATACCAAGGTCCACGAAACCTGGATCTGGCAATCAGATCCGCAGCACAGTGGCCGGTAAACGAGCCGCTAGCTATTGTTCCTGCGATGGCTGCGGCCACGGAAGAGTATCGGATCTGGCGTTACCGTCGCCACGACTTACGAGCAGCCGTATCACCTTGCCAGGCGACTCTCGACGATCGATCATCTCTCGAAAGGTCGGTTTGGCTGGAACATCGTCACAGGCTACCTCGACTCCGCCGCTCGCAATCTTGGGCACACTGAGCAGCCGAAGGACGACAATCGCTATGAAGTAGCAGAGGAGTACATGCAGGTGATGTATAAGCTGTTCGAGTCGTCCTGGCGCGATGATGCTGTCGTTAAGGATGCCGAGAAAGGCATGTTCAGCGTGCCTGATCGCATCCGGGAGATCAACCATGTCGGGAAGTTCTACAACGTTCCGGGACCACATATTTGCCAGCCATCGCCTCAACGGACGCCGCTGCTGATGCAAGCTGGGACTTCAAAAGCTGGTAAGACGTTCGCTGCGCAGCATGCAGAAGCGGTATTTGTAGCAGGTCATAGTCCGTCTGTGGTAGCGGCAAATATTGCCGAAATTCGAGAGATGGCGAGCTCGCAGTTTGGACGGGATTCGCAGAGCATCAAGTTCCTTGCGATGTTCTGTCCTGTGCTTGGGAAGACGGAGAGTGAGGCCAAGGAGAAGTACGACGATTACATTCAGTATGGTTCGACGGAGGGTGCTCTTGCTCTGTTTGGCGGATGGACGGGTACGCTCTGATCACTCGTGGGATGTAACAACATGCTAAATGTTTCGTAGGCATCGATCTTGCCAAGTACGGCGACGATGAAGAGCTCCGGCACGTCGAAAGCAACGCCATCCGATCCGCGGTCGAGGCATGGTCGAAGTCGAGTCCTGGCGTCGATAAATGGACGAAGCACACCATTGCACGGCATATTTCTGTTGGTGGACTGGGTGCAACGCCTGTCGGTACTCCAGCACAGATCGCGGACGAGATGCAGCGAAGGGTCGACGAGGCGGATATCGATGGCTTCAACATGCCTTACGCTATCTTCCCATCATCGTTCGAGGACATAGTACAGATGCTGGTTCCTGAGCTCCAGTCGCGAGGCATGTTCTGGGATGATTATGCGGTGCCCGGAGGGACATACCGAGAGAACTTCTATAAGAGAAAAGGCCAGAATGTAACGCTGCCTGAGCATGTGGCGTCAGCATATCGATGGAAGGCGGGTGTAGATAAGGACGAGCACTCGATACCTTCGTAGACTTCGCCGTGGAGGATGTCATATTGAATGTATCATGTGAGATGGATCAAATGCGGGCCGATGCACATGCACATGCACGAACCTGGCACAACAAGTCGATTGGTCCAGATGGCAGAATCTCTGCCAATGGAATGATCGTGAGGCGACCAATGGCAATATCACCTCCTGGTAGTAATATTTCGATCTTCGAGCGTTTCTGATAGACTAGTCGTCTTGGAGGTATCGCAGGTAGCTGGACCATAGGATATGTGCGCTCATGAGGGCAAGATATGCGAAAGACAAGGACATAGCCAAGATATCTTACAGAACGTAAAAGTGACCTTGAACCAACCAAAACAAGGCTATAGTAGCACCGCAGTAGTCAGTACTTTATCTTAACCTCCGTCCTACCTGAGTGGTCAGTAAAGTGCCTTTTGCGGTAAGAAAGCAACGAAACGCTCACCCACCATCCTTCTGTTGCCAGCATGAGCCATCTACACCTCAAATCCTACTTCTCGTTAGAGTCCTCGTCGTCCGCCTCATCGTCGCCCTCCTGTCCAGCCCCGCCACCGCCACCGCAGCTGCGCCAATACTGAGGGTAGTCATCCCGGCTCAACAAATATTGCTGCATTTGCTAATCACGAGTCAGCGGCGTTGCCAAATAGAGGAATGGAACGACAGTAATGTTGAAGGGATGTCTCACTGGGTTGTACTGCTGGTTCTGAGGTCTTTGCATCGTGGTCGTCGTTGCTGTATTGTTCGCTGTCGAGTTCGAGTCGACTTTATTGTCGACTTGGTTCTGTTGCTGGCTACGGGCTAAATGATTCTCATAACAACATTTGCCCTTGGCACAGGCGCACTGGGCTCCAGCTGGTGGTTGTAGGGTGGACATTTGTCTGATACCATGTGAGCGAAGGAGTGAATCCTCTATAGGTACTTTACTTACATGGTGGCATTGCGGTCTAGGCAAGTCGCAAGGGTCGTATGATGTTCCCAAAAGAGTGGTTCGTTCTAAGCGGACAGACATGCTGGATATCTCAAAGACCTTATAGATGATTCAGGTCCTGGGCACTGCAGCAGGGCTCGGGCCTTGCGCATGTCGAAACGCCATGCTGCCTGACAGGTTCTGCAAGGCAAAGTTGTACCCAGCTTTGTACTTGCTCGCCAGACATTTGGGCTGATGTATTGGGCCATTAAGACAGACTAAGGAGCCAGGGCAATTTGCGTTGCTGCAACCAGACCACGACATCGTAAGGAATGGTCCAATAAGCTAGGAGTGTAGATGATGCGTGGAGGCTGACGGGCAGGTTCACACCTGATCGTGTGACCAGTGTGACCGTTTTTGACGTTGGACGAGCTCGCGACACCAGAGGTCCAAGGCTTGTCCGTGGGTTCCTGGACGATGACGGGCTTTCCAAACGACACACGCAAGGGTCAGTGATCCCACACGAGTCTCGACAACCCAGTGGCCGACCGTCTGCCCCAACTCTGCTTGGCCAGCTCGTCCGCCTCACGACTCGTAATGGGATCCCGTGCTCAAACGACGGTCGTAGAGGCGCCGGCTGTGACAACCCCGACCACACCCGCGAGACCCGGCACCAAGTTTGTGTAACCGGCAAAGGACGACCAGAGAGTAACGATCCAATCGTACCCGTCAAGGGCCCAGCAGGTCTATTTGATCGGGCAGCAAATTGTCAAGCCACGTTCGAAAGCTGGAGCCCGAGAAGATAGCGGGCTGGGCTGTTTGCCTTACAGGAGCCGCAGGCCAGAAGTACCACCGTACCACACTACATCCCGCGCCTCGCCTGCCTAGCCCATTGAAGCCGTTCAGGTCGCGACCGCAAGGTGTCGCGAGCATTTGACCCCGATCCTCGCCGATTCAAGGTCAATTCCGAGGAGGGCGACGAACATCGTACGTCTACTCGTCCAACGAGGCTACCACTCATGGTCCGTTGCCTCAAGAACCAAGTGGCTTCTCTTGAATTCAGTGCAGCACGTTAGTCCACGCGACGATTAATCGTCATCGCACGCAAGCTGTCAATCAGCCGCGTCCGCATCGAGAAGGCGTATTCAGCCCAACGCTCTGCTCTAGGGTCGCGTCCATCTCATCAAACAGGCGCAGTAACATCATCACGAACATAAAATGATGGCCTGCTGCTCGATTGCTGGCTGTGTACAGGGCACAGCGTACGTATGGGAGAAGATAGCGTGATCCGACCCGTATCTCAGGCAGGCCCGAAGGAGGTCAGGACGTCAACCCGGCTGAGCTGTCACATGTCAGGGCGTGTTGAACGTGCCACAGCCCTGTTGCAAATTTGCTCGTCACGTACAGGAGATGGATTAGCACAATGGAATAATGGAAGCATGCATCGAAAGAGTGGGAGTGGAAGTGGAAGTGCTGTTCGTTCAAAGGGAGTGTGCACGTGCACAATCTCGGGCCTTGGCAACATCTTCATGGATACTGATACTGATCACCTCGGGTGCAGACGTAACGCACCATCTACAGGGGCCAGAAGACGGAGCGAAGAGTGTGGTGTGTATCGTGTTACTACACTCCAAACATCAAGACGCCATCTCATGCACAAACCACCCTTCACTCTTACCATCCCTTAATTCATACCGTGGCCCACGCGCCGGATCGAGGATGAACGGCTCGTTCTGCTCCGCGTGCATCTCGACCGGACTCGACGTCCGCGCCATCTCGTTCTTGGAGTTGGGGAGCTCTTGGATTTCAGGGCTCGCTTTCTCCGACCACCGTCTTCTCCGCTAGTAGACAGCGCCGATGATGGGTAGGATGGCCAGGAGAGCTCCGATGACTGGGCCTGCGATCCATGCTTTGCTACTATGGCCGCGTGATGAGTCGTCAGCGTCTGGCGTCAAGGCGCGAGACTGCGTGAGGTGCGCGAACGTCGCATTGGCGCCTCCAGGAACCGGCTCCCCGGTGTCATTGAGGAGGTAGCAGTTATCGTAGCCCTGAGCCAGGCTCAGCTGATACAGGACTCCGACACAGCCGTCGTCGAGATGGGTTGAGCAAGTGTCCACACAGTCTGATACAGAAGTCTCATGACGAGACGAGATGTTCTGCGCGCCAGTCCTTGTCGCCGAGCACTCAACACTGAACATTCCACTCTCGGGGAAATACGTCGGTTCCGCGGGACACGTAATGCTAATGGCATCGTACCCCGGCGCGACCATCGCGGAGTGCGCTACAAAGTCGTCTGTTGGCGAGACCAGAGACGACGTGTTGAATCCTGGTTCCCAAACCCCATCTCCATGTCCGGGTGGTAGGCCACGCCGAGACACAGCGGGTGCGCGTCCGACCAGGCCTGCAGGCACTCGGCCATGAATCCTACGTGCGGGGGACAGGCGTGCGGGAGGTTGTTGTCGGCGCAGTAGTCGAATTAGCCCATGTCTCTGTTGCAGAAGACTTGGAACTGCTCTCCGCTCGCTGATGCCTGATATGACAGGACGGGGTACGGACATTGCGTTGGGTAGCCGACCAGTTGAACGGCGTCGGCCTCTGCGAAGTCGTATCTGCTATTCGTTACGAGGTTGCTGGAGGTCACGCCTTTGGCGAGCAGGGTGCACGTTTTGTTCGCTGGCTGGAACGAGACGCCGTAGCATGGAGGTCGCGCGACGCCGCATATCTCCATGCAGTCGTCGAAACTGTTTTGTTGGCTGGTTCCGAGTAGCTGGGGGCGGTCGTTGGTCTGCATTCCAGGGCAAGGACAGAAGACGAGTCCATTCTGGGAAGTATATGTCGAGCTCGAACAGCTGAACGCATCTCTCCCTAGTATGGATTCTCCACTGGCCATCTCGGAGTCCTCGAAGGTCATGGCGCTCCTAGCAGAGGTTTAACGCATGTTGAAGTGCCATCGCGGAAGGAGGACAGCTTTACACTCAAGGAAGCATATAGGTATCGCCGTAGCTATCTATAGGCCAGAGGCCGGCATGAGCACAGACCGGTCGAGCCGCTGCAGGTGTATCTTTGTACACATGGGGTGCATGGTTTGGGGAGAACTCATCGAGACATTGCTGTTCGGCAGCTTGCAGACTCCTTCGCGGTCCGTTGGAGTGCCAGCTGCGGAACTTGTTATCATTATGGAGTGAGCGCGTGCTCGACGAGGTCACTGCGAGGATGATGGCATGTATCTGTTCTAGATGTGAATGTGAAGGTGGATGCAGATGTAGATGTGGCGGAGGCGCAGTACAGCTTCTTAACCACCTACCTGCACCAATGGCGGCGCTGTCGCATGAGGAGCTGATAAATAACAACCTTTCCGCCTCTTCTCGAGGAGTGGAGGTTGAAAGTCGCGAGACGTGAGGTGGGTGGTAAAGTAGACGTTTTGTTGGTTCCCGTCTCCAGTCGAATCCTCTGGGCTTGGCGACGAGGACTGAGGACAGGTCATCACACAATCAATCGTAGTAACACTCAGAGCAAGGAAAACATCATATACCCGCTACCCAGTATCTATCATTCCGACGTCCTCGCCAGCCAAGCTCACAAGACATGGCCGACTCGTCGTTCGTTCCATTTTCGCAGACCAAAAAGAAACCGCTTCCAAACACCAGTGATCGTACCAAGAGTCATCAAGCCTGAACCTTGACCTCCGCAACAATAGAGTCCGCCCGCTTCGGCGTAGCCGTCGGAGAAGTTGAAGCAGAAATCTTGCACTCGTCCTCCGAATCATCCGACGAACCGGTAGAGACCAACGCCACACCCCCCAGCCACTTGGCCAAACATCTGCAGTCTTTGATCTGGGACCCCTCGACTTTGAACTCGATGCAGTGCGGTGCGTGGACGATGATGAATTCACCTGTGGGAGGAGAGAGGGTGGGTCTTAGCAATGCTTGTAATTATCTTTTTTTCGTGCTTCGTTCGTTCGGTGGAGGTTGTGTTGTGTGTGCGGGGGTGTGTAGGGTGGTGATGGGGTTACAAGCTCTTGCCGGTTGCTTTGTCGGCCTGGGCCTTGAGGTTCTCGGAGCTGGCGCCGCCGCTGAAGAAGCGGGAGAAGAGGGGCTCCATGACGGTGCGGAAGACGACTTGGGCGCCCCTGTCGAAGTGAAGAGGGTTAGCGAGGGTTTGTTGATGAGGAGGGGTGGGGGAGCGTACTGAGTCTGTGGCAGAGCCATGTACATGATGAAGACAAACTTGAAGGTGTAGTAGAAGGGGAACCAGTAGACGGCGTTGACCATGGACTCGAAGACGGTCAGGAAGGCGTAGACGACCCAGTACTGTATGTCATGTCAGTGTACAAATTTTCGATCTTTCGAGTGTGGTTCGGGCTTGAACATACCGTAAGCCACTGCGTATCATCGGCCTTGCCCATGGTGAAGATGGCCTCCATGGACCAGTAGGCTGGGAGCGCAAAACCGGCAGTGTTCACAAGGAACTCGCCGGCGATGTTGAAGAAGACGAGGAAGAAGTAGAGGGCGCCCAGGCCGAGGACGACATAGACTTTTGGGACAGAGGTTTGCTGCTCGAAGTTCTGCAGTTGCGGGTACTTGGACAGCTCCCTGCGATCATGTCAGTGGTGTGGAGAGGCTTATCGGGTGAGACATTATCGCACTTGTCGAGGTTGGAGAGGTGGTATTGCGCTCTGTTCACCGCTGTCAGTATCGTGATGGATGCGCCCGAATTTGGTTGGGAAAGCGCACTTCTCTTGCATGGAGCTCATGATGGCGGTGTTGGGGGTGTGCTGGTGGGTGTATGGTCGAGATATGGGTGTGGAGAGGGTGAGGTATGGAGTTGTTGGAGTGTCGAGCTGTTTTGGTGGTATGAGAACAGGTTTCTGTTTCGATGCAGTTTATCGCTGGGAGGAGTTGCAGGAGCGCTTTGTGGGGAGCTCAGAAGATGACGAAACCGCGACTGGAACAATCCAACAAAATTCCGCAAGAGCTCTCAAAGGTCAGATCGGCTGGTTGTTATATGCACTAGAGGCACAAGTATTCACCGACGTTCAGTATTATTTGGAAGACGTGTCTGTATTCGACACGTTTATTTCCTGCTACAAGCTAACTAATCGTTGATCTCGATGAAGACTTTCACGTGCGCCAAGTCTAGATCTAGCGAAGTCCGGCAAGCTTGAATGTCAAAACATGCAACTAGGCAAGAACGACCGACGCAGATCGATGCAAGATGTACCGCGAGGTAGGAAGGAACAATTCTTATCGTGACTTCATGTTGTTCAACAATCTCTTCATGGACCAAAGTTCGTGTTCTGATCCGCGTCTGCTGTGATTGGCCAAGAAGCAGAGATCGATGCAAAAAGAATGTACCACGATTTCTGACGGCTGCGAATCTCTCTCGCAACCGAGCCCGAGTAAACATACCTGGTAAACATCCATCTCCACCACTACCGCCCACCGTCCAAGCGACCACACCCCGGCTCCCACCAGCACACCTGGACTGGACACCGAGGAGAGTGAGGTACTGCCATCTGGACCCATCGTCGACCCTTCCGCCGTCCGGACCGTACCGGCCTCGCCGTCGCATACCGGCACCTGCAACTGGAGCAAGCTTGTAGCACCACCACCAACACCTGCGACAATACAGAGACTGTCTAAGACAGACTTGGACTGTATGCGAGGACTTGGATAGGTAAGCACGCCCTTCTGTCAGTGCAATCGTCTCGGGGCAGCTTCCCAGCGGCATCGCACGGCAATCAAGGCTGTTGTTGACATGCCAATAACAGACCACATCCACTTCCGTCCCGTCGACAATATGGTGACCAGGCATCGCACCGACACCACCGTGTCTGCACAAAGTAATCAGCGGCCCGACTCTCGAGCTTCAACGACAAGCGCAACGTCCCAGCACGACGATGCGCAGCAACAATTTCATCCCAGCCAAGGCAGCTTCATGAGCGGCAACCCCGAAGCAGCACTGCTGAACTACCACGCGAGTATGGAACCACAGCATCTACCACAATACGATATGTCACAACATCAACACCATATGGGTCATGTGCATCCACAAAATGCCTCGTTTCCGGGCCCGGGCGGGTACCAAGCACAAGATCCCGCATATATGCCACAGGATGTACAGTACGGCAACCACATGCGCAACGGTTCAGTGCCGGTCCAGTCGGGTGCTGAAGGGCATGACGACAAGCGACGAAAAGGTGCGGCTGTCACCGCCACCAACGACAAAGAGCTACGAGAAATGCTCTCGAGGAACGAAGGTCGACCCTTGAAGGATGTTGCGCAGGAGGTTATTCAGAAGGAGCGGACACCCATGGCCGAGAAGACAAAGCAGCTGTTCGCTATGCTTTGGTATGCATATCTGCGTTTCCTTCTCTGATGTGATTGCTAATCCTGTCCAGGCTTCGTGCTGTCTGCAAACCCGCCAAAACTTCCGTCCCTCGCAACAGAGTCTACTCCCAATATGCAACGCGCTGCGGCACCGAGAGGGTGGTGCCGCTCAACCCAGCTTCATTTGGAAAGCTCGTCAGAGTTATCTTCCCTGGCATTCAGACAAGAAGACTCGGCGTACGTGGTGAGAGCAAATATCATTATGTCGATCTGGCCCTCGACGAGGATGCAGCAGCGAACAGCAACATGCCCTACGCAAGCAGCTTCTACATGGAGAACCGTCCACGATCACAATCTGCAAGCACGCAGCGCATTGATTTCAACAACATTCCTAATCTGCAAGCTGACACCGCCGCATTCCCCATCACTGACGGAAGCTTCGACTATCCTGCAACACATCCGCCAACACCTCGGGGACCGCCATCACAAGGCCAGGCTTTCGCATACCCAGACGCACGAGGCATGCAGCCTGGTACTGCAGAGTCCATGACTTACCCGCACACTTTGCGCTTTCCATCAAGTAATCTGCCCGTCTTCACAGAAAACGAGCCTGTCAGCTTGCCACCCATACGACCCTATTTACCTCCCAAGACCGACCTCGACACAGCTGAAGCACTGGGCGCACTGTACAGGACACACTGCACTTCTCTCATCGACAGCATACGCTTCTGCAAGGAAAAGCAGTTCTTCCGACTCTATACCTCCTTTCATGGTACACTCACTGTGCCTGTACAGAAATTATTCACCCATCCCAACCTCAGCCCTTGGATCGAACAATGCGATCTCGTCATGTATCGTACTATGGTCCGCTTCGTCTCGCGTCTCACACTCCAGGCCGCTCCGGTCATCGTCATCAACATCCTCTCCAACATATCCGCCAACCTGCACGGGCACATCGCAAAGACATTCTCTACGCAGCCTCCACACGTTCTCGACGCGAAGCTACGACCCGCAACCGTGTTCGCCGGTCTACTGTACCGCTTAATACGCGTCAACCAGTCGGCCCACGCAGCCGCAAACCTGTTAACCATCGACCAGAATCGCGAGCAAATGTGGCGCGAATGGAGCACGATGGTAAATCCGAAACGCGTCATGGAAGCCGAGTTGCCCGGCTGTGGCTACGACGAAGTCTACAAACTTCTCACCACCGAGATGCACAACCTTCTGGAACCACTTCAAGCGCCAACATACTCCGATGATCCCTATCACTTCCAGCTCAACTTCGAAGAGAACGGCTCGTTTGCAGCTTACTTGCAATCGCAGAATGGACCGCAGCCCAATTCCCACAATGGCACCACATCCGGCGTCTCGACCGAGAATGTGCTGGATCGCTGGTCAGCCTTCATCTCCTCCTTGTCCGCTCGCTTCCCACATGCTTCGGCGCGCACACTGCTGCACTGCGTCTCGGTCATCGGCACGTCGGCATTACGGGATATCACTATCATGAACGGCGCAAGCTACGGTCACTGGTGGGTCCTCAAGATCTTCGTCGACGAGATGGCTTTGTGGCTCGCCGAGATGGGCGGCTTTTTAGAACCTGCGATCGACGAAATGGTCCCTACCACCAACGGCCACACGAACATGTACCAGAGCCCACTCCTACAGCACGAGGGCAGCGAAGGACAAAGCCAAAACGGCGGCGGGAGTCACGGAAGCCGCGGCGTCAGTCTAGGCGCTGAGGCGCATCATGCGCAGCAGACTGCGATGGCCAACAGCCATAACAGAAGTATGCCGCCGAGCATGGAAAATTGCAATGGCAGCTACATCTACCCGCAGCCGTTCGAGCACGGGCAAGGGCTTAGTCTGCCCTACATACCGCAACCGCAGCAGCAACCGCCGCGGCAGGATAAGAAGCTCGGGATGACGAACGGTGGGGGTGATATTGACGATTCGGGTATCGGGATGGATCTTATGAGCTAGTGGTTCCGCACGACTTGAATGTTTGGCTAGGTATTGATTGTGGGATTATGAGCGAGGCAGCGAGGGTATGGGAGTATGGGAGGATATACTGCAGTCGAAGAAGACTTGTTGGGTGGTTTTTTTGAGGGTTGGTTTGGATATCCTGTCGCACGAGCTAAGCGACGTGCTACGCTGTTACTGTTTTTGTTAGATCGAGGTAGAACAGGGTGTAGCTACTATCAACAAAGTAGCAACCGCTGTACCACGCAACAAATATTCTCCCAAGGTTCTGCATAGGGCAAAGGGTGGCCCTCGTGGTGATAAGTGCGATCAAGTACTGTACCGACCGTATGATCGGCAGCGTCCACGAAGATACGTTCTTTCGAATATGACTTGGCTCACCATGCTCTGAGTACTATCTGAACAAGCCAAAATACCATCTCAAGTCCGGCTATGCCTCGAAGCCAACGCCAACGCTACTGTGACATGCTACGCAACCTCAACTAATCTCGTCGCCACCATGATCGCTCTCCCCTGCGGCTGCCACCTCGTCGCTCTCATCATCCTCATCCTCTTCATCATCGAGAACGCGCCTCTTACTCCGCACTGCTGCTACTCGTCCGGCGGCTGCCTCTTCCTCCTCCTCATCCCCAGCACCCGGTGTCTCGGGCAACCCATCCTCCCCATCCCCATCCCTCTGACCACTTCCCGCACCTACACCGCCAACCCCCTCATCCTCCTCATCAGACTCCACAACGACATCCGCAGACTTAAACTTCGAGCTCGCGGCACTAGCCTTACTCTTCCGACTCTCCAACTTCCGCTTCTTCGTCCGTCGCCTCGGCGCTGCCTCCCCATCGCTACCAGTCGCAGGCGTGCCCCCGCTCTCTGCAGTGACAGCACCGCTCCGCGGCCGACTCCGAACGCCTTCACCGTCCGTAACACCGTCCACATCCATTTCATCCTCAGTGATATCGTCCCTCTTCTTTCGCTTCGACTTCTTCTCCTTCGGCCGCCTCTCCCGCTTCTTCTTCTCGCCAGTCTCCTCATCGGTCGTAAACGCCTTCTCCTCCGCCTCCCGCTTCGCCGCGTCCTCTTCCGCCCGGCGAGCCATAAGTTCCCGATCCTCCTCCCGGATCCTCTCCCTCTCCTCTCGGATCTTCCTTGCCTCGTCTTCTTTTCTCTCCCGCTCGGCTACCACAGCCTCCTCACGCTTCCGAGCCTCGTCTTCGCGGCGTTGCTTCGCGGCGTGCAATCGCTCGGCATTGTTTCGCTCATACTCGGCTTGCTTCTCTAGAGCGGAGGCGAGTTGGCGCTTCATGGTGTTTCGACCCATGGAGGCGCGCTGCTCGATGTCGTTTCTCGGAAAAGGCGGGTTTGGTTCTTTCGCAATCGTCGCGAAAGCTTCGATGGCTTCTTCTAGGCCGGCGGAAGCTTGCTCGACATCCTCCAACGTCCGCTGGGATTCTGGAAGTCCGACGAGCATCTGCGCAAGCTGCATCTGCACGAAAGCGACGTTGAAACGGTAGTTGGAGTTGCTCGGGGCTTGGGCGAGAGCCTGTTGTGCAAAGTCGAGAGAAGTCTTGTATGCGTCCAGCTTCTTCTCCATCCGGCCTCTAATCAGCCAGACACGTCCGAGACAGGCCAAGATACCAGGCTCTTTGGCGCCGTGGCCGCTTTTGCTCAAAGCCATCTCGTAACTCTCGATCGCGCGCGAGAATTGCTTTACCTCCACAAAGCCGTGTCCAAGGTTCACAAACACACTCGATTCCGCACTGCCTATACTCTCCCTGACGCGCGAGAAGACCTGTACGGCGGCATGCGGATCCCGTTTCTCTTCGACCAGGGCGATACCCAACCCTTGCGCAGCAAAAGCGTTACGTGGGTCGATACTCAGCACCTTGTCGAAGAACTCCACCGCCCGTAAATACATCTTACTCCTCTTCTCGCGGTGCGCATCAGTCTCCCTCGGCATCTCGCGCGCAATGGCAAGATGTATATTGCCCATGCCCGTCAAAGCATACGTGTCGTGCTTGTCATAGGTCTGCAGCGTATGCTTGTAGTGCCGCTGCTCCTCATCCTCATTGATTGCTAGCGTTCTCTTCTTCGTGGTGCGGATGTGCCAACCATATAGTGCCCGTACTTCGAGATTAGCTGGATCAGAGTCCAGAAGCGCTTTGATGGCCTCTGCACCCTCGGCAGGATTCGACTTGAGCGCAATGTACGCGAGACGCATGCGCGCATCGACGTAGTCGGGATGCCGAAGCAGAAGCCCTTCGTAGACTTTCTGCGCTTCCTCGTCGATTCCTTCGGCTTCGTAGGTTCGCGCGAGATTGTAGCCGATGGTTGTGAGAAGCGCTTCGTGCTCGTGAGGTATTTGGACGCCGTTCATCTCACCATTGGTGTCCGCATCTGCATCAGCTGACTCCCGCTTCTCCTTGAGCTTGACGCAGGCGCCCAGGGCTGTTTGGAAGTCGTCTCTCGCTTCTGCGAATTTCTCAAGGCCAAAGTGGAAGCAGCCGATGTTGTTCAGTAGCTGGGGTGGGAGCAGTTCTCTCCGAATCTTCCTCTCCTCTTCCTCGTCACCCATCTCATCCGGCAGATCGTCCTCGGAGATTTCGGCGCCCAGAACCTCCTCCGCCTCTTTCAGGCAGGCAAGTGCTTTCGTGGGCTCCTCACTCTCGTACAGTCGTGCGAGGTTGAGTAGAACTGATGTCTCCTTCTTCGCCTTCCGCTTTGGATCCTTCCATGCCACTCTGACTGACTCCAGCAAAGCAACCGCCTTCTTCGCTTCCTGTGTCTTGTCTTCCTTCACCGTTGCCGCTTGGTTGGCGAATACCTCTTCCGCGAAAAGAACTCCCAGTAGCGTCATGACTTCCAAGCTTTTGCTCCTTTCCACGATCTTCTCAAGTCGGAACTTGGCTGCAGAGATGTCACCACCCAGCACCCGTAGCTGCGCAGCTCCAAACTTCGCCGGCGCGAAACCCTTCTCGTCGCCTCCACGCGCTTGGTCAGCCTTCTGGTAGCACTCTGCCGCCTTGTCCAGGGAGCCCTCATAATGCGCCTGTAAAGCCAGCAGGTACCATCCGTCTGAAGCAATCGCGTTGATGTCTGTAAGCTCGATAGCTCGCCTTGCCAGCCTCTCAACATTCGTCCATGTTCGACGCCGCAGGAAGTAGGAACCGAATTGCGCGCAAGTGAGGGCGTGCATGCCATCCAATTTGAAGGCATGCTGAGTGTGAACGGTGATAGCCTTGTTGTAAAGATCCTTGAATGAAGGGTCAGTCGGAGCGAGATTGTTCGTTTGGTCGAGCCAGTATATTCCCAATAAGCTGTGCGCAATGACAGACTCTGAATTGAGGTCGAGAGACCGCTGCCATGCACTGTACGCTTGCTCTTTGTGTCCCAGCGTCCACAGACAGACACCAATACCGATTCTTGGGTCGGGGTCGAGCATATCTGGCGCACGTTCGAGTGCTTGCTGGTAGAGTGCTAGTGACGAGGAGGTCTTCCCGAGCGAAAACTCAGCCTTCGCTTTGCCGAGGAGTGCGAAGACGTTCCTGTTGTTGGTCGAGCGCAGGGCATCATCGAAGCACTTTCCCGCTTGTCGAAGAGTTTCTGTCCGATCTGGGTGGTCTGCAGCGCCGGAAGCAGATTTGGAGGACTGGATCGAGGCACGCAGAAGGCATAGAGTGCCACGCGCCATGAAGAGTGGTGGATATGAAGGATCAATGCGACTAGCATCGTTGAGAACGTTGTTTGCGGCGTGGAGGAATTCATCCTTGGTACGCAAGTCATCCTCATCACCCTGACCTTGCGGTCTAGGTTGAGTGGGCTTCACTCGAGGGGCGTGTCGACACTTCCATAGGTGCAGCCAGCAAAGACATGCTAAGATGCTCAGTCGGTCCTCGCTTTTTCCGCGAGCATGGGTCAGAAGACCCCTCTGCAGCACATCGATGGCGATGTTGGCCTTCTTCTGCTTGGCGTATGCGAGAGCAATGGTGATCCAGTAGTTCTTGGCCGTGTTCTCTGTTTCCAGGAGACCACAAAGTTCCTCGGTCTCGTCGAGGAGCTCAGTCAAGTCGAGTCCGACCACTTCGTCGCCGTCCTCGCCGCGCACTGGGATATCGATGGCATCTGGAATGTCGCCGAAGCGTGGGTAGAGTTGGTGGACCAGGTCTGATGAGTGGGTGCCGTTGATGCCATTTGTATGACCGTTCATCGTTGCGGCCATCGTGGAGGTGAGAAGGGATATGGGTGGATGTAGTCGTTATAATTAAAATGCCATGCCGGAGATCGTCCTCACTCGGTAGCCACCCACGTTGTTGACGTCGGCTTGCAGTCGCAAGGAAGTGAAGCCTCGAGATGTTCCACAAATGTTTCGAGGAAGATCTCCAAAACGCGCTGGAGACGTGCCGAGCTCCGCGGGGGACGGAAGGCTCGTACCGCTAGCATCCGCAGAGCCGCATGTAACGACAGGGATCTTCGAAGCTTAAACGACCTCGATCTAAGCTGGGGAAGTTGCATTCAATGGTATTACCAATATATGTCTGAACAATGTATACTACGCCCTTTCAGAAGATCTGGAGGACGGTGAGGAACGCATAAGATTGGCCACCCCAGCATCCTCAGTCTAGACAGCTCGAAGGCATACCCATGGCGCAACAAAATGGCTACGCCAACGGCAATGGAGCCTACTCCTCCCTCCGCCTTCGCGACTACCACGACAGCTCCCGCGATACCAGCGCCGATGAACGTTCTCGATCCCGCCCCGCCCCCTCATACGGCAATAACCGCAGCTACAACTCCTCCCAACCCGAGCAGGTCCACGGCATAAGCAGACTCGAGCGCGGCCAGGCCACCCGTCGAAGCCGCGACTACACCATGGAAGGCGGAGGAGGGGGGCTAGGCAGCACATCATGGTCCGCTTCTCGCAGTCGCAGCCGTCCAGGTGCTCGATATGGCGCGGCAGGAAACCAGATCGACGAGATATTGCGGTATATTGAGCAACACTGGGGTTTCATGGCCAGCACGGATTGTATACCGATCAAAGTCGCCTTGCAGCTTATGGATCCGAGTAGTCTGGGCCTGCAGGACCAGCTTTCACAGTTTAGCGAGGCGCAGACACAGCTCCAAAATGCGTTGAAGGTGATTGTGAATGAGCACCATCAAGGGTTCAACAGCAGTATTGGCACGTTCCATAAAATCCAGGCCGCGATACAGGCGAGTCAGAGTCGTGTGAGAACCCTACGAGCGGGACTGGTGGATGCGAAGAGGGATTTGATCGGGTCGACGCAGAAGCCGGAGTTGAAGGCGCTGGCGACGAGTAGTGTGGCTTACGACAGCATGCTGCAGACGATTTCGACGATTGAACAGTTACAGCTGGTGCCCGATCGGTTGGAGGCGCAGATACGGGAGAAGCGGTATTTGGGCGCGGTGGATAATTTGATTGAGGCGTTGGCTATGATCAGGAAACCGGAGTTGGAGGAGATTGGGGCGTTGACGGAACTGCGGGTGCATTTGAGTAATCAGGAGCAGATACTTACGGATCTGCTGGTCGAGGAGCTGCACAATCATCTCTATTTGAAGAGTCCGTATTGTGAGGAGAGATGGAAGGGGCATATGCGACGGTCGGCATCGGCAACAGGCTCCACCACCTTGGTACCTTCAGACTCGAGTGCCTCCGCTATCGAAAGTGAGCGAGCCATTTATACCTTTCTCTCCACATTTGACGGCAGCAAACCGATGCAAGAGGACGCGACCCGCAACCCGGAAGCCGACACATTTTACTATATTCAGCTGCTCATCGAATCGCTGAACAAGATGTCTCGGCTCGATCTTGCGGCCGACAAGATCGAAGAGCGCCTTCCCGTGGAGCTGTTCAAAGTGCTGGAACGCACATTGGGAGAGATTGAGCAAAGACACCCACAGAGCTTGATGAAGAACGGGCGAAGGCGGCAGCAGCTCGCTTCTGGAGGCGTAGCTACAGGTCCGGACGCAGAGCAGCGAGCGACGCTTGAAGATCTTTTGACGATGCTGTATGCAAAGTTCGAGGCTATTGCTGAAGGCCATCGTGTGCTGTTCGATGTCACGTTCGCCATCCTTAGGCGGGAGGTCGTTCCTACGTCTGAGGCGCAAACGTTGAACCGCAGCTTCAGAGAATTGTGGAAACTTCTGCAGAGCGAGATTCGGTCACTACTGCATGATCACTTAGCTACCAATGGCCATGTCGGGACGAAGTCGAGGCAGCAGAACCACGCGAGCGCAAACATCTTCAAGACTCAACCACGAGACAAGAACAGGAAGCTGTTCAAGCTGCAAGACACGCTGAAGCCAGGCAAAGATGGCAAAGCCAACACTGACCTCACCGGCGAACGTTCCGACCTCGAGTTCATTCTCAAAGCCTCCGTGCCTGGCCTCGTAAGCGCGAATTCGGACTCAAGCACTCTTACGAAGCGACCCGGCGCTCTCGACGACTTCACGTCCGACGACACCGACACCTCTGCGGGCGCAGACCGCAGCGCCACGGGCCACAAACTCCTTATCGCGCCCAGCATCTTCAACATGGGTCTTCTACTCCCGCCCTCCTTGACCTTCCTCCGACACCTGAAAGAAATCGTCCCCACCCAGCAGACCTCTGGCGTATTACCCAGTACGCTCACATCATTCCTAGATGACTTCCTAATCAACGTCTTCTACCCCCAACTAGACGAAACGCTCATCGACCTCTGTGGCCGCTGTATGAGCGATCTCGATACCTTCCAGCCGGACCCGAAGTGGAATGAGGTGGCGCAGAAGCCGATATTTAATGGCGCGAGGCGGTTTATGAGTATCTTAGAAGACGTGTGTGGGTTGCTGGGGCGGTTGCCGCATGAGCAGAGTTTCTCGCATCTAGTGGTAGGGCAGATGAGGGCATTCTATGATGTTTGTTATGAGTGGAGTAAAGGTCTCCTACAACGAGTCGGCGGCGGAGGTGATGGCGAGGAGGGCGTCAAGATGCGTTTAGCGGCTGATCTGGCCACCGAAGGCGAAATTAACGAGGTTGTGATCGAGCTCTTGAAGGCCAAAGACGACGGGAAGGAGAAACTGGTGCTCGCGGAGAAAGAGAGTGCATTACTTCTACGAATGGTGAAGAGCAGAGATCTCGAAAACGCCGATCTGATACAGGATCGCAAGGCACTGGCGGCGCTGTGTACGCTGCAAGTCAGCATGCTTTGGCTCGCCACCCGCTGCAAAGCTCTGCGCTACATCTCTCCTTTCGCGGTCGATACCACTAACATCCAACCCGGGCATACGCGGCGCTGGACCGCTACAACCGTCCCAACCCTCGCCTCCACCTCCTCCGGCTCCGCCGCACCAACCGGACCCTACCTCCCTTTGGACGCAACTACAGCCCATCAATTCGACGCCGTCCTCGCCTCCTTCACCGAACTCTCCACCCTCATCCTCCGCACGCTCCACATTGACATCCGCCTGCAACTCCTCTCAGGCGTCTCCGCCGCCCTCTCTACGACCTACGAGCTCGGGCAACCGTACAACGACCCCGACCCCGCGATCTTGACCCTCAGCGAATCCCTCGGAACCTACGACGCGCAGCTCTCCACCCACTTACTACCGGCCCAACACACATTTCTAACCTCTAACCTGCACGTCCAAGCGAACGCAGCGCTCGTATCCCTCGTCTCCTCCATCCCGGCATTGGATTCCCACGGCTCCGCGCGCATGGCGCTCAACATTCTCGTCCTACAGCAATCGCTCAAATTGCTGCAACCCGAAGCGGATTTGGGCAAAGCGGCGCAGTTCTATGAACTAGGCTCCAAGGGGCCGGAGGCGGTGGTGAAGGAGGGGCCGAAGAGTAAAGAAGACTACGGGACGGAAGATCTGAAAGCTTTGGTCCGGTTGTGCTATGATGAGGAAAGGGATAAGGAGCTTGGCGGGCGGGAGACCATGGCGGCGAAGCTGGGTGGGTTTCCGACAAGGACGACGAGTTTGAAGGGGAAGAAGGGGGTGGGAAGGAGAGGAGTTGTGAGGACGGGGAGTGCGGTTGATTAGGTGTCTTCTGTTGACTTCTGCAGTGAGATGTGAGGGGAGTAGAACAAGACAATGAAAGCGCCAGCTGAGCTGAGATCAATGCTTCATTAAAAGCTACATAGCCATGTCAACCATCACATTATTATCCTGCTGTCCGGCAAGCATACTCCATTCCCACCGTCTAGTCAACTCCTGACACCTTCCCGCAGTCTCGCATCCCGTATCCATCTCTATCGCTCGTAGCAACTCCAGCAGTACTCGCCTTTCCTCATCATCTTCTAAACACACTCCAGCGATGAAGAGAGGGAGCAGCATTTCCACCCGTACCGCAGGAGGCGGACGCCCAAGCGCGATCCCGATTATTCGGTGGGCGTGTTTGAGCGCTTCGGCGCTTGAGGCGAGGAGGGCGTCTAGAACGGGGCTAGACGCTGCGTGCGAGTCTGAGGACTGGATAGGTTTGTGCAGGAGGAGTAGGATCCGGGCGAAGTGGTAGAGTTGCAACGCCGCGGCGCACACGGGCATGGTGAAGAAGACCTCGGTTAGGTGGGATGTGCGTGTGGACATTGGATACCGGATCTGCGCTACGGGTTGGAAGGTCGGCGGGAGGTGGTTGTGCCAGTCCGTTAGCTGTGTCGTCAGTTGAGTCCACTGGGCCTGGCGGTTTGAAGGGTCGGTATCGCGGTCGCTGGCGAGGTAGTTCATTACGCGGAGCAAGAGCCAGAGGAGGGTGTGAGAGACTGTCTCGGCGATTTCCCGGCAGTGGTGGGGATCATTTTTTATTTCGAGGGGTTTGTCGTACAGGGAGCTGGAGGCCGAGAGTTGCAGGCCGGAGGTGCGCCAGAGCGGGAGGTCTTCGGTATTGAGGAAGGTGCGTTGGTTGTTTATGTAGGCGGCTTGGTAGTCGGCGCGGGCGAAGTTCCAGAATGAGGCGCGGCGGCCGACGGTCAGGGTGGGGTTTGAGGGGAGGGAGGATTGGTCTTGTTGGTCGGGGGTGAGGGTGTTGAGGAGGGTTTTGAAGCCCGCGAGGTGTCTGGGATGTGTTAGATGTGCGAGTGGGTACAAATTGGGGGGGTGGCTTACTGGAGCCAGCTCATGTCTAGGTTATCCAGTGATTCGTACAACGAAAAGATAGACACGGCGACTAGCAAGTCGTCCGAGTTCGCCAAAGCGGCAGTCAATTGCATGTCTGGGGACGGTGGACTACTTAAAGCTCCAGATATGGATTGTAGGTAGAGTCGCGAGAATGCGATCGCTTTATCGTAGTAGTTCGCTGCTTTGTAGTACCAGTCGTTGACAGGAACATCATGCATGACCTCCATGGTGGAGGGTTTCTGCGATTGTACACCAACGTAGGATTTGGTGCCTTTCACTCGGCCAAGCTGTTTTGCGGCTACTGCGGCGATGGCATTGCGCAGTAACGCGTCTCGTAGAGCCTTGAGTGGGACTAGGTTGCTGAAGTGCTTGTCTTGATCAAACAGATCCATCCTATGTAGTAGTCAGAAGTGCTACTGGAGCGGTAGAAGATAGCTCATACCAAGGACCAATAGCTTCCGTGAAGTGGCGGATCAGGTAGGCCATCTCGTGTTCCCGTTCATCTGTGATGATTGCACTGGTGTGCATCTGAGCCTCTGGTGCCCAGAGATTGCTGTCGAGATACATCAGTAGTGCCCAGCACATGATTGTATCTTCGTGATTGTGATTAGGTAGACTCACCTGTCGGAAATACCGCCAAATGACATGGGTGTCTCTGTACTTGTCTCTGTACTTTGCTTGACATCTGTCTTATCTACATCGTCGACAATGTTTGGTGCTCCAGGGATAAAGCCACAGGAATGCCCGAGAGGACCGAAGAACACATCTGGCTCGATGTCGAACCACGCCGGATCCATAGCTGGATCATCGAACATATTGAAGTCGTCGAATCCGGGTTGATTGGGGTCTGGAGGAACCAGCAGCGGGTCAGTGATCGTCAGTGCCGCCAGCCCGTCTCCATGTGGTTCACTTTTGATCACGAATCCACCGAGTGTGTGGTCGGCGTATGCACTTGTCCGTTGGTGGTTGGCTGATATGGTAGGAAGAGCAGGGCTGTGGAAACCCGTTGGGGGTGATACTATGCTTCGGTCCGTAGAACTCTCCCCAGCAATAGAAGAGCCATCGTGCTGTACCACTGTTAGCACTCGTTCACCACGTCTCCTCAAGCATCAATATGTTCTGGGCAGTGTTGCTAACAAGGTCGCTGTCGTGCCCAGAAGGAATCCTCGAACTCGGAGAGCAAGCAGATAGACACGTCCGGCATTTCAGTTGCTTCTTGCATGAGGGTAGAGAATGTGCTCAGGACAGTCCCCAGAGCTGGACAAAGAACAATTTTGACTTCGGAGAGGGCGGATGGAACGAAGACTGTACATACAAATGAGGGCTGGTCCTCGCTTTCTCGTCGACTGTGCGATTGGTACTTTCTTCGCAGCGTTATGCCTTCGTCTACGAACTTTCGTTTCTTGTCGTATCCTGGACATGGTTTCCCAAGCCTGCGATATCTTAGCAAACGCTGGACAATGGAAGAGGTTTCGACCACATACTTCTCACATCTCGCACAGCTGGGTTGTCGTTTGTCACACTAAAGCCACGAATGAGATGCCTGCCATAGTAAGCATTGGGGAGACGACAGACCTTGACACGACGCTCTCTGCAGCGGTCACAGGCTCGCTCTGATGTACCCTCCTGCGCCATAGAGCTTTACAAGTATGAGCGACTGAGTACGCCTCTGCGCGGGCTTCGGTCAATGTTCGTGGGCTGCCTCGCGGATGTGTGAGGGCAAGTCGTCGCTTCCAAACTTCCCAGACTGGCGATCAATTGCGACGCTAACGTCCTAACGTCTTGAGGGCCCGTTCGACTTCTAAGCAGCGATGCCGAATTGCTTAAAGCGAGCAGGAGAGTCCTCTTGGTCAGAGAGCGTCCTCGAGGTAGCCTTGAGAACCTCGACCCGCTGGCGGGATTATAGGCTGGTCGAAGAGTTCCAAATTGTTGGTACGGCGTGCTAGCTAAGGTAAGAGCGGGAGGGTTCGGCAGGGATCCCGACAGTGTGGCGAGACGACAAGATGGAACAAAACCATCTCGGCTGACAATCTCGTCATCAGATTTCCGCGCGCCCTTCGATCTATATCGCTAGCTGTCCGCATGAGAGGAAACATACGATCGCAGGACACTGTCGGTCGACGTCACATCAGAATGAAGATTCAGCGGGTACGCCAGCCCAGTCTCAACACGTCACGCGATCAGCGTATATCGCTTGCTAACAGCGACAGATATTTATATACCCGGTCAAGTCGCTGGGCCCAGTCGAACTTGCGGCGTCAGAAATCACCAACGAGGGACTACGATTCGACCGGCAGTATGTGCTTGTCAAGCCACCGAACGAGAAGTCTGCCGGTCTTGCAGAGCATATCACTATCAAAACGACCTTCCAACTAGGATTGTTCAAGCAGTCGATCGACAGGTCGTGGTCAAAACTCACGATTACACATACCCAAGCAAAGGACAAAGCCATACTGGTGCTGCCACTCTCTCCATCTCCCCTAAGCTTACTCAACGCGGAACAATTCCAGGTCAGCATTTTCGGGACCAAAGCACCTGGTCTAGATATGGGGGAGGAAGCCTCCCGGTACTTCTCGTATCATCTCAACCAAACAGTTCGACTACTGTACATAGGAGGCAATGGCCAACGTGAGATTCCTGGCGCGGCGTTCATTCCGAAGAACTATCAGGCAGTTTCCATCTCCGTCAATGATCGGCTGCAACCGCAGCGGGTGAGATTCGCAGACGCGGCGCCCCTCCTTATAACCTCCACCGCGTCAGAGGAAGATGCTCGACGGAGACTACCCGCAGCTGCTCGATCCGAGGACCTCATTGTGCGCTTTCGACCCAATATTCACGTCGACGTTGGCCAAGAACAAGCACCTTACGACGAGGATACATGGAACATGCTGTCCATACGGCCGAAGCTCGATCCGGAACAAGAGATCATGGTGCGATGTCTGTTCAAAACGGTAGGACTTACACTTCTCCCTTGTGCATGTCGCTGGAGACAAGACTAGTGTCTCACCCTCGCGACATGCTTCCTGCATCGAATCAATAGCTGATCGCCTTTACGTACGAATAGGTCAGATGTCTCAGCTTGAATGTGGACCTCTCGAAGGGAGCCATGATCACCACGCCTAACCAGCTATTCGGTCTGCTGATGAAGGACCGCCGTGTCAATCCCCTGTTCCCACGTAAGTACCTGCTCATTTACTCAGAACATGATGATAGCAAAACTAACACGCCCCAAGATAAGCCTGTATTCGGGCAATACGCTTGCGCAGGCCCAAGCGGCGCGGTCCTTCGGGTTGGGGATGAAGTGGAGGTCACCGAGCGACTCAGCAAGTCGCCAACGCCAATTCTGCCTGGGACTCCCGTTACCGCATCGTCCCCTGCGCCTTTCTTATCTGTCGGGCCGCCTATGTCTCCCGCTCCGCCTCTGACTTCGCCTCTGTCTGCCGGTCCGCCGATGTCTCCAGCCCCGGAAGTTCCGCAGATTCGATGAGGTGTCGTTACTGTAACAAACGCACTATAACGTACCAGCGCACTCAAGCATTGCTTGCTCCCGACCAAGTTATACGAGAAGTCCCTTTTGCGAAGGACAGTCACGATCACGGTATGAGAGCGTGTGCCTCATCGGGTTCCCGGTGATCCGGGCATGCAATTGCGCCACGAGACCTCTGCTCCGGGGCAGCTAGCTACAGATCTGCCTGACGAAGCCACACGCACCGCCCTCACCAATTCCTGAGTTACGGGACTGTTGTCGGCTATGAGACAAGCACTGATTGAAGCCTAAAGGCCTGACATATGCAAGAGCTCACATCTACGGCACGTCGAACTACTAAGTAGCAAGACAAGCGCTGGCACACGAAGGCTGCAGTACCTTGATTTATCAATGCAAGGTCGTGGGTTAGTGAAGGTGTCCGATAGCGGCCCATACGATGCTCTGAAGAAAGCCCGGGCCACCAGGCCTACCATGGCCGACGGAAGATGTGCAGAGGATACTAACGGCTTTCCTACATGCACAGCGTTTGCTCCGGAGGAAACTTGGCGATTGCTTATAGTGAGTACTTGAAGGTGAGTCTTGTGGTCCGGAGCAAACAAGAGTGTCATGCTATTGCGGGAAAGGTATATAGTGCGACAGAGTACGTCCACGCTTCTTGGTTTAACTTGCCACACTTCACACACTTCACATCACTTGTTATCACTTGTCCTACTCCTAATACTACACCGCATCACCTTGTTTGATTTATCTATCACATCATCATGAACCCAGACAACACCCGAAGAGACATCGTCGAGTTTCGTTGTCCCTACAACGACTGCCAAAATTACGTGTGGCCATCACGGTCAGTACGAAACCTGCACATGAAAGAGTCGCATGTAGAACCCGAAGGAGGTATGCGATGTCCGTTCGGAGACTGCCGTGGCACGAGGGGCCAGTTATGGCTAAAGTCTTACCATCTTCTGGCGCATCTTGGACCCATTCATGCTTGGCACGATCCCGATAGCTACTGTCCGTGGCCAGGGTGCTTGAGTAGTAGCAAGATGAACGTACGCGAGCTTAAGGACCATGGACACGCAGCACATGCTTGTATCTCGGGTTTTGTATGCCCGATCTGTTCCAACGTGTATGGTAAATCTGGATGGCGCTACCTACTCCAACATCTCGAGATTAGGCACCCAGGGGGCTTGATGTTAGAAGCGCCTTCCCAAGATAGCACTGCTGTCCAGTCACTCACATTTGATCCCTCCAGAGGTGGCCTTTACCGTTGCCTTTACCCGCTGTGCCAGGATAACGCGTGGTCGAGCATTGAAGCTCTGAGCAAGCATGGTGCTGTTGCACATAGGTACCCGTCCGAAGACTTCCTTTGCCCATGGGACTGGTGTACGTATACTAAACCTGGTTTCAAGTACTTTGGAACTTTCTTGAAGCACATTCGAATCAGCCATAAGAATGATGCGCCCCTGGAAGGTACCAAATTGGTCCATAGGACTGGTTCCAATGGAGACGAACGTACAGCTGAGCCAATGGAAACTACATCATCCGCCTCCGGACCGAGTAGCAGCTCTCACGTAAGAGCTGGTAAAGGCGCCCTTTCCGGACAGTCACAGCCGCGCTCTGAACAGAATCACGACCAGAGTCGCCAAAAAGACATTTGGAAGCAGATAATCGGACAGCCGTAGCAAGCGAGAAGCTATTGGTCGTCAGGCTCCGTCGGCGTGGGTGGAGGGACGTGATGAGTAATGTCAACTAGAAAGCGAGCGTATGGTAGATAGGGAGTCTTTTGTTTGAATTGCAATGTTCTGCTTTGCAAGCAAGGTATCGGCCAATCTGGACGTCTGCGGCTGCTTGCTCTGTTTGGGCTTGCATATGAGAACGTGGAGTCATCAGAGGCTGCACATGTTGTCTGTGATGTTGTTAGCTACTGTACTATGTTATGATCCACATATCCACATCAGAACCTCGGAACACGGACTCTCTTCCATAAGTGGCAGGATGACAAGTGAAAGCGTCGAGCGTATTTAGTTGTCTGTGTACCTGAGCAACCACGGCCGGGCGACAATCAACTCAGTACTCAGAGTGCGAGGAAGTATGACTATGGCAACAATTAGTCTGACTCACTTTTCCAGCTTCGCATTATATAGCGATGCACCTTGAAGTCCAGAAACCTGCTTTTATCATATCTCTTGCCCCAATCCACCTTCACGACACCACCATTCCTGCAGCTTTAGCGGTCTGGGAAGACCCATTCTACTGCCCAATACCATGGACGACCCAAACAGCCACCAAAGAAACGGCACCCGATTCTATTGTCCCTACGACGGTTGTAATCGCCCCTTGCGGCATAAGACCGCGCGTAACCGGCATGTCGGGGGAGGGTATAGGTCGTGGTCGTCAAAAAACGAAATGCGATGTCCCGTCAAGAACTGTCCTTTCGTCACTGACCTGACTCCCGGTGTTCTTATGAGGCACCTCGAGGAGAAGCACACAGAGGTTTGGCCCGGAGACCCTTGTCAATATCCAGGATGCCAAAGCAATGATAGAATGACTCGAGCAGCGCTAGAAGTTCATGGAAAATTAGCTCATGCCTCTGCATCTGGGACTTTCGGGTGTCCTGTTGAGGGGTGCCCGCAAGGTTCGGAAGCAACCACATATCCTTCGTGGAACTCCTTCCTGCGGCACCTCGAGCTCATGCACGAAAGTGACCATGAGGATTATCAGCCCGCCGGACTCTCAAGTCTCAGCAGGTTATCTGGCCACAAAGAGAAGTGTTTCTTGCCACTGTGTCCGATGATAATCGGAGGAACCGATGAAGCAAGAACCAGCCATGCCGAGACATATCACAAATCCAGGAACGGTAGATTCTTTTGTCCTATTCCTGAGTGCCCAAAAGCGCAAGGGCTTGGGTTTATTTACGCTTACTACTTCTTGGTGCATGTCCAGTCACGGCATGCGCGAAGCCCGCTTCCCAGTACTTCGAGCCCGCCCACCAAGGACCACCCGGCAGCATCGTCGTCGGGCCCGCTCAATCAGATACGCCTGGAAGCGTCATCCTCGAGGCCGCTCACTGAGAGACTAGGGGAAGCACCAGCTGTAAACCAGTCGATCAGCACTGTTGGCCAGGAACCTCCAAGTGTAGCAGCGGGTGGCCGAACCGTAGTCCAAGGCAATAGCATCTCTGGAAAGCGAAGGCGGTCGCCCGTTCCATATGGCAGCGAACAGAGAGGCCTGAGTGAATCTGATGCGCGGCTACACCAGAATCTGTTGCGATACCTATCGAGTGGCACCGACGATGATCCGTCACATGAGAAGGACAAAGGTACGGAGCCCGCCGTTCGATGGGATTGAATCTGGACTGCTCTACAGAGGTCTGCGTGGTAGGTCGAACCAGGTAGGACCTTCCCACTGATACGGTGTTGCTTGTGCGCATCATGAGTTGGCCGCACTGCTTCCCGCGCGATCGATGCGGGCCTTTGGGTGATGTCGAGTTTTGTCAATTGCATTCTCTTTGTCAGAAGCTACTGCTCACAGGCGAGCAGGTAGGTGTATAGATAGTCTTCCGTAAGTCTGTTCATCTGATTCTCTGCATCGTTGCCACGTGCATTATCGTGCCGAGATTTCTATAAGTGGCTATCAGCGAAACGAGTACATGGTGAAAGCGCATGCATTTCTGGGTTGAAGTGCGTAGCCTCCCCAACAAGACAGTGGTTCCACATGGTGGCTCGAGATTCTCATACAAGCAAACTCGTCTTCTGCTTGCGAAGAGCCGTGAGCAATGGTATGGCTGCAGGTGATTGTATCGTCAGGAGTTCGTCGGTTGCGAGTACCATCAGTAGCAAACAGAGTCGAAGGTACATAAGAGGGTGCGCGGTATCTTCGAACGTCTTAGCATACTAAAAGTCTGTTCGTGTATCCGAAGTATATTGCTCACCAGAACCGTGATCATATCGGACTTCGAAGTGCGATCAGATCCCTGAGACCCTCATCATGAGTTCGAGCGAGGACATAGAAGGCGTACTCGCACTCCGAACACCGCAAGCAGATGTCACTGTGGCCCCGAGTCGCTCGCCACAAGCAGGGCTCTTGGGTGGTAGGCGGCACCACTGCCTCTATCCACAGTGTCTCGGTACAGTGTGGAGAACCTGGAAAGAATTGCTCGAACATGGCATTACGACACATCGAATTAAAGGTGCGCGGTTCATATGTCCATGGCAGATGTCTTCGGCTCCGAGCTGCTCTCCGAATGAATTCAACACCTTCGCCGATGTCTTGACGCATATCCATTCAAATCATGCGGAAGATCTTCCGGCTCTTGGTGGGTTTGAATACCTTTGTCCCTTTAGCAGCTGCGAGGATTATGCCTGGACTCGTGTCGAGGATCGGAACACCCACATTGGCGATACTCATAGGACAAATGGAAGTCAACTTCTTTGCCCATACGAAGATCAAACTAATTCCCATCCTTATGGTTTGATCGTTCATCTTGAAAAAGTCCACGACAGAAAGGATCCCCAGCTCTGGTGTCCCTTCCCTCGTTGTCCTGACAGACATACGTTCCGGATATATCGAGAGTTGAGAGACCACGGAGAAGAAAGCCAATACTATTCCGCTTCCGCTAGCTTCAGAACGTTCAAGTGCCCTTGTGCTCATTGTCCAAAGGCGAATGACCATGGCTATGACCGTTGGGATCGGATCCACGCTCATATCTTCGCGGAGCATTCGTCGCTGGCTTTGGACCTGCAGGACGACTCTAGTCGTGGTCCAAAGCCCAGAAGAAATCTACTTCCGAAACCCAGTCAATATCAGCTACATTACGACCCGCAGAGCGTCGGCGCTGGTCCACCTAGCACATCCCATAGTTCCCAGGATTATCAAGCCACCCAGTCGACAGGTGCAAGTATATCCACCCTGTCCGAATCCGCATACACAACGTATCAAGGCAAAGGGATAGGTCCAGTCGATCCAGTCAGTTACGTTGACCAGAACAGGAACCATGGACTGGCAGGACCACCCCCACAACCCCAAGGTGAGGGCCCCAGACACACGAGAGAAGACCTCGACGCTGCTGCGGCACTGCTGATGCTCAGTCGGGACAAACAGTGAAGCGTCGCCTGTCAAGCGATGTCGACCCTTGGAGGTTCTTGCCACGCAGGAGATCGAACGAACACTTTCAAGCTCGCTCGGCTAAAATTTGTCAGTTGACGTCTTGTTTAGCAGTATGCGCATCAGATTGCGAGTAGCGGAGCACAAACATCTGGCCCATGGTAGTAGATGGTCGTGATAGTCAAGTGTATCCGAGTATATAGCATCCCGTAGCAGACCATTGCGTCACTCCCATACTATGTGTCTGCCCAGAGGTCAGTAGATCAGTAAGTAATGATTGCAAGTGGTATACATATATCCTTCTGCCTGTCCAGTGTCCGCTCAGCAGATATGCCGTCTTCGGATCGTGCACTTCATGTCTGTGTGATCAAAGGATGGCTGTGTCACAATCCTTAGTCCGTGAGTGCAATCAGTAGCCATTTGCGGCAAACACCTGAGTCACGATCGTCAACGAGTATATGTTGCGATCCGGCGCCTACCATAAGCTTTCCAATTCACCCACACCCCAAGTACACCACTCAGACCAAGACACAACCTGCTAGGATGAACCCAAACACACAAAGAGATGTCATTGAATTCCAATGTCACTATAGCGGATGTGAAGACAGTGTCTGGCCTTCGAGGACACTCCGTAATCAGCACATCGCCAAGCAGCACAGGACAACGGCGAAGGACTTCCAATGCCCTCATGCTTCTGGAAGCGACTGCGAACGTTCAGGTCAAGTCTGGGTACACGTCTGGGATATGTCAAAGCATCTTGAATCGATTCATGGTGCGGTTGACCCACCCGTCTACTGTCCACACCCAGGATGCCGAAACAGCGATCGGATGGACGAGACAGAGCTTCGAGTCCATGGCCAAGCGAATCATGCGTTGGCATCCGCTTCGGGTGCCTTTGTATGTCCAGTCAGAGGGTGTCGGAAGAGCTCGCGGGCAGAAAGCTTCCGGGATTGGGGTCGTTACGTGCAACACTTAGAACTCATGCATCAGACGAGGGATGCATTGATACTTCGTACCGAAGAAGGCGAAGCTGGTACTTGGTTGAACATAGACCCTCAGCTCCGTCCCGTGGAGCAAGTCGACGCCTCTGGAATTCACACACATCACTGCTTCTACCCGATGTGCCGCTCAAGTGACTGGGACACCCTGGAAGAATTGACTCGCCACGGCTTAGCTCACGCCAACGCGGAGGAAATGTACCCCTGCCCATGGCAGCGTTGCCCAAAATCGACTTCAAAGGCTCCATATAGGTATTTTGGCTGGCTCATGACACATCTTCGAACGAAGCATATGCACGATCAACTTCCAGAACTCCAGTCCGATGACCCAAGAATCGAGTTGAGCAGAGGCCAAACATCGAATGAGCTGCTTAATCCTACTGCAGAGCGGCCAGATAGCTCCGGAGCTCGACCCGACGAGGAGGCCAACACTGGTCAAAACGTGAGAGACGCAGAGGCCGTTAACTCATGGGACGGGACGTGGTACTGCTGGTACCCACTTTGTCCGGAACATACCTGGATGCATGAGAAATCGTTGAAACAACACGTATTTGCCAAACACGCGAACATTCACTGGCGATTCAAGTGCCCGTGGACCAAGTGCCGTTGGGCTGAAGGCGAGGGCTTCCAAAGATATAACCAGTTCATGAATCACTTAGAGAGCGAGCACCCGGCGACGGGGTGGACCGAGGAACACCAGAATTGGTATCTCCAGGAAGTCACTGGTCGATCAGGTGAATCCGAAGCCCAACACCCCCCAACCAGTAGTGCGGCGCAGCAACTCGCGGGGCCGGTCTCCGGTAATGTACTTCCAAGAATCTCGCAGCAGGCAGTGGCATCTTCACGGAGAGACACTCGGTCCAGCTCCGAGGTCGAGCGGCCACGAAAGAAAGGTACAAAGGGGAAGGAGCCTCAGTTGTGAGAGGAGGACCAAGTGCGACGAGAGGCAATGCAGCTGAGAGGTTAAAGTTTTCCAGAATTCGCTGGCTGAGTCTGGAGTAGAGATCCCCTGGTATGAGGGTAAGGCCACGAGACCGGTTAGTAACGTCGCTGGAGACAACATTGCCAGACAGGTAAGACCACCGCCACAATCCCAGAGCCACACCGAAACGAGAAAGGTCTCTGCTACGGCAAGCCACGTAAGAAGACGCCGCTGCTGCCATAACGCTGATGCAGCTGAGTCGAGACGAACAGTGAGAGTTTGCTCGGTCACTGGTGCCATAAGCGGTAGGATCTTGCCATGCTGTCAATGCCCCACCCTCGGTCGATGAGAGGTTTCCAATTGTTTGCGTGCGCGTACCGGTGTGGGATGCTGAGATGGGGCATTCGCCTGGCTTTGGCATCCGTTACGTAGTCTTGCAAAAGTGTGTAGCATCCCGTAGCAAGGCCATTGCGCCACTTCTATCACTTATGCTAGGCTGGAGACTTAGCGATTGGGCAGCTGAAGAGTGCAAAGGGCCTGTATGCATCTCGCGGTATGTTTCGCTCATGCGAACGGGCAGGCTTCCAGATTGTGCACTGCGTATCCGCATGTGTGTGGGAGCCGGTGAGATGGCCGTGCATCCATGCGCAATCTGTGACTACTATTAGCAATGACGCTGTAGCAAACTTCGAGAGGCATTGACAGGAGATACATATTGTCGTCTAACGACCCTCCGCAGGCTCTTCACCTTACCAAACCTCAAGGATTCCTCCAATAGCAGGACAACACTTCCCAAGATGAACCCAGACAACACCCAAACAGGTATCGCCGAAGCAAGGTGTTGGTATCTAGGTTGCGAGATTCGTGTGTGGCCGTCGGTACAACACCGCAACGAGCACATTTCAGAGCATAGGTTGAATAATGCTTATTACTGTCCGTTAGTGGCAGCATGTCAGACAAAAACCACCTTCGGAGGTTTGGGTAAACTCTTGGTGCATCTCGACCGTGTGCACGGCAAAGTCGACCCCCTCGATCGGTGCCCATATCCGGGATGTTCCAACACAACTAGGACAACACAGGACCAACTAATAGCGCACGGAGATATTGCTCATGAGTCTGCTGGCCAGACCTTTGACTGCCCAATGTACGGGTGTGCGACCGTCAAATTCAAGCAATGGCGATTTCTGTTGAGCCACTTGAAGCTGGCTCACGACATCGTCTCTGGATGTTCACAACTGCCGTCCATTAGCTACACTGAGCGTGAGCCGCCAGAACGGAATTATTACTGTTGGTTTCCACTTTGCCAGAAGTATGCATGGAGCGACCCCAAATCGCTAATGCAGCACGGGTTCGATACCCATAGTGACGTTTCTACGAAACGTTTTAAGTGCCCGTGGAGTGCGTGCGAGAGCGCGCAAGATGAAGGCTACCAACAGTTCGGCAACCTTAATGTACATCTGGAGAGGATGCATCTGCCCACTGGATTGGTCACAAGCCAGTGCCCGGGTATGCTACATTGGGAGGCAGCAATACAATCGCATGGATCCGAAACGCCAGCCGGCGAGGCAAGTCGTGTGCCAAAGCAAACTGGGGGCGAACGTATGGACCTCGGAATGATGCAGATCTCGACCATTTGCGACAATGTTCCGGCGAGTAGCAGTTTTGGTCCAGCACAACCTCCGCAGGGTCAGCAGACCATGACTTCTCGCGGTGGTAGTGAGAGAAGTAATAGCCAAGTCAGGCAGCAATCATCTGGAACTCCACGGAGAGATCGCTCATCGGAACCCGAAGCTGAACCGCCACGGAAAAAGGGTGGGAAGGGAAAGGAGCGTGAATTGTGAGAGGGCCTTCCTGGGAAGGTGAGGTCGTTGTTGATGGTACTCTGATGTGCGGTGCTCTGTTGGCGTGTTGCTGGAACTTAAGCGACCAGCCTGAGGATCTTGGACGGATGATTCTCCTGGCTCCCATGGCTTTTGCCTCGATTCCGGCTGGACGACGGCTCGGGTGTATGGCACTAAGTAGCTTCTCCATAGTGTAGATAGTCCCTGTGTAAAGCGGATTCGTGTGCTTCGAGCGAATCGTTGTCTTTGTGGACCTGGCGAGGAGTAAAGGAAGTCGAGACGAGGTCCATACAACGCAAGCCGCATATGTCCGGGGGTGAGTAATAGAGAATGACTGGACCACGACGAGCAGTCTGTGAGTGCTGTTAATAGACATGTTGTGACAGCTATGGGAGTCACAGTCGTGAATGTTAGTATATATCGGGCTCCAACGTGCCTTCGCAACTTCAGACCTCAACAACCTAAGCTATCAACCAAAACCAAAGACACAGACCTCGACAAAATGAACTCCAGCGACGTACCTATTGGTGCCATTCGCACCCGATGCTGGTACCCAGGATGTGTGGATCTTGCTTGGCCGTCGATACAACACCGGAATGCTCATCTCAGTGTAGATCACAGAAACAATACTGGCTATCGTTGTCCGTTCGTGGAATGTGATAACGGACGCGGCTGGACCATCCCTATCCAATTTCGTTACTTAGAGCACCTCAAAACCAAGCACGGTAAAGTCGACCCGCTCGATAGATGTCCGTATCCGGGATGTACGAACTTGGATAGTATGACGCAAGAAGCGCTGAAGCAGCACGGGACCGATACGCACAAGTCGTCTGTCACCAACACTTTCGACTGTCCAGTCGAAGGATGCGTTCCGGGCCATGAAGGCAGAAAATATGCGAAGTGGTTGGGTCTGTTGGACCATTTGAAGCTGTACCACAACAGCGGCTGCGCATATGTGATCCAACCCAGAAGATACCAGCCTTTGAATTCGTCACTCGTGGGCCAGATCTCGGAGGAGCCCACGAATGACACTTCAGGTGAGCCAAGCTCGCACCGCCCCAAGCGAAGCCAATTGGACGCAACGGACGCTCAGGGCGGGGGGACGAGCCGGACCCAGAGGTCTTTTTCCAGCCCGGCATCAGATTTGGGGAAGACGCAGGCCCAAATCACTCACGGAACGGCCACAGACAGTAGCGTGTCTCGACCACCGCAACCCAAGCAAATGCAGATCTCAACTCTCTGCGACACAGTTCCAGAGAGCAGCGGGCCTCAACCGCAACCTAGGCAGATGCGGATCTCGACGATTTGCGACACAGTCCCAGAGAGCAGCGTGTCTCCACCACAGCAACCACCGACGAGTTACCCGCCCTATGATCAACTCAATGAGAGCGGGAGGGACCCGAGAGGGGGGTTGCAGCAGTCGTCTGTGTCAGCGCCTCGAGGGGACCGCTCATCTGGATCCGAAGCCGAGCCGCCACGGAAGAAGGCGACAGGGAAGGGCAAGGGAAGGGCAGTCGACCATGATGATAAGGAGGCTCCACGCCGAAGGTGAGGTCAATTTCTTTCTATCGGCATGGTGCTCTGCTATACGGCATGCTGGCCATGCTGTCTGCCTCGAGTGCTTAGCCTGGATCGTTCCGTGCCGTGGTCATGTTTCTTCGACGGTCGTGCAGTTCTCATGTTCTAGGTCCTGGTGGCCTGGCAGTAGTGTATATAGCATCTTGTATTCAGCCTGGTTTCCAGCGTGATGTTAATGAATGTTTGTTGTTGATGGTATGAAGGGTGAGGAGGGGAGGTGTGGTCGGAGGTGTGGTCCGTCGGTCGGACTGGAAGTGGGATCCGCATCGGGCAATCCCACGCGAGTATCGACATCGCGTCGACCTCCTACGACCGAAGTGCTCGTGAGTAGAGGTCCAAACAACACGATCGAAATTTGATTGGACTGCTATTAACCTCGCCATCCTACATACCAGATACTTGAAAGCTACAAGCCAACAAATTTGTAGAAGAGCCGAATAAGGTAATCGCCCAATCTAGAAGGAGCCAGACCCTGCATCCATCGCAGCTGCGAGATCGCTGCCGAGGCGGGCTAAAAATTTGGTCCAGCGAATTGATGACAGCTCGATCAAAAACTCTCCAAATAAGGAAACTACTTGTACTCGACTCACGCCTTTCGAGTACTTCAGTACCTTCATACCACTCTTAACATCTACCACCCACCACCTCGACCAATCCGCCCTCTTCGCCCTTGGAGTCGACATTGACCTGATCGACCCCGCCATCCGCCCCTCGCACTGACTCGACTTCGCGAAACACACACACACACCAAAACAACACAATGGACTCAATGATGTCCTCCTCCAGCGGCCCCTCCCAGCCCACCCCCACCACCCTCCCCGACCGCCCCTCAGCCTTCCGCTCCCAATCCTCCAAACCAAACGGCACAACCAACCCCCTCTCCTCCTACCCCACCACCTCCTCCCCCCCCACCCAATCCTCCACCTTCGCCGTCAAAGCCGGCCTCGCCCAAATGCTCAAAGGCGGCGTCATCATGGACGTCGTCGACGCCGCCCAGGCGCGCATCGCCGAAGAAGCCGGCGCCTGCGCCGTCATGGCCCTCGAGCGCGTGCCCGCCGACATCCGCGCCCAGGGCGGGGTGGCGAGGATGTCGGACCCGCAGATGATCCAGGAGATTATGCGGGCGGTGACGATCCCCGTCATGGCGAAGGCAAGGATTGGGCATTTGGTGGAGTGTCAGATTTTGCAGGAGATTGGAGTGGATTATATTGATGAGTCGGAAGTTCTCACCCCGGCCGACCCTACATATCACGTTGAGAAGAATGGATTCGCGACACCCTTCGTCTGCGGCTGCAGAAACTTGGGCGAGGCACTCCGAAGGATCAGCGAAGGCGCAGCTATGATCCGGACGAAAGGCGAGGCGGGGACTGGGGATGTGGTGGAGGCTGTGAGGCATATGCAGACTGTGAACGCGCAGATTGCGCGTGCGGCTGGGTGCTCGGAGCCAGAATTGAGGGCGTTGGCGAGGGATTTGGAGTGCGATCTTGGGCTGCTGAGGCAGACTGCGCAGTTGAAGCGGCTGCCGGTTGTCAACTTTGCGGCGGGAGGGATTGCTACGCCCGCTGATGCGGCGCTGATGATGCAGATGGGTTGCGATGGTGTCTTCGTTGGGTCAGGAATCTTCAAGTCAGGAGATGCGAAGGCAAGGGCGAAGGCGATTGTGCAGGCAACTACCCATTACAACGACCCGAAGGTTCTGGCGGAAGTGAGCGTAGGGCTTGGAGAGGCGATGGTCGGGATCAACTGCGGCGCGATGGGCGAGCAGGAGAAGTTGGCGAAGAGGGGTTGGTAGATTTATCTTCAGCGAGCTGGTGGACAAGGCGGCAAAACTGGGTATTGGTAGCATAGCCCTAGGCGTTCAACACCCTCCTCCAAATACGATATAGATCCTCACACCAATTCTTCTACGAGCGTCTCCAATTCGTCCCGCCCCATCCCAGGAATGAACAGTCTTTCCACGCCCATCGCATCCTTCCGACTCTCCACCATCTGATGGTCGTGGAATTCCTTCAGCAGAGTCCGGAAACTCAGCTCGCTCGAGCAGACAAACTCCTCGACTGCCTTGTGGTACAGCGTGCGGTACTCTATCCCTTCCACGACCGCAGGTGCCGAAACCACTTTCTTCGCCGGCGTAGCTTTCTTAGCAGGCCGTCCTCTCCTTGGCTTCCTTCGGGATGGCGTATCCGCAGCAGCGTCGGAGTCATCAGATACGCCGAGGATATCCTCGTCGTCGTCTGCATCACCACCCAACGTAGCGTCCGGTGCGAGATCAGCCATTGCCTGTAACTGCTCCACCACAAGAATGCGGAACAGATTCCTCGCGTTCTCCGGCAGAGACCTGAGCACAAACGCTACGCCGTCTTTGCCGCCTATCCTTCGACCTGCACGTCCGAGCAGGCGGGAAACTTCTTCCACGACGTCGATCTCGGCTTTGTAGGGCTGGAAAGTAGTTGCGTCGTGGTAGAGCCAGTTGTACTGACGGAGCAGAGCGGGCGGCCATAGAAGGGCGAAGTTGGGTGTGTCGACTGTGGCGATCAGGTTGATGGAGGGGTGGGAGGCCAGACGTGATAGCAGGGCTGGGATGGGAGCCTTGCGGAGGGGAGGGGAATCCAGGGAGTGGATTATCAGATTTATTGGCTGGCGAGGCGGGTGGGCTGTTAGATGGCTTAGTATAAGGTCTAGGAGGGCGTTAGGCATGGCTGGTGATTTCGTGGTCTTCGGGAGGACGACCCTTGCTATGGTAGTGAGAATGTCGCGGACTGTGAGACCAGGAGCGTAGCCATTCACTACGACGATCTGAGGTGGCTTCGAGGCAGCGTGGTGGATGTGAGAGGCGTAGTCCATGACCAGGTCCCGCTTCGAGCCGTAGCCATATAGACAGAGGTTGAAGCCTTCTTCCAGCTCGAAAGACCACTGATCGAAGGCGCGTCTGTGCAAGTCGGCCAGCCGCCTGATGTCCTGTTCGTGAGGGTCCTTGTGGCTGTTGATGTTGCTGAGGTAGTCTTCATGGTTGAGGAGGACATTCGAGGCCAGCGTGTTCGCGGAAGTCTTGTTGGCTCCTGCGCGGTTCTGGAAAAAGTACAGCTCGTGTGGCGGGAGATCTGGAGGCGGCGATGGCGTTCTCTCTCGCTTGGTTCGTCCTTTAGGTCTGCCTCTGCCTCGTTCTGAAGGTGTATCCGCTGCAGCGACCGGTATCTCATCGGCAATGTCCTCCACAACGTCCTGGATGTCTTCCTGTACATCACCGTGTTCGTCCAGGATAGCCTGTGCGAGCGCAGTCTCTCCCACGTCGTCCTCATCCTCGCCCTCTTCGACTACACTCTCCTGCAACGTCCGCGCACTCTTCCTCCGAGCCGAGCGATCATTACGGGTTGCGGTTGGTGTCTCCTCTCCCGCTGCTTCGGCCTTCTCTGCCTTCTCTGCTGGTGTCGAGAACAAGACCTTCCTCGGCGATTTGGGCGTCGGCCCCAGTATTGACGTGCCATTCACGATCCTGCTTGGGGTCCCCTTGAGGATCGACTTGCGGTCCGAGGGCGTGATGGCAGGACTATCATTCTGCGCTGTTCGTCTAGTCTTTCGCGGTGTAGAGTTTCCTTCGTCTACAGCCTCCTCCGTCTTGCGTCGTTTGGGCATAATGTCCTATGATTTATTGTGAACATCGGAAAAGACACGCGAACTAGATCTATGCGCCGGAGATAGCGCGGATATAAGAGTCGCGTCGACACTTTACACGTCTTCCAGCTTCACCTCCATTCATTCACACCACCACCACATATACAACACCGCCGCCATGTCCGACATCGACGACGAAGATGCCCAAATGGACGACGCCCCCAAGGTCTCCGCCGACATCACCTTCTCCTCCGCCGCCGACACCAAAGGCAAACGCAGCGCCGCCAACCTCCCCATCGAAGCCGAAGACAACCTGCCCTGGGTCGAGAAGTACCGCCCGGCCTCGCTAGCAGACGTGAGCGGCCACCACGACATCCTGGCCACCATCAACAAATTCGTCGATGCCAACCGCCTCCCCCATCTCCTCCTCTACGGCCCACCCGGCACAGGCAAAACCAGCACAGTTCTCGCACTGGCACGGAAGATCTACGGAGGCAAGAACATGCGGCAGATGGTGCTCGAGCTCAACGCATCCGATGACCGCGGGATTGATGTTGTGAGGGAGCAGATCAAGACGTTTTCATCCACCAAGCAGATCTTCGCCGGCTCGTTTGATAAGTCCACGAAATCGGAGAGCATCGCCCATTACAAGCTCATCATCCTCGATGAAGCGGATGCCATGACCTCGACCGCGCAGATGGCGTTGCGAAGGATCATGGAGAAGTATACCGCCAATACTCGCTTTTGCATCATTGCCAATTACACGCACAAACTCTCCCCTGCGCTACTGTCGAGGTGTACGCGGTTTCGCTTCTCCCCGCTCAAGGAGGCAGATATACGGCAGCTAGTTGACAAAGTCATCGTGGAGGAGAACGTGAATATCGCGCAAGATGCTGTGGGGAGTCTCGTCTCGCTATCGAAAGGCGACATGCGGAGGGCATTGAACGTGCTGCAAGCGTGTCATGCCTCTTCCACGCCGCTTCACATCCCAGGGCAGCCAGCGCCGGAGGAGAAGGATGTACAGCGGGACCTCATCACTCAAGAAACGATATACACGTGCATCGCTGCTCCGCACCCGGCGGATATCTCGTTGATCACGCAGACGCTGCTTACGACCGAGGATGTGGGTAGCTGTCTCAGCACAATCAACACGCTCAAACGCACCAAGGGGCTCGCACTGGCGGATATCCTGACATCGATGGGCGAGCAGCTGGCGGAACGTGAGGTGCCGACTCAGACGCGGGTACGGTGGTTGGAAGGGCTGGCTGAGATCGAGTATCGGTTGAGTGGAGGGGGGAGCGAGAGTCTGCAGACGGGAGGGTTGGTTGGAGTTGTGAGGGAGGGCGTGGGGATTATGGGGAAGGCGAGATGAGGGGTGAATGTGAATGTGAGAACGAAAAGGAAAAGCAGCAGCAGTCAGGATGGGCAGTGGGAACGGTCCATGCAAGCGAAACCAGACTCGAGTGGTCGAGACGACGGATGGCTCCGCTGCTACACGTCAATGGCCACCAGGAGTAAGGTCTTGAACCACGAACGGTGTTGTCTCACCACCCCGAGAATCGCAGAGAGACTAGGAGTCACGCGGTCAGCGGATCAGCGGAGTCTTCAGAGCGTCTCTCGACTGACCAATACGCATAGCTAGTGACCGATATGGACAGCAACCAAAGCATTTGACAACGCTTTCGACATCATCTATACTTCAAACAAGCACATCAAGCTTTTATGATCTATTTTCTTATCACCCTTCCTCTCTACCGCTCATCTTGCCGGTATTGCTGTCTTCACCGCACAATCATGCTCTCCCTCCCCGGCCCAGTCCCAATATACCCGACCTTTACCCCAATGTCTTTCTCAATGAACTCGACGTACTTGCGCGCATTCTCCGGCAAATCCTCCCACGTCTTCGCGCCCGTCGTACTTGTCTCCCAGCCCGGCAGCTCGGTGTACTGCACTTCAAGATTCTCCAGCACTTCCAGATCCGCAGGGAAGGACTCCAGAGTTTGGCCTTGGTAGGTGTATGAGGTAGCGACCTTGATAGTGGCGAAAGTGTCCAGGACGTCGAGTTTGGTGAGGTTGATGGAGTCGTACCAGTTGACGTGGTGGGAGTACTTCACCACCACGAGATCCAGCCAGCCGCAGCGCCGTTTCCGGCCGGTGGTGACGCCGAATTCGCGACCGATTTGTTGAAGTTTCCCTCCACTCTCGTTCAGTTGCTCTGACGGGAATGGCCCAGATCCAACACGGGTTGTGTACGCTTTCACTACCCCGATCGTCTCCTTGATGCTCTTCGGACTGATATGCAGGCCCGTGAAGACTCCACCCAGGCCGGTGTTGGAGGAGGTAACGTAGGGATACGTGCCGGCGTCCAGATCGAGCATAGTCGCCTGACTCCCCTCCACAAGAATCGGATTCCCTTGCTGGACAACCGAAGAAATGAGTGGCGTCTGGTCCACCACAAACGGCTTCAGCGTCGTCCGGTACTCATCGAACCGCGCAATCTCCTCCTCCGGATCATACTTCAACAACTCCCCATACCTCTTCCTGAACCCCTCGTGCAGATTCCTGAGCTTCTGGTCAAACAACGTCTTGTTGAAAACCTCGCTCACCCTGACCCCGGATCTTGACGCTTTCGTCGAATACGTTGGTCCGATCCCTTTTCCCGTGGTCCCAATGTTCTTCTTGCCCAGCTCGACTTCTTCGAGGCCGTCGACACGGGTGTGCAGGTCCAGGTCGACATGGCAGCGGTCGGAGATGAGGATGCGGTCGGTGTAGTCGATGCCGTTTGATTCGAGGGAGGCGATTTCCTCGAAGAAGCCGGGGACGTAGAGGACGCAGCCGGTGCCGATGAGGTTGGTGCAGGTGGGGGTTAGGACGCCGGAGGCTGTAACACATATGAGTAAGTGGAAGGGCGGGTGGAGAGGGAGCTGGGACTCACGCAAGATATGCACATCAAAGGTCTTGCCATCCTTGACGATGGTATGGCCGGCGTTATGCCCTCCCTGCGCTCTGCAAACCAATTGCGCTTTTTCGCTGAGGACATCGACGATCTTGCCTTTGCCTTCGTCACCCCTGCGCACGGGTCAGCAATGTAGGTAGATAGGCTGTTCATTAGTCAGTACTAACCATTGCGCTCCGAGAACGACCGTCGCCATCTTGGAAACGGTGGAATTGAGGGTCGTGTGGTATATGAATCGCGTGAGTCGCCATTTTTTAGGGAAGCAAGTTTGGAGGGGTCGCCGCAATATTTCAATGGCAGAGCCCCACTAGATTTGTCTCAGAGAGCTCAGATGGCGTAGGCTTCGGCTTAGTATGAGTGGGTTGTCCTCCTCTTGAATACACGGTAACACAGTCACGTCTTACAAGCTTGTACAGCATTTGTACAGCACTTCTTTACAGTACAGCATTTCTAAAGTGCCTAGTAAGATTGCATGACCCCTCTTAGTCCATCTCACTTTCATTACAGAGTTATACACGACCATTAGTAACGTTATCGATTCAGTGAGTTCCGCATCACATCTTTCGAGTTCCAAGTGTTTACATGTAGCTCGGGCGTTGTCGTTGACCTCCAAACGACGACTAAACCATATCAGCTGTCTCCTCTACATCGTTGACCATTAAAGCTGTACGGTCTACGTCGTCCTCGTCGAAAGCCTCGTATAGGTCTTCGAAGGTGTTGTAGTTGTTCGAGTATTGATTTCAACTTCACCACCAACTCGTGGAGAACCACAACGACGCATGAAACTTCATTTTCTTTCGTGTAGATCGATTGACCAACACTGAAACACGCTAGTGAATGTTCCATTTTTGGTTTCTCAACACCGCGATATCTCGACAGACAGGGAGTATCGAGACGTTATCAAGACGGTATAGAGATAATCGACCACGAACAGACATGGAAACTGAATTTGGAGATGGATTAAAAGTGAATGTTCACAAAGTCACTTGCAAAGTCACTTCGATACACGTAACTTCCTGCGCAGGACTGAGCTTTGCGTGTCTACCGGGCAGGTATTCGCCTCAGATCGGTCTGTCTGCTCTGGCTGCTGAGCTAGTAGCATTTTACACAAGCGCTTGTGCTGAATGTGGTACTGGGGACGCCATGACAAGAGAGAGGCAAGCTCAAAAAGAGCGCTTCGATCGCCGTGTCATAAACACGCTGCCGAACTCAAGGGCGTGCCACCTTGAACGATATAATGTGCGTTCAAAGATTTGATGATTCAACTGAATTCTGCAATTCACGAAACTTATCGCATTTCGCTGCGTTCTTCACTGCTCTATCACCGAGTGCTATTGCAGACGCGGGGCCTGGGCACGTCAATGAGATTGACGCAGCTTGTATGAAGCTAGAGCATCACCTACGAGGTCGAGAAGTGAGGCTGGAGCGAGGTTGACAAGTAATTTTGGGGCTTGTGGTATGCGCACTTGCGGTCGCTCGTTTTTCTCCCACCACCACCACCACTTTGGTGTTCACGCTGTATTTGATGAAGGCGACGACGCCGTATGCCGTGATGGGAGAGTGGCGGCGTGCCGGTGAAGCTGTGTCGGAGATGATGTCGAGAAGCCATCGTATTATATCATATTCCGAAGCAGTTCTATCCTAAGAGCAGCTTCATTTTCACCATGGTCGAGACTGTCGTGCTCGTATGGCCCAGAACCAGTCGCCGGTTCGACCGAGCAACGACCAGCACTCTGCGGCAACACAGCACCAAGCGCCTCACTAACATTACACGCACCCGCACCACCTCAGCACCACGATCAGCGAAGGTCCCGGGGCGCCTTCCTGCAAGGGGGTGGACCTGCATGTGGCTTGGCTTTGTGTAACATTGTGACCCGCAGATATCTCAGATATGGCGCGTTGTTTTCGACACTACCGGACGTACTTCATCTCTTGAAGTCGAGCTTCTGTCTTTGGAGAGTGCATCCACTCAGTATGTCTCATCGTCCTCTCATGCTACCCCCTAGCACCGCATTGAGACCCATATCTCGCTGCGCGGGCATGAGACAGAACCTCCAGAAGGAGGACCGCGGCAGCGCCGTTTCGGCACATCCGTCTCCCTCTCGATACCCAGTGCCCGCCTCAGATCCTCCAAAGCAGTGGCTCTCGCGCGGTCGAATCGACAGCCCCAGCCAGCGTACGCACGTCCGGTCCCATAGCCGCCGAAGCCCGTCAAACTTGAGCCGAAGGTCGAGAAGCCGTTGTACCAGATTCCGAGGGAGTACTATCCTAAGAGCTCCCCGGGTATGGGTGTGGATATGGGTTTCATGGTGGTCGAGACTGTCGTGTTCATGTGTCTAGTTCAATGTATGGCCTCGTGGTTGGGTTGAATGTAATGGACGGAGAGGCGCTTCGACGTGCGACGGAAGAGCGGCGTTGGGTTTTGGACAGTGGCCTCATACAGGCGAGTCAGGCGAAGCCGGGTTGGAGACGTTGGATCCTCGAGCCATCACAGGCTTTGCTTCTGGCGAAGACCAGGCAGACAGCGAAGCAACGAGTATCCCGCCCACGACCACCACTCACTTCAGCTGCTTTCCGCTTCGAATACACATCTACCACACTAGCCATTGATTGGTGCTTTAACATTCACTGCGGCGTCGGCGGTGATGCCCAGAACCAACCACCAGTCCAGCAAATCAAACAACAGCAGCCTACCCCAACACAGCACCAAACGCCCAACCAGTAGTACACACCGCCCGCACCACCTCAGTACTCCCTCCGACCACGATCAGCCCACGCGGCGGGATGCAACTGCCACAAGACGTGTCCACCAGATGTGCGCTCCGGATGGCTCTGCCTCATGTGCACGCCGTCACAGCCAACGACGGTCCTAAAGAAGACAAAGAGTGGTGGGAGCTGGTCGATGTCGATATCGTTGCCGCAGTCGTGCTGTGTTCTCAATGTTTGTTCCAACTGCTGATGAGATGTGTGCGACGTGTCGACCGAGGTGGGAGGTGGTGGTGGCGTATTCGGGGCTCGAAACTCGAGGACGACCTTTTGTAGCGGGGGAAAGGTGGTGCGGGAGACCTGCGGTGTGCGGTAGGTGGAGAGTAGCGAAGCGTATACAGTGCACCGAGAGAGGAGGTGGTTCGATAGATTGACGATAGATCCAGTACCCAACTCGTCTCTTCTCCACAGTGCAGCTAGCACTTCTTATTAATAACCCAAACCGCCAACCCCCGTCTCCCAACCACCCTCCTCAACGTCTTCCACACCCCCTCCCCGGCAAAATCCAAATCATCAAGCCCAACATGCCTGCTCGTCCGCCAAACCTCCTCCAACTTAATCGTCGCCCCATAGATCCCACTCCCCTCATACTCCAAATAATCATCCAACTCCACCGCACTCAGCGGCGCTACAAGCATCGACACGCTAGTCCGCTCGTCCTGGCATTCGGCTTTGTTGTACAGCTCCTCTACGAGCTGGTCGAAGTCGAAGCCCATGTAGTCCTTCACTTTGGCGTCTGGACTTAGAAAGGAGCCTTCCAGCCAGGTTGGAGGTGGGTAGGTGCGCCACCAGCTGATTTGGGATGTGTTGGTTTCGCGGGCGAGGAAGCGTTGGGCGGGGAGGATGCCGGCTTGGTGGTAGATGCCGAAGAGGACGCCGAGGGTGGCGTTGAAGAGGATCCAGGATGTGAGGAAGAGGCGGGAGAAGCGGGTGGGTAGTTTGATGGTCGCCAAAAATAGTGGAATGGCGGGGAGCAAGAAGCGGGGTTCTTGGTGTTGGAAGCAGGATAATGCTGCGATGCCTGCGATACCGGACCAGAAGAGGGTGTTCTTTCGGGAGGAGAAGAGTAGGACGGGGATGGCGGGGCCGAGGAGTTGAGGGAGGTTGAGGGCGAAGTGCTGGTAGTAAGGGTGCAGGCCGTGCACAGCGAGGTTCGCCGGATCGAGATTGTAGTAGAAGTTGTTGAGGGGGGTGAAGATGGTGGTGTCGCGGATGTTGCGGAGGGACGGGCGGACGGATGCGTAGATTTCTGTGTCGACTGTAACAGCGACGGCGAGGGTGAGGAGGGCGGCGGCCAGGAGGATGGGGATGCGGAGGGAACGGGTGAAGAGGTGAGGCACTATTTGGAGGCCGGGAACGAGGATGAAGGCTGGAAAGGTGATGCGGTTGAAGATGCCCAGCACGCCCATGAAGGCCAGGCCAAAGCACGCGCCTGCCATTGTGCTTTCAGGGTGCTCGCGGATGCGTCTGATCAAGACAATGCACCACAACACGAGCAGAGTGTCGATGCTGTTGGAGAAGGTGTGCATCTGGAAGGTCCAGGTGACATAGCTCGATGCCACCAAAGCGATCGCCCTGGTTCGGTCCCGTGGTAATGGGATCAGCTCGTGCAGGGCCCAATCTTCCAATACGAAGCTCAAAACGAACATGAGAATCCGCAGAGCGTAGAAGGCGAGCGTCGGCTGGACCTCTCCATAGCCCAGACCCTCCCAGATCCATTTGAGGAGGGTCAATGGAAAGCCATAAGCCAGCCAGAGCGGGAAGAAGCTGCGAATTGGCTCATCAGACACGAACTCCCATGGTGGGTCAGAGGGCCAGTCGAAGATTTGGCCTATAGAATGTGTAAGCTGTGTACAGTATAACGGGATGAAGGGGGATATACTGGCTATGACCTCGGGCCCCTGAAAGTGCTCATCGGGATGGATGTAGCTGGGCTGGAGCGCAAAGTACAAGCGGACGAGCAACAAGAAGAGGTACAGTCGTCGCCACATCTTTACAACACATTAATGAGAGTATGAAGTCAAGGAAAGATGAAAATGAAACGTGGTTGCACTGACGGCACTTGAAGCAGCGCATCTGATCGTAATCCGAATAGGCTTAGCTTATGTTTCACGGTCTGTGCTTCCGCCTTCGAAGTAGAAAGCCTCTGAGACCTCTGCTGGCTCACATCAGAGGTGAGATCGTTGAGCGAGAAAGTCTGAAAGCAGTATACTAAAACATCATGTCCAAAGAAGACAAACTGCTGCCTTCCTATTGGGGCGGTGTTTGCTGAGTCAACGTGCCAAGCCGTCAAGTCGTGCAAAGGGTCGTGATTGTGACCGCCACCTTTGTCCCTCCGCATATACAATAAGAGCCCTCCTTCCTCCACCCCTTTGTCCGCACCCGCAACAAGACAACATCTGCAGCAGCGACATCCATCTGCGCACACACACCATCATCATCAACCAATGTGAGTTATCCTCCGGCCTGCATTCTAGCGCATGCGCCTTGTCTGCCTAGCAAACCAGTGCGCCAGTGCGCCTCTGCCGCCTTGCCAGGCAAACATGCTCCCTCAATATTTGCTTTCACACGCGCGTGCGAGGATTCACTTCACAGTCATATGCCGAGTGGTCCGAGCGCACCGCAAAGCCATCTTTATATAGCATGCTTCCTCACTTCCAAACCTTTCCACTAACATCAACTTCTTGCAGCACCAACTTGAAGTTATTCCTTCTTCACCATCACCAACCAGCACCACCACCTACCACCCACACCCCAGCCACCACACACACTCGCAATGGCTGCCGCCGACGTCCCCATGGTCGTCCTGCAGAGCTCTGACGAATCCATCTTCAGCGTCGGTATGCAATCACTTCATCCACTGATCACCTAGGCACATACTGACCTTCCACAGAGCAGAAGATCGCCGAGCGCTCGATGCTGATCAAGAATATGATCGAGGATCTGGGCACCCCGGGCGACGAGCCAATCCCCATCATGAACGTAAGCTTCACTCATTTACCTCCTCAACCTCACCTCACATACTAACTCCACTGCCAGGTCACCGAGACCGTCCTCAGGAAGGTCCTCGACTGGTGCGACCACCACAAGAACGACCCACCACCAACCACCGAGGACGACGCCGACTCCCGCAAGAAGACCACCGACATCGAGGACTGGGACCAAAAGTACATGCAGGTCGATCAAGAGATGCTCTTCGAGATCATCCTCGCCGCCAACTACATGGACATCAAGGCGCTGCTCGACGTCGGCTGCAAGACCGTCGCGAACATGATCAAGGGCAAGAGCCCAGAGGAGATCCGCAAGACGTTCAACATCCAGAACGACTTCACCCCGGAGGAGGAGGATCAGATCCGTCGTGAGAACGAGTGGGCTGAGGACCGCTAAGCGGCTCTTCACCTCACCACACACCTCACACGACGCGACACGATACGACCATGATGCTTGACATGCCGTGATGCATGCGCTTGGCTGGGCTGCTTGCCTCTCTGCTTGCGGCTGTGGTGGGCTTCCTGCTATGGGTGTTTCAGGCGTATTCACATGGAAGGACATGATTACTGCGATACTGCTGGCTGGCTAATGACCGGAGCACTGCGATTGTTCTCGGCGGCTGGCTGATTACCACATGCATGCTTCTGCTAGCTAGCATAGATAACTGCAAATGAGTTGAAAACGACCTGTGCCTGCTTTCATACGTATATCGTGACTTCTTCTTTCGTAGACAGTGTCTTCATCGTCGCTGCCTTCTTCAATATTCCGAGCTATGCCACATTGATATCACGTGCATGTACGCCATCTTTCAGCCGCGGCGCCTGCCTGCAGGGCCTGTGCGCCAGTGCGGGCACCCTCGTCCCTGCATAAGGTACGGTAATAATGGTTGTCATTGGCGTCAACTCAATGCCGCGACTGCGTGTTCTGGCCCAGGTTGAAACTTCGAAGTGTATCTGAAACGACTCTTTGTCTTACGACTTTGCAACGATTTTTGGAAGCCAATTGTTTGTGAAGAGTCTGCGATCTTGATACGTAGTACTGGTATTTCTGGACCCTCGAGGTCGGGCTGTATTGTGTACTGAAGAGAGTGTCGTGTGCTCTTATACTGCAACTGCCTCTGCTGCAGCGGCTTGGTGTATTGGTGTCGATTGACAAGACCAAGATTGGGAAGAGCGATTGTGAGGACGGCGAAATACTATATCGTTTGAACGGCAGAGAATCTGGGCCTGCTATAAGACGATTCTGAATAGCAACACTCACCACGAACGACGAACGAGGATAGTGTAGGCAAGATGAATGTCAACAAGAAGCTGGACCGCCTGAAGCAATGGGGCAAGGAGCGTATGGGCGCCGAGGCGGCCACGACGACGACGGAGGAGTTCAAGGCGCTGCAGACGGAGATGGAGTTGAGGCATGCTGGTATACACACCTCTCCTCCCCACCCTGCTCGGCACTGACCCAGCATGTCTTGCTGCTCACTCGCTGACACTCCCTCGCAGGCATGGACCGCCTCCAGACCTCCACTTCCGCCTACCTCAAATCCCTCTCCACCCGCTCCGAAGGACCGGCAAAGGACAAAGCCACCCCCATCGCCAACTTCGGCGCCACCCTGGTGTCCCACGGCGACGACTTCGACCCAGACTCCGAGTTCGGATCCTGCCTCCTCGCACTCGGTCGCGCCAATGAGCGTATCGCACGGATGCAGGAGACGTTCTCCGCTAACGCTACCTCCTCCTGGCTCGAGAGCGTGGAGCGGAGTCAGCTGCAGCTGCGGGAGTACCAAACGGCGAAGAAGAAGTTGGAGAGTAGGCGTCTGGCGTACGATAGTGCGCAGGGTAAGATACGGGGGGCGAAGAAGGAGGATTTCAAGATGGAGGAGGAGTTGAGGGCGCAGAAGGTCAAGTATGAGGAGAGTCAGGAGGAGGTGCTAAGGCGGATGATGGATGTGAAGGAGGCCGAGGCGGATAGTGTGGTGGATTTGGGGAGTTTTGTTGAGGCGCAGTTGGTTTTCTTCGAGCGGGCGAGGGAGGTGCTTGTGGGTTTGAGGAGGGAGTGGCCTGCGAGGTGAGTTATACTACTTCTATTCCGCTGACTTGAAGTTCTACCTGCTAACCAATGAATGTTGCAGCGCGAGCACAATCTCCCGCTCCTCAACAGCCTCTCCAGTGAACGGCCTCCCGCCCCGCCGTCCTACAACCCGCAGCCGTGCCTCTTCAATCAACACCGACCGCTTCTCCAGCATCACCGAAGAATCCCACGATCGACCTACGGCTCTCGATACCTTACGTGGCGGCGGTGGCACCATAGCCTCTACTACTTCTTTCGCATCCCGCTCCACCTCCGCACAGAACTCACCGCGCCTTGAACGTCCCGGTTTCGACTTCAACACTACCGCACGTCCGAACCCGCTGACAAGGAGCACGTCCTCCTTCCAACCGCCGACGAACGGCAGGGATATGTCTCCAGCGCCAATGCCCAGGTTGAGCAGGGTGCCTACTGAGCCCACGCAGATTTTGGCTGGACGCAATAATTTGCGGGTGACTCCACGGGTTGATTCGAGCCAGTATCAGCAGGGTGTGTTCGCAGACGATCTGAGTGATGCCAGCGAGGACTCGCAGATGACGAGGTCGGAGGTGTCTAGAGACAGGGAGGGACATTCGAGGGCTCTGAGCTACGGCGGTGCGGTGGTTGGTGAGGGCGAGAGAGACAATGGTATTGGGCAAGTGGTGAAGAAGAGAGCGCCGCCTCCTCCGCCGCCTAGTCGGAGTACGAAGCCTGCGCCGCCGCCGTTGCCTGCAAAGAGAGGGATATGAGGTGAAGGGCAAGAAATGAGGTGGTGGGATTGATACTGGTTTGATGGCGTTTAGCGTTGGGCATGAAGGGGTGTTGGACGTGCGCTTTGGACACGATCGATGTATGAACATCGAAGATGTTTGTGCTAGTAGATAGCTTTTGTATAAGTATTGTACGAGTAAGGCAAGTTTGAGTATTCGGTGGTATCACGTGCGCTGTTAGAAGTCTGTGGACGACAAAGACATCTCCTAAATACACTCCTCCCCATCCTCATCTCTTTCGCTCAAGCTATACAAGCACGACAAGCACGAACGAAGATAAAGGACGCCTTGGCGGAGGGCGGATAGATCGGCATGCTTGCAGTTACGAAACCGACTTGTCTTCCTTCGCGGATCCTCAAGGCTGGGAATCATGGAGCCTCCTACCTTATCATCTCAAGGCTTAAGGACGGCGGATGTGGTGGACGAAACTTCGACATCTTCATCTTCCGCTACCATAAGCCATCGACGAGATCGCTACTTTGCACGAGCAAGAGCGCCTTGAATCACGTTGCGGCACAGCATAACGAAGGCGTGAAGACATCATACCTACCACCTGAATCCCAGGATCCGGAAGCTTCGCCATGTCGACAGCGTACCCTCCAAGGCTGGTCAAGTATCTCTTCAGCTCGAAGAAGGAGCGCGATGCTGCGAGGACGGCTACGATGAAAGCGGGTTTCTTTGGGCATTTTCGTGGGTGCATTATTTCTATATACATGTATTCTCTATAGTGAGCAGATTGCTAATGCTTGATATAGCCTCATACTTCGCACTGTATTACACTGGCCATGGCACAGACTTTTTGTCTATGAACTTCCAGCTCGCCTCCCAGGACCCCCGATCTGATCTCTACGCCGTCACGTTCCATAAAGGCCCTGGGACTGTGCAGGCGACCATCTATTCGAGTCCTGAAAACGGCTCGATGCCCATGGTGGTGGCGAGCAACGAGAAGCGGTATGGTGCCTCGACCGTGATCAAGCTCCCCATCGAGAAAGGCGGCTCAGGAGCGCGGACGGAGAGCTTGAGCTCGAGTGGTTTTGCGTCCAATGCGCACACGTTCTCGTGGGCCGGGGAGACTTTCGAGATCCGTGAAGAGCCGAAGAAGCGACCGAAGACTATCCGGACGGTAAGGATCGAGGTCCCGTCTGCGCAGGACGATGCGGCCGAGCGACCTGTCGAGCCAAGTGAGTGCGCTGGCTTTCGAATAGGTCCGGTAACTAATGGTGCATCCTAGATGGTCGACGGGAAGAAGTTCTTACCACCTGGACCGAAGGCTCGATCCCGAATCGAGACGGCCGACTCGCAATCTTCCGTTTCGAAGGTAATGACACGGTGGGGAGGTTTGGGGAGGACTGGGCACTATTCGTGGTGGCGGCTACTCTTGCGATATGTCAGAGGGGTGCGGCGATTGAAGGTAAGTGTTGTCAGTTCCCATGGCCGGCCGTTGAACTAAGTATCGGTGTAGGAACGCGAGCGTGGCATGAGGAGAAGATGCTCGAGAAGAGCAACTATGCCAGCGGGAGCACGCAACTAGCACGGGCTCCTCCGCCGCCTTGGTCCGCGCAGACGGAGTGAGTGGTGCAGTCGCTGGCGTTCCCTAGGGTGGGATATACGTTGTAGTTCGATGCGTCTCGAACAGCACGACTGACCAAGTATGCTTCGAGCACACTATCTGGGATATCAAGAGGTCTCGCTTCGGTGGAGAGCTGTCGGACTCATGGCGGGATGAGCTCGGTGGTGCTCTGCCCATCGTCGCAGCCGCCACATCTCATACACCTAAGCAAAGCTTGGAGGGAGGCCGGCGACCCCGCTGGAGGGAGACTGCGTTTGTGACGGTGGTATGGTGGGAACGCTCCTTTGACCTCACAGACCTACCTCTACACCTGCTTGCGTGGATTGTAATCATGCTCCAGCCTCGAATAGCACTCCATCCAGGTAAGCTTCCGAGGTTATCAGTCATCAGCGAGTGTGAGTACACATCGTCCAGAACCTTGCTTGCTTTGGCACGCGCAGGAAACCCTGGGCTGATCGAGCTACCGATGCACGGGTACGGCGCTTCGTGAAGATAATACGTTCCCAACAGCTCGGCCGTTTCCTTCGCAATCCTGGACTGAGGTCTCAACTCTTCAACGTGTCAAAGGAGGGGAGTAAGTTGACCGGCTACTCGGCTCACTCTAGTGGTAGACAAGAGCAGATCTGGGCCACGGACACCAGCAGGTCAGCCTGCTTCATCGACGTTCTAGGCTTCTCCCGCCTTACGAGACGAGTGCCGTTAGCCGCGTACCGCGCACGCGATATCGTCGTGATAGCTGCAGTAGGCTAAGTTGGCAGCGTTGGCCAGAAGTGCGGAGTTATACCACCGAGGTTCTGCTACACATTCTCCAAGTCAGACGCCACGGAAGAGAGCTCTTCGGATGCTGTGAAGCTTGGAGATCGGGACTGGTACCAGGGGAATGCCGCAGATGCGGTATGGCTCCGTCGGCTATAGGTATGGTCAAGTGTGAGACTGGGGTGCTTGATGGCTCAACGGTCGAGACGGCAGTATGGTGTTGCGTGGAGGTGGGAACTGGGGAGTTGAGCGGATATCTCCATTGTGATTAGGTTTGTGGGGTTCGTGGAGAAACCACGTGTCGCGGCAATTAGCGCCCAAGTGCCTTTGCTCGCGACTTCGCGATGTCTCTTTTCACTCTTGGTGGGCCTACAGAAACGGTGTCTGAGACCACGAGGCAGCGCTCGGCTGACGGGTCGAGATGTTCGAGATGAAAGACCAGCTGCCGGTGTGACCGACCATCGTGGGCAAGAAAAACAGCGAAGGCACGGGAACAAGCACGTTGTTCTCAACTGCCGCAGACCAGGTTTATGACCCGAGCAATACCCAGCTCTCCCCAGTTTTAAGCTATCAAATGCGGAGGCTTGGGATTGATAAGTATATGCCGATCTCTGCCGTGGACACTCCCTTTTAACATCCTATTCCTTTCCAGTGTGCGTTGCCCTGTACTCAAGATGTTTAAACGCAAGAGAGACCCCGAAGCTCAAGTCGCCCATGGCGCGAAGGGCAATTCTTACAACTTCATGGTCGTGTTTTTCGCTGCTCTCGGCTCCTTCACTTATGGCTTCAGCTCATCTATCATCGGGACAGTCTTCGGACTGCAACCGTTCTTCGACTACTTCAACCTCTCCTTGACTGGACCAAACGCAAAGCATGGGAACGACATCATTGGAGGTAATCATCCCGAACGACACGTCTGATCTCGGACTGACAGCTCGATACCAGCTGCGAACGGTCTGTTTGCCGGCGGAGGCGTGATTGGAGCTCTCATCATATCACCATCTCTCAATCGATTCGGAAGGAAACTCACAATACAAATCATCTGCGCCATTTGCGTTGTTGCTTGTGCTATTCAGGGTGGTAGCATCCATATCGGCATGGTATCCAGCCAGCAATATCTGCAGCATCGGACTGAAGGCTGACCACGACATTCAGTTCCTGGCTGGCCGTTTCCTGAGTGGTATGGGCGTTGGCATGATGCAGGTATCCGTGCCCATCTACCAGTCAGAACTATCACCAGCGAAGCAGCGTGGTCGTATGGTCGGCGGACACGGCATCCTCATCGTTTGCGGATATGTAAGTTTGTTCTCTGTGTGCTGTTCTGCGTCCTGGCTGACATCATCACGTTAGGCCATGGCTGCCTGGACTGGCCTGGGCTGCTTCTTTGCCCCGGCAGCAGTATCGTGGAGGCTGGCACTCAGCCTACAGATCGTGGCGCCTCTTATCCTCCTAATCGGATCGCCTTGGCTTCCTGAGTCTCCACGATGGTAAGCCACATCTTGACATCGTGAGAAGATAGACACTCACGCTATGTTCAGGCTCATCGCACACCACCGAGAGAAAGAGGGTCTCGAGGTGTTGCAAAGACTCCACATCCGTCCGGGCGACACGAGCGACATTGCTGCAAAGGAAGAGTACTACCAGATCCGGAAGCAGATAGAGCTGGAAGCTCAAACCGGCGTCACTTCGATGATGGGCATGTTCAAACGGAGGTCTTACGTCAAGCGAATCCTCTGTGGTGTTCTCGTGCAGTTTGCCGCTCAGTCGACTGGAGTGCTGGTTGTCAATAACTATCAAGTGCTGTTATACAACAACCTTGGGCTCTATGGATGGCTGCCACTGCTGCTATGTGAGTTGCAATATCAGCTGAATCGGCAAGCCCCTTTGCTAACTTGATCATTCCAGACGGCATCTATACCACCTGGGCCGCCTTCTTGAACTGGATCAATTCTCTCCTCCTCGACCGAGTTGGCCGAAGACCCGTCCTTATTCTCGGTCTGACTGGCTGCATTCTGATGATCACCATTTACACCGCAATGGTTGCAGAGTATGCCGGATCTACCAATCGTGCTGGCAATGCCATGGCTGTACTCTTCCTCTTCCTCTTCGTCACCTTCTACGGTAGCACCACGGATGCTAGCAGCTACGTATACTGCTCCGAGATCTTCCCGACCAATGTCAGAGCGCAGGGCCTGTCTATTGCTATTGCAACTTTATTTGCCTCGTAAGTGTACCTGGTCTGTGATGGTTGTTGCGAACTCTGCTGACCACCCCAAGCACGCTATTATACACCGAAGCTGCCCCGATTGCTTTCTTGAATGTGGGTTGGAAGTACTACCTGGTCTTCATCATAGTCCCAGCATGTTGTGTACCTTTGGAATACATCTTCCTGCCCGAGACAAATGGTGAGTTCAAGCGAAGACTGTCCTCGGGCCATACTGACGGCTGACGCTCTTCAGGTCTGACGCTGGAAGAAATTGCGGCCAAGTTCGGCGACGAAGTAGCGGTGGATTTGTCCCATCTCAGCGAAGACAGGCGCAAGGCACTTGACGAGAGCTTGACGGCCGTCGGTGCGGATTTGATCGAGACACCCCCGAACGGAGGTGACGAGAAACACACCACTACGTTCTCGGAGAAGATCTGATGTCTCTCGCCAACTCGAACAGAGCGCCGACTTTCGTGTTCACGCTGTCGCTAGATCAGAAGGCACTAACTTATTAGATCTTTGTATACACTATGGCCAGATGCCTAGAGGCGACCAGTCTCACAGCTGGTCTTTCGCAGCCAACAAAGACTCTTCGTTAAGAATGCATTTGCTGAAACCGTTCAGGTTATTCGACTTTCGTGGAACCGTCAAGGGAATCTCTTCTCCCCGGCACCCCCGAATGCGAAAGCAAGAGGAACCAGATCTCGACGGCATTTGGCTTCTCACCAGGCCCTTATGCGTTCCGGTATAAGGTCCGACTCCACAAGCGATGCCGTGCCACCAACCTACTTTGTAGTCGACCGTCCTCTTGCTGCAGTTCATGTTCCACTCTACAGGCGGATCAGTAATCGCACGATAAGCAGGATGAACGAGTCGTGGGACGGCATCGTGACCTCTTTCCGATATACCGTTGTTACACAGAGCACTGAGGTAAGGCCTGGTCACCTAGCAGCCCGGAAGAACGCATACCTAAACGGGGAATTGCTGCAATGGCTGATGTCGCTCACGAGTCCGCACCAAATCTTACAACCTGTCCATATTCTGACTGCTACTACGGATCATACTGGTGTACGTGGACTCGGATTATCGACTCGCGCGCGATGCCGGGCGTCCTTGGGATTACACATCTCGAACACCAGTAGATTCACTGCTGGTAGCCTTACTTCAACGCCTCTTCTTTGTGTGAGTCACTATGCGGTCGAACTTCTTCTCAAGACCATCTTCCTTAGACTTGTCTCCTGCTACAGTCGGAGAGTCAGCACAGACTCCGCAAGCATGATCTGCATCGACTTACCTGCGCAAGCTTCCACAATCTCGATCAGCATAGCCATCTGCGTCAGGAACGTCTCATCGTGGTCTTCTGGATAGCCCTTCAAGCGATTCGAATTACGAACACCTTCTAATGCTACCTTCGCGGCTCTAATAAGTGTCGCCGTCTGACCGCCCTCGAAGTCGGCTCGTCTGATGCTGTATTCAGCGCGGTACCGTTGCGGGAGGAAAGGGTCGGCGAGGGCTTTGTAGAGCTTCTCCAGCAAAGCGCTGGAGTCGTCTGGGTCCGTGTTCATGAGAATGGCAATCTCATCATCTTGCGCAGCGTAGTATGCATCCGGGTTCGTTATTGGGTCGGCCGCGGTGGTCCTGTCGCAGTAGTTCTGTGCAGCGTACACCACTTCCCGGCTCGCCATCATGTCGTTCGCCGTGGTCGGTTGTGGTGCGAGCAGTTGAAAGATATGGATGCGGTGGAGCGACTGTGAGCAGATACCTGGAAGTGAATGTTCTGTACGACACAGTCACATGTGAATCTTGGCAAGCGGACGGATTCGAATAAACTACACTCTTGCTGCACTTCGCCCAAGTATGACTTCCGGCTATTTCTACTACAATAGTGATCGTGTCTACGGGCTCTCGATCGAAGCCTTCCTCCGAATGTCAAACGAGGGACTGTGCGATCGCCCTCGCAAGCTGATGCAGCAGCTAACACTGCGGGTGGACGTTGTCGCCGGCCGCGTTGATATCGGGAGTGGTCTCACTTCCAGTTTCCGCTTCGATGCGCGCTTCAGTATCACCATCAGCATGTCGCTCTCGTACACCTTGCTCGAGGCCCACTCCACTCACCTATCTCCTCCCTAATCGCCTGATTCTCAGCAACTAGTGCCCTTATCGCCTCTGCGCGCTCATGCTGTCGTTCAACCGACCCACGAAGGCTGGCCAGCTTGTCTTCATACCGTGAGAAGGCTTCATCCACGGCCGCTGGGTCGTTGTGCTCAGCCAGTATCAGCCGGTAAATCTCGCGCTGGTTGCGGTCGAGAGATTGTTCTGTAAGAGCGTTCTTGACGTCTCGCACGAGGAGTTCCCAATTGACGGGCTCCGACAGCCATTGGGCCATGATGCTGCGGTGTTGTGTCTCGTGACGTGCCTTTTGGTAGAGTGCATTGAAAGCTGCCATCGTTTTGGTCGCCGTGGGTGAGGTCTTGTGCGGTAATGTGTGAGACGCCATGGGTGAGGTCTTGCGCGGCGATGTGTGAGACTCCATGATCGAGTCTTTGCGCGGTGATGTGTGACACGCCGTGGGTGAAGTCTTGCGCCGTGACGTGTGACACGCCGTGGGTGAGGTCTTGTGCGGTGACGTGTGAGATGCCATGGCTGAGATCTTGCGCGGTGAGGTGTGAGATGCCACGGGTGAAGTCCTGTGCGGTGACGTGTGATGCGATTTGGTTGGGTAGGTCTCTGCACCGAGCAACAATGTGGAGATGTCGATGAGTCTGCGTATACTTGTAATGTTGGTGTGAGAGTTTCCGCTGTACAGGCTTGCAATCTTCAGCTGTTTTCTGCGCTGACCCGTCACTTCCTTCGAGGCTACTTCCTGCAGATTATCAGGTAACTCCAGGCAACGTCGCGCAGGTAAGCGCCAGTCGAGCAGCAGGCAACTACGACTCCTCATCACTAGTATCAGTATGCCAGATATCTTCATCCATCTCATAACTATAGAATGGCTGCTGGTACCAGTGCTTGTCGACAATCTGCTCGAGCTTCATCTCTACCTCTGCCCGACCGCGAGCCTCCAGCGCGATGTGATCGTACTTCGTAAAGAAACCGTCATCCGTGGCAGCAAAATGTGCTGGATTCGGATAATCGTTTGGATCCTGGTATGTCCGGTACGGCGCCGGTTTGGGGGGGTGTTCGACGAAGCATATGGTACCGAGTTCGTACATGAGTCTGTTGAGCAGGATATAGGAGAGATTCGGGCAGCTGCCGCGGAAGAATGAGAAGATGCTTTGCCAGGGGCGACTGCTCTCTTTACTGGACAGGAGTCGAAAGTCCCGCAGCTTGATGCTCGTAAGTGAGGCCTGGGATGGACGGAGGAAAGCTTCGAGTGTCGCCGGAGTCGTTGTCATCTTTTCTAACTTGACTCTCCTCAGCGTAGTCATTTCTACCTTGCCGGCAAGCTTCTTCAACGTAAGGTGAGGATACGCCTGTAGCCAGCTGAACTGGTCGACTGTCCTTGAAGGTACCCCATCATAGACCTCCTCCGGGTTGACTGTAGATGGCGGGAGCATAAACCCTCGCATCACTTCTGCAAAGACTTGTAGACCGAGTTCGCGCAATTTCGGAGAAGCCTTGAGTAATCGTAGCAAGCCTTCGCCATAGTCTGCCTTTCTCGCAGAGGTAATAAAATCTTCCGCTAGTCCACGCTCGAACCAGCCTTTATGAATGTTGACTTCGAGATAGAGGAGCTCACGACAAGCTATATCGAGCTGCTGTTGCGGCAAGAGCTGTAGCGGTATGTTGTCGATTTCGATTGCATCAGTGTAGAGTCGTTCCAGTTCCAAGTTGGCCTCGGCCGCGGCGTTGACCATCGCAACGAAAAGAAGCGTCGGGTCTGACAAGCCGTCTTGCGCTCCTGTACGGTAAGGCCCGACGATGCGTGGATCTTGCCCAGTGGCATCCTTCAACCTCTTCCATCCCCAAGGCTGATGGTCCTCACTACGTCTCATGCCTATAATAGACAACTTTGGCAATCCTTTAAATGCAAAACCGAGCTCGATCTCAAGCAGTTTCGGAGTGTACAACATATGCGCATGATCCATTTTACATGATACGTACACACAATGACCGATGTCATCTTTAATTGGCGTTGAGGGTCGTCCCGAGTCGGTGGACGTGTAGCAGTCGGGATTGAACCATAGGTGGTGTACTGTCTCCCGCAGTCGCTGATTCCTCCCTATGGACTTGAGGACATTCAAGCTGTCGCTCGTGAGCAGGAAGCCTTTTTTGCGAAAGTAGCGAGTGCTGAAGCACTTGAAAGATGAGTTTTCGAGATAACGATTGACCTGGCGGACCGAGAAGACAGAGTCGGTATCCAGGAACCAGACGATTTGGTTGATGAGTTCGGCTGGAAGATCTCCCAGGTTCGCCATCGTTGTTTTGGTGACGATGACTTGAAATCCAAGGTGGTGCTCCTCAAGAGGTTGCTATACTCTCTGGCACGAGCGTCGGCAAGTCTTCGAACAACCCATCGGTATATAGTGGGCTGCCTCGAGATATACGCATGGTATTGTTATGGAAAGTGAAGTCCAAGGTAAAGTCTGGAAACGCACATGCAAGCAAACATAGAGTTTGGCGCTAGCAGATCGGCCCGAACCAAGCTAGACGAGCCCTTGGAGCTCTCCCAGAAGCAATCTGCCCTCTAGAACCGCAGACATTGGAAGCTTTTGCGGTATACCACAACACGCTCGGCTCTCCAAGCCACCAATAACAGCTCGACCTTTCTTCTTGCTCAGCATTACTTCCCACCAGCTTCTGCCGCCATGCAATCCCTGCGACAGCCTCTCACGCGCAGTCTTCGCTCCGGCCTCACCAAGTCGATACCCGCCGCCGCATACTCCGCCGTAGCACCCCCCACAGGATACGCATCGACGAATGTGAATCTACGGGTCGATGGCAATACGAAGGTGATCTTTCAGGGGTTCACAGGTAAACAGGTACGTCTCAATGGGAGCCGAAGCGGTATCAGGAGAAAAGATGCTCGGAAGCTGATTGTACTGTATAGGGTTCCTTCCACGCACACCAAGCAATCGAGTATGGCACAAATGTAGTCGGCGGCACGAACCCGAAGAAAGCTGGAACAGAGCATCTCGGCAAGCCCGTGTTCGCAACTGTCGCCGATGCCGTCAAGGCCACCGGAGCAGATGCGAGTGCCATATTCGTGCCACCTCCAGTAGCAGCAGCCGGTATTGAGGAAGCTATCAAGGCGGAAATTGGGCTCATCGTCTGCATAACGGAGGGCATCCCACAACACGACATGGTCAGGATTACCGATATGCTCAAGACCCAAAGCAAGACGAGATTAGTGGGACCAAACTGCCCTGGTATCATTGCTCCGGTGAGTTCAATTCTTCTATGAATGCATGAAGTGACGAGGGAAGAAGCTGCAATGATGAGTCTTTTATTACAACATGATAGGAAGAGTATGATCTGCCCGCGACTTGCGGGCTTGATTAGATTGAAAACTGGCTGAGCGAGCTGCGAACGATACACAACAGCAGAGATTATGAATGTACATGCGATGGTGCTAACAAATTACCACAGGGCCAATGCAAGATCGGCATCATGCCCGGCTTCATCCACAAGCGCGGCCGCGTCGGTATCGTCTCCCGTTCTGGAACTCTTACCTACGAAGCTGTCAACCAAACAACACAAGCTGGTCTCGGCCAATCTCTCGTCGTCGGTATCGGCGGTGACCCGTTCAGCGGCACGAACTTCATTGACTGCCTGCGAGTCTTCCTCAACGACAAGGAAACCGACGGCATCATCATGATCGGCGAGATCGGTGGCAGTGCAGAAGAGGATGCGGCAGACTTCTTGAAGGAGGCGAATGTCGAGAACAAGCCAGTCGTCAGCTTTATCGCCGGCATCAGCGCGCCACCTGGGCGGAGAATGGGTCACGCTGGTGCTATCGTGAGCGGTGGCAAGGGTGGAGCGGACTCGAAGATCAGCGCGTTAGAAGGGGCTGGTGTTGTGGTGGAGAAGAGCCCGGCGAAGTTGGGTGCTACGCTGAGGGAGGAGTTTGTGAAGCGAGACTTGCTTTAGGAGAGTAAAGGTGGCATTTGGGACTTGAGTAGGCGCTCGATGCGCTACAATCCGTGTACAGGTTTGATGTAGGGCGTAGCGATGGCAGAGTTTGTTAGGCGATATCCATTTGCGTTGTGATTGATCTCTATCCACGTCTGTTCTCGATACAAAGTCTGAAAGGTGTGGTCACATCAAGATTGGTGACAGGTCGAGTTGGAAGGCACGTCTGGAGAGCACTTTCTACTTCCATCCCATCTCATGAGCATCGCCATCTTCTGCCTACAACTCCGAAGTACACAGAGCCCTTGTTCTGCTACTCCATATTTAGACTTTCTTAGCGCTTTTCAGAAGGATTCCTTGGGAGACGACACCTCGACTGCTCTCCACGATCCGACTCAGACCTCGTAACTACACAGCACCCACCGTGTCCCCGTGCCGGACGGCCATGCTTGTATGGCTCCTCGTGGCAGCACTCGCAGGCTTCGCTCAGGCCGACCACGATGTCCTCCATGATTTCGAGGGTTACCAAAACGGCAAGTATGGCGTGGTCCCCAAGCAGACCTACCACAGCTCCGACATCACATCGCCAATCCTCAACTACGGGGAATGGCAGAAAAAACTCATTCTCTCGGACTACTCGAACCATCTGTTCTTGACCCTTGACCACGCTGGAGCAGGACCGTATGTCTTCCGGGACGATGATCTCAGTCTGGTGTACGCCGATCCGAGCTTCGACTATGCTATGAGCGCTCGAGTCCAGGTAGTTCAGGGGAAACAGTATCTGACGCTCTGGCATGGTGCGCTGAATCGAGGCGATTCGCAGGGATTTTGTGTGCTCTTTGACGAGCATTATCAGGTGGCGTTCAATGTTACTCTAGGACCGCCGTTGACTGTGGATGCGGATATGCATGAGTGCGAGGTTACGCGGGATGATACTGTTCTGCTTACAGCGTATCAGGATAAGAAGTTTGACTTGTCGTCGGTCGGTGGAAAGGTTGAGGATGTGCTTGCGGATAGCTGCTTTCAGGAGATTGATATTGCTGAGGGGAAGGTTCTGTTTACTTGGTGTGCGAGCGATCATTTTCGTCCGGATGCGACGTTCTGGAACTATACCAGCACTTTTGACGCAAAGAGGTCAACATCCAACGACGATGGTACTGGACCCTATGCTACGTCCTCCGGGTTCGATGCATACCACATCAACTCCCTTCAGAAGACTGCGGAAGGCAATTACCTGGTCTCACTCCGCAATCTCAAGGCCTTAGTCTACATTGATGGCAAGACGGGCACGCCGATCTGGAACCTCAACGGGAAGCTGAACGACTTCAAGGACGTGACAAGCCCTGAAGTACTGGCTGCGAACGAGGGTAGCGAAGGTGCTTTGGGCTTCGGGTGGCAGCATGATGCGAGGTTTTGGGATAATGCTATCTCGAAGGTATCTATATTATATCATCTCTACGTCCAATCTTGAGCTCACGCAACCAGATCACATTCTTCGACAACCACGATCTCACCACCCAACTAGACTGTACTGGATCTTCTTGCTCTCGAGGTCGCGAGATCCGCATCAACACCAGCGACCCTGAAAATCTCACAGTCGAGCTGACCAGAGAGTATCGAAGCCCGCACGGCCTTCAGAGTGTCATCTTCGGCTCTATGCATCCTCTGCCATATCCTCATGGCCCTACCGCATCTGCGCTCAGACAGTTTCTGGTCAGTTTTGGCGTGAACGCGGAATTCGCAGAGTACACCAGCGACGGCCAACTCATTCGCGATGTACAGTATAGTCCTTTGTACCCTGGGCACTCTGTTGGCGGCGTCGGCGTACAGTCTTCGCGGGTGTACAAGCAGTCCTGGACGGGTGATCCGATCTGGCCGCCTAGCATCGCCGCTCACAGCAACGGCACGTTGTGGGTGAGCTGGAACGGTGCCACCGAAGTCCGAGAGTGGGTAATATATGGCGCCGACACCAAAGCTTCCTTCTCTGAACCTGAGGGACGGCCGAGATCAGGTCATCGACAGACTTCTGGGATGATGTACCCGCTGAAGCCTTTATTCGCCGTTGCAAGGGAAGGGTTCGAGACGAAGGTTGAGCTTGGGCCACAGCGACCTCCGTATGTAAAGGTGGCTGCTTTGGATGTCGAAGGAGAGGTGATCGGCTATACGAAGACCGTGTGGTTGGGTGGTGATGTCAGTCTTCGTTATCAGGACACCCTCTCGTACGTAGCGCTAAGCGGGCTACTGGTATAAGATTCGAGGAGATGCTCAGCATACCAATGCGGCCATGCGAACCCGTTCGATCGTGTGAACCGACGCTCTCAGCTAGTACGATGCTGGCTGATGGGCTCCGAACACAAGCCGTTCCCAGAAAGATCAAGCAAGCACGAGCACTACGCAAGCGCCCATATCCAGTTCGCAGCCGGATCACTCCAAAGCAGCGGACACGCTGTATCCGTGGGCCAACTGTCCAGATGAGCAATCTGAGCGCCAATATTACCCCATTGCAAACAGAAATACGCAAACACGAATAACCCACCCAATGCCAGAACCGCTGGGATCCAGAACAGCGCCATCCCGCAAGGACACAGGAAGAACATCCACCACGGCCGCTGGTCTTTCGACCCCGACCCCAGTCCCTTTCTCTTCTTCCCTCGCATGCGCGAGATCCTGCTTGTTGGCTGTCCGCAGAAAGCGAGGACAGAGACGAGGCCGCCAGCGGAGATCCCGCATATGAAGAGCATAAATTCGAGAGTCTGGTCGTTGGCGGATGTTGTGTCGGATCCGGTGAATATATCGTGTATCAAGGCGATGGCGAATTGGAAGATCCGAACCTTTCGCTGGGCGATAAGGAGGATGAGGGATACCGCGCCGTGCTTGAAGAACGAGAGGACCTTGTTTGAGTAGCCGGATAGAGGTGGGGTTTGGCAGTCGCGCATGTCGAGGATGAACTTGTCGTAGGCACTCTTGGCATCTTGGTGGAGGTTTGGAGCGGGTTGCGAGAACGGGGGAAGCTCGAGGGTGTGCGCGAGCCAGTATAGGGCTGTGAGGATGCCTGTGCAACCTAGTTCGAAGACGCGTTGGTCGGCGAATGTCACGGCGTGGTGTTGTCGACGGTGCGAATATAGGACTGTGGTTCCGATGCACTGTACGAGGAATGTGCTCGCGAGGAGGACTCTCCCGACTTTCTTGAACTTCGACTCCTTTTCGGTGGCTCCTCCGTCTGGTCTCCAGGCCGAGCTGATGAGGGTAGTAGTTCGTAACTCGCTTCATTGTCCTTTGGATTTATGCCGAAGAACCAGAGTGGAGTGCGCCACAGACTGTCTTTGACTTCCTCCGAAGGTTTGATCAGGTAGTAGACGAGTCCGCAGAGGAAGCCAAATAAGGCCAGCACATGGTACGCGAAGATAGTGTACGGGACAAAGATGTAGAAGATCAACTTCCACCGGATGATGGGCTCTCGACGGACGCTCAAGACGTGGCAGAATGCTGCGATGGTGGTCAAGTGGATCACGAAGAGCTTCACCCAGAGTTCCTTGGAGCTGCGCCGGCCATCGTGGGGGCAGAGGATGGTGGTTGTAGTATTGCTAGTGTGGCCAGTATCGACAGTCAGATTCATGGTGGGCGGCGCGAAGCGTCTTCAGTGGCAGCAGCGATCGCGCCGCAGACTTGTATAAGAGGTAGAAGACATCGTACTGTGTGCTTCCAGCTCTGAAGAGTCTCGACAGAGCCTCTGATCGAGTGGCTCGAAGGTTTATTTAGCGGCGTCTCATTGCGCCACTGCCGGCGATTGGTCTGTCATGTCGAGGCCGCAGTGTTCTCAGTCAACACGACTGGACCTAGACGTGTGATGTCACATGGAGTACGATATGCTTTCCCGTTCGAACGACGACATGTCGACATGTTGTTCCGGAGGCAAGCGAGGTATGGATTCAAGGCAGAGTTGTATTTAACTGCCCAGTGCAGTCTAGCGTTCTATCACATGCCGAGGTTGATGAATCCCTGTAGGCTGACTCCAACTGTCGTGAACCAAGGTACACTCTCACCCAAAGATCACTGCTTTGTGAAATGTAACAAGCACGTCTTGTCCAGACGTAACAATCCTTACCTTACCCTCCATCCCCTCCTCCCCAATGGCGCCCAGCGACTCAGCAGACCCCTTCCAACGTATCCCCTGGTGCGCCTCCCTCCTTCGCCAATCCAACATCATCACCCGCGTCCCCGGCTCCCGCAAACTCAAGCCCACCGGCGAGGACTCTCTCTTCGCAGACATTCTGAAAACTCCCCGAACCATCCGATCATGTCTGAGCTACTACATCAAACCCTCTCCCTCCGCCTCCGCAATCGAAGAAGTCAGCACGCTCATGACCCTCGGCGACGGACTCAACGGCCACCCCGGAATCCTACACGGCGGGATCGTCGCCACAATCATCGACGAAGGGATGGGGATCCTACAATCCGCGAACTTCGAGCGGGACCATTTGGGGGAGGTGGCGCAGGGAAGGGCGCATGGAGAATTACCGCCCGAGGGGTATAGTTTCTTCACGGCGGAGTTGACGATCAAGTATCTGAAGCCGGTTATGACGGGGCAGGCGTTGGTGGTGAGTTGTCGGTATGTGAAAAGGGAGGGGAGGAAGGAGTGGATCTTTGCGGAGGTCAAGCAGAGGGTTGGGGTGGATGAGGATTATGAGGGGGATGAGGTTGTGTGCGCGACGGGGGAGGCGCTGTTTATTCGGCCGAAGAAGAGGCCGTCAAAGTTGTGATCTGGTAATGGAGACAGTGCAGAAACAAGAAGTGGGAGGCACCGGTGTTCTGCGAGATGTCGACCTGGCATACCGAACGACGATTGAGTACGCCCAAGCCAACTGGACGACCCGGAGGAATCTACCAAGCTACGGCTTACTTGCTTACTTGAGAAGGATTTGGCCTGCTCACTGTAAGCAACATTTCATGAATCGATCGATTTGTTGGATGGTCATACCTACAGCCGCAGGCCTCAATTACCTGACGCGACTATGCCCCGGCGGACGGATTGCAGAGATCCTCTGCTCCTTTCCAACACTCAAGGACAAACACACTTCCTCAGAAGTAAGATTTCCCGCCCCAGCCCGATGGAGTCGGCATATCCCTCCCCATCTCCTGCTGCGCCGGCGGCGTAAACAATGTCTCCCTTGCCGGCACTGTCCTTGACCTCGGCGCATTCGATGGTGTCAGGGCTCTCGGTGTCGTCGCCGCCGGAGTCACTGTCCTCGCCCTCGTCACCGGCACCAACCGTTCCACATACTCCGTAAGCACCGGCGCAGGCAGCGCCGCATACTCCTCGCTCCCATCATCGACAGCGTCCTCGGTCATTGGGACATCCGCCCAGCGTCTGCGGTGCTCGGGGTTCACTTGGTCGGCGCTGCGGCAGCGGAAGCAGATCATGTTGTTCCAGATGATGTGTTCCTCGATGAGGCCGGTGGAGCAGACGTTGTTGTAGCGGTAGGCGTTGCAGAGGCGTTGGCCCGGTTGCAGGGTGAGGAGGTGCTTGCAGGCGGCGCGGTGGGTTGGGGCGTAGCACATTTTGTTGGCGGAAGGTAGTGGTGGGCTGCAGTGGTCAAGATGGCTTGGCTGGACTGTTGGAGAGTGATTGAGATGCTGGAGCTGAGGAGTGCTTTGGTAGTTGTGGGAGAACATCTCACGGGCAGAGTAGCGGTGGCCAGGTATAGGGGGAGGCGATCTCGTACGACGATAAAGACCCCGTGTCTACAGCATTGAAGACTGGCCACGGTACTGCTGAATGCCACAGTTGTCATTGTATTCGACGTGGACATCGTTGACTACGGGCATCCTCTGTTCGAGTTCATAAAGAATCGTGAGTCTCTGCATTGCGCAAGTTCTGCCATTGAACTTCGTTCCATGTTGGCCACTTCAGCTGTCCTTGTGGCGGCGGAGTCATTGCAGAACAGCTCCTCGAGTCAACACGAAATTGTCTGCTATTTGCATCGAATGATGCTTCTGGTATGTCGATTGCCCAAAACACACCGTCATTGGCTTTCGTCGTGTGTTGCGGTCTTCCATAGGTACAATCGCACACCCTTACCACATCGTCCACCTATCTAAATAATCCCATCACACTCGCCATGAACACATCCGAACGAACTTACTCACTGTACAACTCGCACCGCCAGCCACTTTGCGAAGCAGAACCCAGACACAAATTGCTGACTCCTCCACAGCTTTAACACTCCCTATCGCCTTGACGACCTTACTCTCACTCCGGACCAATAGATGGTCCTGAGGTCAATTATACTCGGTGTCCGGCACCTGTCTTAGCGAGGCGGGCTGCCAGACCAATACCAAGAGAAGAAAGTTGATTGAGGGTAACACTGTTTTGGCCAGCTTCGCCGGATAGTTGAGCCGTCCATTTGCTGCCAGGGCTAACACCTTCTCCGAGAGCTCTTACATCCGCGAGGTCTGATAGTGGATGCTGACCTACAGAGCGTGTCGCCGCACCCGTGGCATTGCCAGAACCCGCCCAGCCAATACACTTACTCCTCCTCAATAAACCCTGTAGTCCTGTAACACCCAATAGCAAGCCGCAACGAGCTTTCGCACATGGCTACTCTTTCCCGTCCCAATTGACCCGGTTGACCCAGCTTATGCGATGCCATACATTTTTGCTGACACCTGCCCAACATCGGCCCGTTGCACCAATCCAACTGCAAGTGAAAGAAGTGAAGAAAGTTCTCTTGGCCCACCAGGCCGAGAATTCAAGTAGCACCTCAAAGCCACTCCAACCGTTTCGGCATCCTCTCCCCAGCTTCACTTCGGTCGTTTTCACAACCATGGCATGGGTAGCAGGCATACTCGGGGGCCTGTTCGGAGAAGAAGTGATAGCAGGGGGAATGTTAACAGAGTTATTCGGGGATTTCTCACTCGTGACCGAAGGAGGGTTGGAAGAAGCCCTCTTCGGAGAGGCAGGGGGAGGGCTGCCAATGATCCTGGAGGAGGAGGTGGTACCGGAGGTGGTAGAAGCGGTGCCCGAGATCGCAGGAGGGGGGATGGTACCAGAAATTGCAGGAGGCGGGGTGGTACCAGAAGTAGCAGGAGAGGGGATGCTACCGGAGGGTACCGTAGAAGCAACTGGGGAGGGAGTGATGCCTATAGAGATGCCAGAGACAGCGAGGACTGCCAAGGAATGGTTCATGGACGTGACGCCCAGTTTCGTCACGCAGACGGATCCCAGGTGGATACCAGCGGTGGTAGCACCGCCAGCGATTGCGGGCGGCATTGTAGGGGGCGTGGGATCGAATGCAGGACTCAAGCGCTCGTGGATGCTTTCCAGAGCCGTGACGCGACTTGCGACCTCCGCCGGCGGTCTTACGGCGGGGATGGGTCTCCACGGACATGAGGGGGTCGAACGCTCGTTGACGCTTCCCGGGATGGTCGTTCAGCTCGATGCTAGCAACGATATTCATCGTCTGCCCCACTTCAACGGGCTCGAGGTGAATATGGTGGATATGCCGGCGGGGACGGCGATGTTTAGTTCGGCCGGCGATGAGCTACATAAAGGTTTCGAGCCGGTTAAGGGGTTGATTAATGGGGCTGATGTAGGTTTTTCCAGTGATCGCGTAGGTATGTTGCGGTGCTAATGAGGACGTTATAGGCAAAGCCATACCGCGGTGTCCATGTAGGCAACTTGTCTTTCATCATACCTGGACTTACTGGGCCTAACGAGATGGAAATGGAGATCGAAGGAAACTGGATCACGACCTCACTAAGCAAGCAGGAGGAAACAGACGCCGAGGTCGAGCAGAGGTTCAGCAAGTTTTATGATGTGCTTCGGAAGGGTATGCAGAAGAATGGTGAGAAGGTCAAGACCATCATGCTGGCATCGTAGCAGTCTTCCTTCCTTCCTAAGACAGTTAGATCAAAAATGCGTCATTGTACCTGTCGATCCCTGCATTGAAATTTATCCGATGTCAAGTATGTAATCGCCCGGCATGGAAAGAGCGAGATGAGTCAAGTCTAGATAGCTCTAGTATATAAAAGCTCTCAACCCTACTGAATCCGCTACTTCTACAACATCACCGCCACCATGCCCACCGCCGCCCGCGACATCCCGGAGCGCAACGGCGCCGCCGACAACCTCAACCGCACCGTCTCCAACTCCTTCGAATACCCCAACAGCCTCTCGCAGTCCCCCAACGCCACCTTCCACAGCCCGAGCCAACACTTTCAAGCACCCCAGCGAGCCTCGACCAAACAACTGAAACCCTTCCACACCGAAGATGTAAAAGTGCTCCTCCTCGAGAACGTCAACACAACCGGCCAGAAGATCCTCCGTGCACAAGGCTACCAACTCGAAGCCCTCACGTCCTCCCTCCCCGAAGACGAACTGATCGAAAAGATCAAAGACGTGCAAGTCATCGGCATCCGCTCCAAAACCCAACTCTCGGCCAACGTCCTCAAACACGCCAAGAACCTGATCGTCATCGGCTGCTTCTGCATCGGCACCAACCAAGTCGACCTCAAATATGCCGCGGAAAACGGCATCTGCGTCTTCAACTCGCCCTTCTCCAACTCTCGCTCTGTGGCTGAACTCATGATCGGCGAGATCATCGCTCTTGCCCGCCAATTCCCTGAACGCAGCATGGAGCTCCACCGGGGAGTATGGAACAAAGTCTCCACCGGCTGCTGGGAGGTTCGTGGCAAGACGCTTGGGATTGTTGGGTACGGGCACGTTGGCTCTCAACTATCAGTCCTGGCAGAGAGCATGGGGATGGAGGTGCTATACTACGACGTGGTGAATTTGATGGGCATGGGGACCAGCAAGCAGGTGCCGACGCTGGATGATTTACTGAAGCAGAGTGATTTTGTCACGCTGCATGTGCCGGAGATTGAGGAGACGAGGGATATGATTTCGGCGCCGCAGTTTGAGGCGATGCGGAAGGGGGCGTATTTGCTTAATGCGAGCAGGGGGAGTGTCGTGGATCTTCCGGCTTTGATTGCGGCAATGAAGAGTGGCAAGATTGCTGGGGCGGCGTTGGATGTTTATCCGAATGAGCCTGGGAGCAATGGGCCGGGATTTAATAATGATCTCAACAATTTCACGGAAGAGCTGCGCGGGCTGAAGAATTTGATACTCACGCCGCATATTGGAGGCAGCACTGAGGAGGCTCAGGCGGCTATTGGCGTTGAGGTGGCACAGGCACTGGTCAACTACGTCAATTTCGGGACTACGCTGCAGGCGGTCAATATGCCTGAAGTCAACCTCCGCTCGCTGACGATGGCCGAGGAGAATCATGTGCGGGTCATCTACATCCACAAGAATGTGCCGGGTGTGCTGAGGAGGGTCAACGAGATTCTGGGCGACCACAATGTCGACAAGCAGATGACGGATAGCAGAGGCGAGGTTGCTTACCTCATGGCGGATATCAGCAATGTTAATGTCAGCGAGATCAAGGATTTGTGGAGGAGCTTGGAGGATTTGGGGTCAAGGATACGGACGAGGGTGTTGTATTGAACAGCTTTGGGGTGAGGAGGGAGAGGTATTCGGCGGAAAAAAGTGACCATGGGTGGGTACGGAGTCAAGGATTGGGATGAGATGGATTGAAACGATGATACACCGCCGCATTCAACACGGCATGCGTTCTATAGATGATGGCATCACGATACCTAATGATTCAACGCATATTTCTCCACGCTATTCCTCCTCCCGCTTCCTACCTCCTCCTCCCTCATTCAACTCCTCTCGGTCACAAAAGTCTCAATATCCCCAAACGCCTCCTCAACAACCTTCAACGCCCCCGGCGGAAACAAGGTAAACCCATGCGCCGCCCCCGGGTAAATCTTCAGCGTCCCTTCGTTGCCGGACATCCCCCACTTCGTCGCCATCATCACGCTATCATCAAGCAACATGTCCTGCCCTCCAACCGTGAACAGTGCTGGCGGCAATTTACCCCTCCACTGCTCTAGGTCCGCGAAGAAAGGCGAGATCTCCGGGTTCCGACGCTCAGCGGGGGTGTAATGGGGTGTGTAGGCCTCGATGAATTGAGTCATGATCTCGTAGTCGAGCACGAGGGGGAGTTTGAAGTTGTAGGCTTGTGGGAGTAGGCCAGCCAAATCATACACTCCATAATTCAGCACCAGTCCCTTGAACGCGAACCTGCTCCGAGACTCAAGCAAATGCAGCGCCGTCACGACCGCTAAATGCCCGCCCGCGCTCTCCCCGCCCATAAACAGCAACGGGACGCCGTAGTCGCGGACGGAGTTATCGACGAGGTATTCGCCGATGTCGTAGCAATCCCCGTTCGGCTGGGGATACGGGTGTTCGGGTGCGAGGCGGTATCCTACGCTTATTACGACGAAATTGCAGGTGTTGGCGAGGAAGGCGAGGTAGGGGTCTTGGGAGTAGTGGGTTTGGAGGACCCAGCCGCCGCCGTGAATGTGCTGGCAGGAACGTTAGTGGGAGCTGGGGTTGTGGGGGAGGTGGGAGGAACTACGTAGAAGACGCCTTTAGCCTGACCCTTCTCTGGCTTGAAGACGCGGCAGGGGATACTGCGACCCTTTTCTCGTGAAGGCAACTCGATGTTTTGACCTCCCTCTAACATTACAGGAGCAGGAAGCGGTGTCTCGCCTGCTTCGCGCATGCGACGGTATTTCTCTGCTCCAACCTGAAACAAATGGTTAGAGATAAGTAAGGATTATAGAAGATTAATGATACTTACCTCATACCACTTCGGCCCCCGCTCCATGATCTTAATGAGGTTCGCATTGAAGTCATGCGTTTGTTGTGAGATGTTCTTGGGATCGAGTTTGTCGCCTGCTATGGTTAGGTCGGATTGGAGAGGCATGATGGGCGGTGGTAAAGAGGAGAACACAATTGGAGAGTGAACAGAAAATGGAAAGAATGTCCCGTCACCTCTGAGTACGTGTGAACTGTTGGTGTTGATTATGAATGTCTTCTTGAGCCTCTTCTCCATGCTTAGAGCCGAGGTGGGGAAGGTGAGGTCAATTTGCGAGGTCGGAGCTGGGGGGTTTTGAAGCCGATTCACTCATCTTCATCTTCCACTCTTTCGCTTCCGCGACGAACTCTTGTTGCGTGATCAACGAAGAACGGGATGGCGCTGTGCCGTAGAGCCACTCGATAGATAATCTGTGGGTAGTCTTGCTCTCTAGCCGCTGCTTTCCAGCAGCGATTCGCCTGCGCCGTTTTGGCCGAGTTCAGTCATCATCACTGTCGCTGCCATAGCCCACCAGAGGTCCTCCCGCAGGCTTGTCCAGAGCTTTCTGCCCACCAGCAGGTCCAGCCTTGAAGCCTTGTAATGCCGCCAGAGTTGATGCACCCAGCAGTCCAGTTGGCGCCTGCGGTTGCTGAGATTCTTGAGCCTGCAACAGTGTTCCTCCATCTTCCTCCTCATCACCAGCCTCCTCACCAGGAGCATCCAACATCCTCCGCTCCTCCCCACTACCCAACCTCGCCTTCTCCGCCGCATACCACACATCGTCCGGCGCATCGTACCCCTGCAGCCCAAAACTCCCCTCGATCTTCCTCCGCTTCCTCTCATCCTCCGGCTCAGCACCCTCGTACCTCCTGCCCTCCAGCTCTGCCACATAACTCGCGGGCAGCGCCCTCCGGATCGCCTCCGCCGCCTGCTCCTCCACTCTCCTCGCCTCCCGCTTCTGCGCCACTGGATTCGGATCAACAGTCGCCCACCGCACATTCAACGTCTCGTCATGATCCAGCGTCTGGTGCGCCATAGCCTCCTTCGCAAACTCCGAGTTCGCCAGATGCGTGTACGTGATAAACGCCACCCCACGCGAAGGCAGGACGCGAATCCGCTCAACTTGTCCCCATTCCTGGAAATGCCGCGCCACCACTTCTTCAATATCGTCCGTCACGTGGATGCGTCCCACATACAAGGTCCGATTAACGCGCATGAAGCTGCCCACACCACCCATATCATCCCTGTAATCCGAAAACTTATCTCGCCCAAAACAATCCACATTACTCGGGTACAAATCTCCCAACCCGCCCTCTCCATCCTTCCCTAATCGACTATTGGGTAGCCTGTGCAAATACTCGCACTCACTACCCTTTGGACACAACCCCCGCGCAAAGAACAAACAGAAGTAAGACCCAGGCACTTTATCCGCGCGCGTATATCCCGAGTCGAGCGCAACATTGCAGCGACCTTTGGCTTGGCGTTTGCTGGAGAATGCGTCCTCGCGGTCGCCGCCGGACCATTTGTTGTACCAGATGTTGAAGATGGTGCCCGTTTGCGGTGGAGGCTCGGTTTTGAACGTCGAAGGGTCCTGTTGAGGGCGGGCGGGGCGGCGTTTGCGTTTGATTATTTTGGTTCTCTTGACTTTGTGGACTGTGCCGTCGGGGCGGGTGGTGAGGGAGGTAGCGGTGGTGGTGAGGTCGGCATTGTCGGTGGAAGGGAGGGTAGTGTCTTCGTAGCCGAGGAATTCTGTGGTTGGTGCTTCCACTTCCGCCATGGTTCGTTTGTGAGGTGGTGTAAGGTTTATGGTGAAGAGTATGCAGAATGAGGTTGCTGTAGCCAGACCTTTGAAATTTGGCAGACCAGCGGAGGCAGTCTCAATCGAGTTAGCTCTGCCGAGATCCCGCCAACTTATTGATCCTCCGTCCTTCCTTCCTTCCCACTGTATTTCTAACAGTATTTATCTTTCACCTCCTACAACGGTAAACAGTCATGTGTTCCCAACTCCCTGCATTCGGTATCATTGTGGTTGTCGGGCCATGTAGGTAAGCTTCTGATGCCATGGTCATCACGGTTTGTCCCAACTTCATTGATTTCGGGGCGTGCGTTCACATGCTCTCTCACCTGCAATCATCATCCAGGTGCAGCATGGCCATTGCCGCTGCATGCTGGTATCACGAAACTGCACCTTTCACATGGTGGGCGATGGACCCACGAGGTATAGGTACTTGCTTGCCGTGTCTTTCTCTTCCTTCCTTCCTTCCCTACATCCCTCTCTCACGGCCTTTTGGCAAGAGCTCTTGTAAGAGAATGCTCCCATTTTGTTTTACAGCTGCAAGTATGTCTGGTGCCATCACGGACACAATCAGGCAGATTGGCCTGAAATGGGAGGAGCAATGGCCGGTCCTTGTGCCGGTGTGGACCATCAAGCCTAATCCCATGATCATTGCCGAACTCGCAGCGCACTATCTAACCTGCAAGGCTGAGGGAAAAGGAGTGAAGATAACCTTCCTCACTGGAGGATCCTTCAACAAGATATACGACGTGCACGTTGAAGAAGACGACATTCCGCGTTATATCTTCCGGGTTTCGCTGCCTGTCGACCCGTTCTACAAAACCGAAAGCGAAGTTGCGACGTTGGAGTACGCGAAAGTACACACACTTGTGCCAGTACCAGGCGTGGTGGCCTTTGACAGCTCGACCGAGAATGCTTTAGGCTTCGAATGGATCTTGATGGAGAAGGTACCTGGCATTCGTCTCCAAGATGCCTGGCCCTCGATGTCGCAGGAAAGCAAGGAGGCACTTACCACGGAGGTAGCTGGCATGATGATGTCTCTCCAACTTTCATCATTCGACAGCATCGGAAGCCTGTATAGCAGCGACAGAGCAGCCCCGTACTCCAACACGGACGGCCTGGGACGAAAAGCTCGTGCTGCTGAACCAGAAACCCAAATGGACCCGCCATATGGGCAGTACGTGGTAGGCCGCCTCGTGGACAGAAACTTCTTCCGAGCAAAGCGAGTATTTCTCGAGGTGAAGCGAGGTCCCTACGAATCATGCCAGGACTTCATCAAGGCCAGCATTGATATGGAAATCACGAGTCTCGAACATTTATCAGACGAACCCTTTAGAGACGATCTGACCGCTGTGGACAACAGCATCAAGGAGTCCATCGAGTATCCCGACGACGGCGACGGGTCCCAGGTCAATCAAACCATCAACGCGTGCCGCCAGCTTCGAGATGTTGTGGCCCACACCTTCGGCGATGGAGCAAGCCACAGGCAAGAGGCCGTCGACAAGACATTGGGAGTCGATCTTTCCCAGACAAACGTACGCTTCGTTCTGGCGCACACCGACTTATCAGCCAGAAACATCCTCGTTGACCCAAAGACCCATGAAATCACCGGGGTTGTTGATTGGGAGTTCAGCGCCACGCAGCCGCTCTGGCGCGCAGCCATATACCCGCGCTTCCTCCAAAGCCGCGCCTGTGAGCTCGAAGACCTCGAAGATTGCGACAAGACCACACTAAGGGAGCGAACGGAGTTCTACGAGCTGACGCAGCTTCGCAAACTGTACAATCGCACCTTTCTTGAGGCGGGGTTCTGCACGCCGGAGAGCCTGAACCGCGATCGGGCGACGAGGCAGAAACGAAAGTTCCTGGGGCTTGTCAACGATGTTGAGCACTTTGGTGCTTCCAGTTTGGAGTATTTCATGCGGAATGCGGACGAGGAGTACTGGGTTACCCATGAGCGGTGGGATTCGGGGTTGTTTGTGGCGGATTGGCCGGAGTGATGAGATGTTCGGGGGGGGACTACAACAAGACTGGATCAAAGAATCTACCACGAACGATCTTCCAGGCGTACTGTGGCTAATTGGAGGTACTGCGAGGCAGGAACGGTCATGCTCGAGCTGGTTCGGTTGCTGAGTGGTGTTATGTTGCTTGTCGGGTGTGTCACAGATGGTAGGTGGAAGGGGAGCTGTCAAGGTTCGGGCGACGAGGAGCGCGAGGTGGAGGTGGAGAGCACACGGCGGTTCTGAGATTTCCAGACGTGTGTGTTACAAGATGTGCTTACATGCGTGCTCTCGAGTGTAGTCCACATTAGTATAGTGGTCGGGAATCAGCCCTATGAATCAGCCTTAGTCGGCTTCGGTACTTCGTTACTGTGTGCCGATCTACGAGCTTCCAACTGCCGTTACATACCCGGTCAACCTCACCTTGCCAGACTCCATTTGATCTTGTCTGAGCCATCGTTCAGATAGTTCGTATGATTGCCATTGTCGTCCGAAACGTACTCCAGCAAATCATTGGGGGATTTTACTATTAGCAACAGCGTAAAGTGACAATATATCAACATGGCGAACGAGATCTTCTACGAACCAGGCGTCACTCGCCATGGCCTCCCCCGTGATCCTTTCAAAGTGGTTATCCCCCTCCAACCTCTTTCAACCCATACTAACCATATTCCCAGTCCTGCGTCGTCCCCCGCCCCATCGGCTGGATCTCCTCTCGCTCCCCCACCGGCATCGACAACCTGGCCCCGTACTCCCAATTCAACAACCTCACCTTCGACCCTCCGTACGTAATGTTCAGCGCCAACCAGGACATGCACCAGAACCGCAAGGACAGCGTCAACAACGTCGAAGCTACCGGAGAGTTCTGCTGGAACGTCGCTACGTGGGAGTTGCGGGAGTATGTTAATGCTTCAGCCGAGTGGTTTGGGGCGGAGGTTGATGAGTTTGAGCGGGTTGGGTTGGAGAAGGAGGCAGGGAGGGTGGTTAAGTGTCCGATGGTGAAGCGGAGTCCGATTAAGTTTGAGTGTAAGTATTATACTACGCTTCGCCTGCCTGGCAATCCGCCAATAGGGACCGTTGATGTGGTTATTGGGAGGTGAGTACTGATTGAGGAGAAGCGTTCGATGTGCTAGACGTGACTGATGAAAATCTCAAGGGTCGTTGGAATTCACATTGCAAAGGAGGTCTTGACAGAAGGTAAAATCGATCTTGGAAAGGTCTTACCAATCGCGAGATGTGGCTATCACGAATACACAGTCGTTCGAGGAGAGAGTGTGTTCGAGATGATCATCCCAGGTGATCCGAAGCAATTGGTCGGGCTGGAGGGTAATGCTGAGAGGGCGAAGGGGCTGCTTAATGGAGATCCTTCTGGGCCGATGGACTCGACGTTGGCTAAGAAGGATGCGTTGGCTGGGATGGGGTCGTGATGGTGGGTGATACGAAAGATACTGCTGATGTTCGGTCTAGAGCTGTCTGTGTCAGCTATTGGTTTGCTTCGATATAGCCTTCAAGGCCAGCGAAGGAACTGTAAACAACGGCGCATATCCCAATCTATCCTGGATCATGGTCCAACTAATGCGCCAGCGCAGTGCTGCAGCACAAAGAACGCTCAGTACATGCTTGCCCGGCCCAATGTCTCTAATCTGAAGCCCATCCCGACCATAGCCCGGGCATCCAGCACTCCACGTCCGTCAAACACCCAAGATGGCTCTTTGACCGACTTCGATATCCGAGCCCAGTCGAGTGGTGTAGAGATGTCCTTACTGCCAATGTCATTGCGCTGGCCTGATGTCTGGCACTCCGTGCAATCGGCAGGACAAGGCGGCTCCGGCACAAGTCGATCGTCCTGTTCTGACTCCAGCGTTTGCATCTTAGGCGTCTCGGGTGGTGTCGGCGGCTTCTCTGAGCGGAGTGGTAGCCGCAGGATGCTAGCTGGCGCAGCACCGTCGAACTGGTCCACTGCCACCTCGACTGGTTTCGAACCTGCGACAGGTCGGCTGTTCTTGAACATGTCCCAATCTGTCAAAACAAGAACAGCATTGCTGTCCGCACAAGCTTCGTACGCACTGCTCATAATCTGCACTGGGCCGTCTGGCCGCATGAGTGGCCGATCATCCTCAAGCACTCGGAGCTCGCGCTGGATGTCTGCCGCGCTACATAGCGGGTCGTAGATGGCGACGCAGCGTGGGTTCTCCTCAAGTAATATCCGGATAACATCTAGGGCTGGCGATTCTCGAGCATCGCCTGTATTCTTCTTGAACGCATACCCAAGGATAGCGATCTTCTTGCCGCGGAGAGTGTTGTTGAGAGACGAGATGACGTGCCTCGCAAATCGGTCCCGCTGGAAGTTGTTCATCTCGAGCACTTGCTGCCAGTACGCGGCTACCTCTGGAAGACCAAGACTCTCCGCCAGATATGTCAAACTTGCAATGTCTTTCCGGAAGCATGATCCACCGAAGCCAAGGCCAGCTTTCAAGAACTGGGAACCGATCCTCGCATCCATGCCCACGCTTTTGGCAATCTCGCTGACGTCTGCACCAGTTCGCTCGCAGATAGCTGAGATGGAATTGATGCTGCTCACGCGTTGAGCGAGCATAGCATTGGCAGCTAGCTTGCACAGCTCTGAGCTCCAGAGACCGATAGGTGCGATCTTCGAGCGAGGCACCCAGGAAGCGTATAGATTCGCCAGAGCTGCCGCCGCACGATGTCCTGGAATGGTCGACTCGCACCCAATAACCACACGATCAGGCTTCATTAGGTCTCGGATCGCCGTGCCCTCTGATAAGAATTCTGGGTTCGAGAGAACAGGGAAGCTGATGCCAGGCCTGTACGCTTCCAGTATGTCCTTGATCAACTGGCCGGTTTTGCACGGCACAGTGCTCTTCTCCACAAGAATGGTTCCAGGTCGAGCGTGGATCGCAACATCTCTGACAGCGCCTTCAACAGCTGTCATATCCGTGGCTCTGCCAGCACCAACTCCGCGCAGCTTCGTAGGTGTGTTTACGCTGACCAGTATCATGTCCGCGTTCGCAATAGTCTCTGCGCATGCAGTAGAGAAGAATAGATTGGGCTGGCGTGAAGAGTGACTTGAGCCATCTGTAGGTGTTTGAGAGCCCTTCGTAGCACCTGCAGCCGCCTGACCACGAGCGCCCTGGCGGCGTTCTTTCGAGCCATCTCTTGCCAGGCGCACTACACTAGCGAGACCTGGCTCGTGGATTGGAAGATGTCGACCCTTCCAAGCATTGATCCTTGTCTCGTCTCGATCAACGACAGTCACCCGAACGTTTGGGTTATGCAGTGCCATCACTGCTGCGGTAGGGCCGCCTGTACACGCCATGAGCCAATGATCTAGCCATCGTGCGGTAGTCGTGAGGTTCAACCCAACTTACCAACATATCCAGCTCCAATGCAGCATACATGCCATATGGAGACATTGGCAGCAGTATTGGGATCAAGAATATCCGGGAGTGATGCGTGTATAGATGATCGCGGCGCGCCTGCTCGCTGCGGAAGTGTCATGGCATCCATGGGCGGTAGCGAATAGACGTTACCGCCTATGAAGGGCGACATGTCTGCTGGCGTTTGTGGTATTGACATTGAGTCCACGACCGACTCATCCGAACGTCCTAGTGATGGCGCGCGCGACATTGACGCGGAATCCGAATAGATACTCATCTGACGTTGTGGTGAGCTGCGTGACCGCCGCACTTGGCAGCTTCGACTTGCGGCGAGATAACGCGTCGCAAAGGCAACGACAGTGGCGGCAGTGCTCTTGTATGACTTGCAGGAGCGGTTGACAGCTGTGCACACGAGCAAAAATGCGGCAGTGGGTGGTCAGCGACACAAGGAGTATTCGCATCCTCAGCGAACGCCTCTACAGGCCACAGAGGTGCTGCCATTTCCGCCATCGCACGCGGATACATTGTTGAGGTTCCCTTTGTGTTCGAGATGTAGTTCAATCCAGCCAATCACAGGGCACCAAAGAGCACGGGCGCGCCTGGTTGGAATGAGCTTCACATCTCCCATCCAACATGGAATTCTCTTTCCTCCCTCGTGGGCCAGACAACTGGCAGCAGGCACAAGTAGCGACAACTATTCCACGCGCTATCAGGCGATGGTTCCGTAAGAGTGATACTGTTGTGCGGAGGAATATGTACACTCCCTCTCGTTGGCTGAGGCTTACTCCGCTCGCGGATCACATTACTGGTCACCAGATGTGACCGCACGCAGGCATCATACATATATCCTTGGGGTTTGCTTGATCTTGCTTGCCTTTGCGACATACGAGAATGATATAGCAGGACTTTCACAGCAAGGCGTGCCCGTCGCGCCTATCAGCCTCGCCGTGACCCCTTCTTGAACTCCAATCAGCATGGCGGCCACAACAACCACCTCTCAGGTTCTGCAAGAATCGCAAAGAATTTCACCAGACTTCCCACCAGAATTGGTTGGCAAAAAGGTACTCCTCGCAACAGAATCGCTTGGGCCGGTCAACGGTGTCTCTCGCACAACGCAGAGCCTTGTCGATTATCTTCGCCATAATGGCGTCCAGGTGGCGACATGTGCTCCCTCGTACAAGGGTCAGCACATCAACACTAACGAACCGCCGCGAGAGCGCACGCCCATCGTCAACAAGGACTGGGTGCGCTCCATCGAGGTGAAGTCCTCCGCCCTTGGGTCTCGAGCTATCGGCGGAGCCTGGCTGTGGCACCATGACCGCGAGGAGCAAGACAAGCTCCTGCAGTCGCAAACTACTTTGCAGCCACCTTCGCAGTCCGCGAGAAGAACGCCAATGTTCACCCGCAGCAAAAGCGATGATGGCCGCAGGAAGTTTGAGCCCTCGAAGCTGAGTCGCCAGAATCCAGACTTCCGACTGCAAGGGTATCCGTTACCTTACAACCCAGACTTGACCGTAGCATATCCATTCCGGCTGGGTGTGGTGTACGAGAAGACGTTCAAGCCGGATATCATCTACCTCGCAAGTCCAGCTTCCGTCGGATTCCAGTTCTTGGTGCAGCTGGGCCAGCTTGAGCATCCGCCACCAACACTGCTGAACTTCCAGACGGATCTCTCAGCATACAGCACGATCTTGTTCGTACCGCCAATCGACCGGTATGCCGTCTTGATGCTCCAGATTGTACAGGGGTACTTGTTCAGGATGGCCGCCGTGCAAACCATCTTCTATCCGTCCGCGTACGTCCGGAAGTACATGGAAGGCGCAGGCGCACCCGCAGACAAGATGATCCAGCTTGGGCGAGGCGTCGACACCGAATTGTTCAATCCCAGTCGCCGCGACGAAGCGTACCACAACGAACTTGCACCCAATGGCGAGATCATCTTCTGCTGCATCTCTCGCCTAGCGCCTGAGAAAGGCTTCGAGTTCCTTGCTCAGGTTGCGCAGCGGCTGGAGGAAAGCGGGTTGGCCTTCAAGTTACTCATCGTCGGGGGCAACAAAAACCCAATCGTCGATGGCGAGGTGCGCAACTACTTCAAGAACCTGTCAGAGCATGTTATCTTCACAGGGTTCTTGCGCGGAACCGCGCTGGCGCGAGCCTACGCCACAGCAGACGTCTTCCTGCACTGCTCCATCACCGAGACCTTCGGCTTGGTCGTGCTCGAATCAATGGCTTCCGGTGTGCCAGTCATCGCTCGCGACGAAGGAGGACCATCAGAGACCGTCAAGCACGGCGAGTCCGGCTACCTCGTTGCGCCGCATGACCTAGATACGTTCGTGAAGTTCTCGCGACAACTGGCTGGCGACAGCACTTTCCGCGCGAACATGGTAGTAAAAGCCCGTCAGCAAGCGCTGAACACCACCTGGGACAAGATCAACAACCAAGTTGCTCTTCAAATGACGAAGGCAATGGCTGAAGCGCCGCCAAAAGAGGACGGCTACTATGGTTCGGGGATTGGGATGGTGCGTGTGTATTTGGCAGTGGGCATTGTGTGGGTCTTTTGGTTCATCGCGGTGATACCCTTGCTGCTTTGTGGGTGGATTCATGGTTGGGTTCAGCGCTGAATGGCGAAGAGGAGTTAAAGTATGAGGTGATTCTCGAGAGCTAGAATTTGCAACGCCGGTGGTCCGAGCGTACCCTAAGGACTAAGAACTTCTCTTGACCTCACCGATCTCGTTGCCCTTCGACATACTGACAACACACCACCTTACTATGTATCGCTGAGAACCAATCTATGCGTACTCATGTCGTTCAGGTCTTGCTGATCGCGAGCGAAGCCTGTGATGCCTTCTCCAGCCGACAGTAAGCGGCTATTCACAAAGGTATGTGACTCTGCTATTGAGGCACGAATGCGGTAATATGGTTGTGAGACCACCCTTTCGCGACTCGCTACACGTCGTCAGGACCAACAGAGGATCTCCCCGGCAAGTCTCCTATACCACTCTTGCAGTTGGACATGGCTCTAGAGCTGTCTTCCAGGTGAGCCATGTCTCTACATCATCCTCACCATGGCGTTCAGATTCACCTTTCCTGCTATTGAGGGCTATATCTTATTGACAGCAACGCTCGTTGATGTTTTTTTATTGCTGCTATTGCTGTGCACACCTGCTGCAGTTTCTTATGCTTCTGCGTTGATCGTGCTTGCGATACTTCCTTTCCTGTTCCTTCACGACCAAGTCTTTCTCGATACTACAGAGCCTGGCATTGAGACGTCCCAACGGAATTCACCAAGTTCTCGAATACCTTGAAGACAACTCCCTCCTTCTACGATCATTACAGCCTGAGATGGCAGTCATCGCCTTACCAGCGGCCAAGCCAGTCGATGAGGCTTCTACCAACACAGACACAACCGGCCAGGTATATGCCTCAGCCATCGTCCTCGCCCTTTTCAGCTTCGTCCTCATGCTCCTCATCATCCCGCCAATGTTCTGGCACGCCCGCAACCGCAACATCGGCGCCACAGCTCTGGTCGCCTGGCTACTTCCTCTACTCCTCTTCACCTTCGCCAACGCAATCATCTGGCCCTCCGACGACATCTCCTCCTGGTTCAGCGGAGTCGGATATTGCGATATACAAGTTAAGATCCAGGTGGCATCACAAGTCGCCTTCCCCGCCGCCTTTGCCTGCATCCTCCGAGCACTGGCTGCCGTGATGGATACAGATCGTGCGACGCTCATTCAGACGAAGGCACAGAGACGGCGGACTGTGATAATTGATTTGGCTTGCTGCGCTGGGTTTCCACTACTGCAGATGTTGTTGCATTTCGTGGTGCAGAGCCGTCGCTACTACGTCTATGGCATTGCAGGCTGCGTACCTGTTGTCAGCACCAGCTGGCTCACAATCCCATTGATGGTCGTGCCACCATTGATATGGACGCTCATTGATGCGTACTACGCAGGTAAGAACTCAAATACCTCGAAGCACTGCTTGACATGCACTAACACCGCAACAGTCCTCATCCTCATCCGCCTCTACCGCTACCGCCTCTCCTTCAACGCCATCCTCGCCAGCGGCAACACCACCAGATCCCGCTTCCTGCGCCTCTACCTCCTCTGCGCCCTCTGGATCATGACCAGCATCCCCCTCCAGCTCTACACCATGTGCTTCAACAGCCGCAAATACGCCGAAAAGTCATACAGCTGGAGTCAAGTCCACGACTCCAAGAACTGGTCGGAGTTGGTCATGGTGCCGAGCCATGGCACAATCTTCTATGATCGGTGGATCTGGCTGGGCTGCGCGTTGGCAGTATTTGTGTTCTTTGGCTTTGGGCGGGATGCGTTGGCTACGTACCGGACTGCGTTGCTCGCGTTGGGGATGGATCGGGTGTTTCCGGGTTTGAAGACTGGGCCACGGATGTCGACGCCAACGTCTAGTGCCTCGTTTGGGAGCAGAGCGAAGATGTTGTTCAAGCGCAAGAGCTCGTCGTCATCGTTTGCGTCGGGCATGCAGACTGCGTCGACTACCGAGCCGCTTTCGCCGAAAGAGTCGTTCCTGGATACCATTGATGAGGATGACAGTACTGTTGGCACAACCGATAATCGACACCACACGGAGAAGACGTCTCACAACAGCAGAACGCCTTCGCTCCTCGCCAGAGTGTCGTCTCTGTTCCGATCGTCAAGGAGTGAACAGCAGCAGTCTCCCGCCCACCGGCTCCCGAATCTCAGCTTCCAGCACAGCTCAGTGGAGTCTACGATCAGCTCCGCAGAGAGGACGCCGTCTATGGCGCAGCAGGTACGAAGCATAAGCCCGGATGAGATGGTGGTTAGGAAAGAGGTGCGGCAGGGAAGCGAGAACGGTGTGTGAGTGTAGAAGCGTCGAGCTGCGACGTGTTCGAGTAGTTCATTCAAAGAGGTCATTCGATCGGTTTCATGCTACTGACGCCATCGAGCTCGTCTGTGAGAACAAAGTGCCCGGCCCCTCGTTCTCCGACTTCGAAAGTTGTTCTCATATGCTGGGGTCATGCTAGGCAGTAGCATAGCAAGGCGTCTTGGTCTGGGAGAGGCTGCGCCATAGCTGGATTGATAGCTTCTCGCTACAACATGTTTCTCAGTAGCATTGGTCAATTATCCGGCTCTGAGGCTACGTCTCTGACCTGTCCGCGCTTCCTTCTCCCCTCTCAGACCTGCTTCTCTGTACACTGGGTGCTTGTCGAGTGCTTCATACCACTGCAAGACACTTCCGATAAGGAGAGCCCATGAGCCTGTCGTACAGTCAGCAATGTTCGTTGCTTCAGAGAAACTTGACTAACTCCAGAAGTAACTGCAGCTAAATTGGTACTCCGCCCACTGCTCCGACTCATACAGCCCAAATATCGCCGCTAGCAGGAGTCCAACGCTTCCCGCTGTGATGAAAAGGTTGATATTCCAACCTAGGGTTCCAGGCGTTGGAACGAGCCAATATGTCTGATTCTCGATCATGAGAATGATGGAGGCGACGATGAACCCAGAAGCTCCCACGATTTGAGGCACGCGGATCCAGTGTGGTATGCTTCCGGAGATGATGGTCGTGATCAGCGTCGAGACGGAAGCACCAAAGTAGATGAGCGAGCTTGCAAGCAGCACAGAATTCGCCAGAAATCCTATCTCATAGACGAAGTGACTGCGAAGTTCGTGTGCCGTTGGTATCCATTGCCATATCTCCTTTGGTGGATCTGGCGAAACAGCCATCTGCTGAATTTCTATTCCTCCGTCGTCTGCTTTGGATGCAGACTCAGCGTAAGCAAATGTATTAGTACGGTTACTGTGATGATGCTCGCAATCTCTGTTTGGAGTAAGGCGGGTCACAGCTCCCTCTTCCACCGAAGTGTCCATCTCGTCCGCAGAAGACAACTGCTGCGACATCCATCCGAAACAACCTCCCTTCTGCGCGTTCACGGCCTCAGAGAATGCAAGAAAACTGGCAAACACGAATAGACTGGAGCCGAGAAGGCCGAGAGATGCCTCCGCGTAGATGATTCCCGATGGGGACTGGAATGTTGAATTCGCATAAGGGAGGAAGGAAAGGAAAGCGTTGACGAGCAAAGCCAGAGAGCCAACCAGAAACGCAATGGCATTGACCCAACTAATGTCATACCATGCGAAGCGAGAGAACATACGCAAGATCCCGTAAAAGACAGCTCGCGGTCCAGTCATCTCTGAGGTCGGCTGTCTCCCAGCTGGAGGCGACTTCTGATGGTACTCCCTGACCATGATAGCGTGTCGACCTTTTCGGTTGTTGCGAGAGGTCCAAGCATACTCGATGGTAGTGGCAAAGACACCGTTGCCGAGTTCTTGCTCCCTTCTCGACTCGACTAACTCTGATCCTTCTGGATCCACGCGGGGGAAAGTCGCGCCCGTGTACGTGAAGCTTGCACGTGTTGGATTGAGGAAGACAGCAGGACCAGTAGTCTCGTCTTCCTGGATTTGGAGGGCTGCATTGCCACGGAAGGGCTCCCAGCCTTTACTGAAGTGTTCACTGCGCGTGTGCCACGACTGTTGTTCATCGTTCATCTCCGCGCCGCCCTTGACGTGCAACGAGTACGGTCAGCGTTCCATGGACTCAAAGTCGATCATTGAGGCGGAGAACGAAAGTGAACAAGCCAGTGGTGAAGAAAAGTCGGATGAGGAAGGAAGGAGTCAATAAGGCTAGCCAATCAGGTAATAGAGAAAAGTGGGGAATAGAAGGCCGTACCTCAGGGCTGAATATGCGGACTCCTTCCCGCTTCAATGTATACAGGGTGGTTACCCATACCAGAGGCCTGAGCTGACCAGATCGTACATGTAGCCACGAAGTCGACAATGGGAGGACTGTTCCAGCAACTCCACGTCCCTCGGTCTCAGGTCGCCGCCGACAATCCTGTTCTATACGATGACGGACGCGCTGTTCTGGAGTTCTACACTCCGTCACACGAATACCATGGGAAACAAGTCGTAAGTACAGGAGCAGAGCTCACCGCCTCTGTAAATATCGAACAGCGGTGCTGAGAGGTTCTTCTACGTCCGCCAGGTACCAGTAGGGAACAAGTGGAGCGATGGAACCCGAAGCGTAGGTGATACGCCACGAGGCAGAGAGACATACTTGACACGCAACCAGTTCATGGCTCCCATTGCCCATTACCACCTGCTACAGACTGAATCATTCTACGTCGAGAGTGGCCGCGGATTATGGTACCTCAAAGGCAAGACCATCGAGCTGAAAGCCGGAGACATTATCCAGGTCCCGAGGTGTCACTGGCATACATTCGAGAATCATCCGGACAGCGAAGAACCGTTGTCTATCCTTTATCGTTATGACTCGCAACGCTTTGTGATGGAGGTAAGTCTGATGGCAGCAGTTTTCTCCCTCAACTGAGCCATTGCTGACCTTCTGGTTTTAGGAGAAGTTCTTCCGGTGAGTAAGCTCTTGAGCTGAAGAGCATCTCCTCAACCAACACTATGACCTTCTTGCTAACGGTTCCACCTGGTTCCATTAGAAACACTCTCACATACATGTGGGACTGTAAGAGAGCAAACGTGGACCCGTGTCCGTTCCAGCTCTGCCTCTTCCTCTCGAATTGCTGGATGCCTGGTGGCTTGGTTCCATTTCCGGGAGACTATGCCAGCTGCGCTGTGAACGCGATCATGATGTGGGTGTTCGCCTTCATCGCAAAGTACCTTTATGGATATAAGTCGTCGTATCCGGAGTACTGGGATGAAGAAGTCTTCAAGAAGCGGATCGCACCCGAATCGAAGAAGTCCGCCTAGATCCGTCCAACCCCAGTATGCAAAAGCTGAGTTTCAGATGAGTGATGGATATCGACTGCAAGGATCGGGCCAACGATGAAGTGTTCCTTCGGTGGCAAAAGCTATCGCTGGCTTGCCGGTATCTGCGCGTCGAACCCTCGCCGCATCTTTGGTTTCGGAAAGGCTGGAAGTTGCTCGGAATGTCCTTGAGACGCCATACCACCAGGTTGGGAGCACCGAAGCATTGCTGGTCGCAACCCAGCCACGAGTTCATACTGACGGAGTCTCGGTGTATGTCTCGAATGGCTTGCCATCGACATCTGCTTTGATGTGCATCGCGACGAAGCGTGAATAGTACCGAGCATGAGCAAAGCCATGGCCAGTGTACCACAGAGCTGGATCTGAGGAACGGTCAGCGGCGTCAAACCTAGCTTATGGTGGCTCACTCACGACCAGTATACTTCCAAGCGCCTCTGCTTTCACCCTCTTCGTCACATTGCCAGAACTCCTCGAGCGAGTTGCCGATCGTGTCTCCAAACACTCTCCGTGCTGTGTCTTTGAGGTTGCCAGTATAGCCTGTTGCGAAAACAATCACATCTCCATCGATGTGACACCCATCGCTCATCTTCAGGCCTTTAGAAGTATAGCCTACTGGCAGAGTGCTTTTGACTGTCACCGTCCCATCCGCGACCAGCTCGGCCGAACCAAGGTCAAGAAAATGGCCGCCTTCCCGGTCGTACATCATTCCCTGAGAAGTGTTAGCACTCCAGTGGTCAGTTCAATACGGCGACTTCTGAACCCACCCAGAGGTCTCCATCACGCTCCACATCCCATCCCTGCGCTTCCATGCGATCAAAGTACTCGGAGCTAGCGTCGGCGCACATCTTGATTCCAGCTTTCGCCATCAGACGCTGTACGGGTAACGGGTAACCCAATAGCATGCGATCTGACAGTGGGAGTGGAGTCTCGTAGTTGTAGAGTGGGTCGACAAGAGCACTGAATGTAGAAGTCGGTAGAAGAAACGTTCGACTACGCTGAATCATCGTTATCGATTGAAAGCCTGCTCTCGCCATATCGGCGATGACCTGTTCACAAGTCAGCACATCTATGGCTCCTGCTCGGTGCAGCTGGACCGTTCATTGATACTCACACCATGCGCTGTATTGGCTGATCCAACACAGATGCCTTTCAGGCCTTTACCCTTCCAGCGATCGGCATTGCGCCAATCCATACCATGGATGATCTCTCCTTGGAACAGATCTCGTCCGGGATATGACGGCATGTTCGGCTTTACACCCTGATTGCCAACAGCGAGAACGCAATGGCTGGCTGTAGTCTTGAAATTGCTTCCATTGCTCATCATCTTCAAAGACCAGCACTTCGTATCTGAGTCCCAAGAACCTGATGTCAACTCTGTCGATAGCATCAGGTTAATGCCGAACGTGTCCACAAATCGTTCGAAGCCATCGGCTAGGTCAGCTGTTCCGAGGTGGTATGGATCCTGTTCTCGAAACGTGCGTGGTTCGTACGGCATCTGGTTGTATGACTTCGAGGTATGAAGCTTCAACGAATCGTACCGATTTCGACGCCAATTCTCCCCAATAGTGGCTTGCTTTTCGATCAGGAGGTATGACAGCCCAAGTGCTTGCAGGCGAGCCGCCATGCAAAGGCCAGCTATGCCACCGCCAACGACTACGCAGTCATACTTCTCGCGGTGGCCAGCATGCACCGATGCTGCTTTGGTGTCGCTGGGCTGTGGTTCCAGCTCGTCAACGTTCCGAAATCCTTCCGGCTGCTCGAGTATAGTGCTAAGCATCCATATCTTCCACTCATTCGACTGAAATCCGGAGCTGGAAGGAACCAAACCAATGATTCCAGAACATCTGGCTGGTCGTGGTTCTTGGATGTCGAACGTGAACATGGCTTCCACCCAGCAGCCGTGAGGACCGAGTCGAGTGACATGTGAAGAGCCTAGTATTCGAGCGAAGTTCGTGGGTTTGTGCTTCGCTGAGAGCTTCTCCCATACTTTGCGTACACGACTGGATGAGTAGAAAGTTCGCAGAGTGCCGGTCAGCGCACAGGTATCCCGCCAGATTGCATCGTCCGTCAAGTCATCAATAGATAGAGTGCTCAGCCGCTGTATGGCAGACGTGGAGATGCTCGCGTGATCGGCATCGTCTGATATGTTAGCGGACGGTAGCCTCGCCGGATGCTGAGCCAAATGTACTGATCGTGTTGGGAACTGATGAGAGGCAGACATGTTGCTGGTGCATCACCTACGAAGTACGCATAAAGACGTCCACGAACAACAAATGGGAATGCCGGTACGTGAGGTATGAGAAGCTGGGGGGTTTGAGCTGCTATATGTACCACGACAGCTCGCGAGCTGGTCAACCGGCACGGCGAAGCTTGTTCGTCCGGAAGCTCGTTCGCCCGGAAGCTCCAGCGTATTCTCGTATCTAGAGGCAGAGTCAGCGTTGCTCACCGTGAAGCAACGTGGCTCGAAGGCTTTGCGTCAGCAACGAGGTCTGTTTACAACCTGACAAGGTCGGTGTACGTTCTCCAGCTCGACACACGAGGAGTGAGGCTTCCAAACCAGGCAACGAGCTCCGTCTAAGACTCAAGACGAGCTCGACGCAGGGTTTTTGCAACGTCTGATCTTGCATACAGGATTCATGCGGCGCCTATACTTGCGACTTATTATACCGCCCTGTCGGTCAACAGCCAGGTCCATTCACCAAGAAGCCTTGACGCGTGCAGGAGAGTTGACTGGAGTAAGGCCAGTCGCAGATTCGACCGATATTGTACCTATACCACAAGGCTGCGTCTTCCAGCTGCTCTCTCATCCTGTTCTCTCATCACAGTGGCCTCGATATCGAGTTGTCCTCAATTTGATGATGATGATTGTCGACTGTCGTGTCGTGGTCGAGACGAACCGGCGGAGCTGCCTCCTCAAATTGATTCATGCTCCTAGTCGTAGCTCGCTAGTTCCGCCCGAATAGGGAGTTCCACGAAAGGCACCATCTCCGATTGTCGATCATAATGCCGACATATTATAGACCGAAAGTTAAATGCCTCCCCTCAACCCTGGAGATGTTCCATAATTCAAACCTCCGACGTCCTGCTTCGGCCAGCATGTCAGTGGCGTGCCTCCAGAGTTCTCCAGGCACGCGCACGCGGTGCTTGGGCGATGTATAGCCTACGTCCGCCTCAGTCCCATATATCTTCTTTCTTGCTGCGCGGATCAGATCTTCGACGGTGACACCCCTGCTTTCTATCATCTCTAAACCAGCGGCATCCACTCGCTACAATGCCTTTCATTTCTTACCTTCTTTCCATTGCCCTTTTGTTTCATGCAGGCATCGCAGAGCCACAACCTCAAGGCCTCGTCGGCGATCTTGTTGGAGTTGTGGACGACCTTCCACTAGTTTCAGGGGTACTCTCCGACCTCGCTACTACGCTTGGTGCCGCATCAGCATTGCTCGCGAAGCCCACGGCAGTAAAGCAGGCAGCCAGCAGATTATCATCGGTCATTCAAGCTGAAGCCACCCAAGCAACCATGTCGAGATCGCGGCAGATCTTGTCGAGGCTGGCTTGACCCCAGACAATGTTGTCGATGCTTTCGATTTCGTTGAAGGAATCCTAGACGGAGAGAACAGCGAGAATAACAACAATCCGAGAAATCCAAGCCCTCCTGCATATCCCAAGGCCAACCGCAAAGACGCACCTTACAGCCTGACGAAGCAGCAACTCCGCGCCGCCATCTACATTCCCGATACTTTCCAGTGTGGTAGGAAAGGAGCACCTCAGCCTGCCATCCTCGTACCAGGCACCGGCAACACAGGCTACATCGCCCACATTGGCAGCTATATCCCTGTGCTACAAGGCTCCGATATTGCAGACCCCGTATGGTTGAACATCCCAGGGTTCCTCTTGGGTGATGCGCAAGTCAACGCCGAATACGTTGCATACGCCATCAACTACATCTACGGCATCTCCAACCGCCGCAACGTCGCAGTCGTTACCTGGTCACAGGGCGGTCTCGATGCTCAATGGGCCTTCAAGTACTGGCCATCGACTCGGCAGAGGGTCACGGATCTTGTAGCATTCTCACCGGACTATCATGGTACCGTGCTCGCCAACCTGATCGACTTGGGCGAGCCTCTTCCACCATCGGTCATCCAGCAGGAATACAATAGCAACTACGTCACTACTCTGCGCCGAAATGGAGGAGATTCCGCCTACGTGCCAACCACCAATGTCTAACCTGGCTTCTTCGACGAGATCGTTGAGCCTCAGCAGGGTACCGGTGCGTCCGCGTTCCTGCTAGACGCCCGAAAGAAGGGTGTCACCAACAACGAAGTGCAGCAAGTCTGCCCACCAGGAAGTCCGGGAGGTTCGTTCTACACTCACGAAGGAATCCTTTACAACCCTCTTGGCTACGCTCTGCTAGTCGATGCTCTATCTCACAATGGTCCTGACAACAAACGAATGATCTGCGCTAACGTTCGTGCTCTTTCCCAAAGAACGCTCTGATATATCCGGAGGAGAGTTAGCGCTGGACTGACTTCTGTTCCTGGAACAATCCAAACGTTTCTGGTGGCTTGCGTGATGTCGATCTAATGCTTGTTAAACGCGCCGCAAACTCTCCTGTCCGAACCTCACCTCAAAGTCGTCCAATCGCCGAAGCTAACCCTAGGGGCGGCGCCCCTGTCTGTACCAATTCAAATCAAGCATAAAGTTTCGCGGAGCCATCTCCAGGCTCGCTCTGCTAGATTTGGATTTGATATGGGTCCACTCCGTGGTTGTGATCCGCGCAACTACCGAGTTAGGATTTGTCGATCGTCATTCATGGTCAACGCTCCTACTCCACCTCCTCTCCTTGATCACAAACGTTCTCCTTAGCACATTTCCGGCGCGCACGTCTTCGCACGAACAGCCGGATCCTCGAATCATAATTCGTCCTCCTAGGACGGCGCAAACCGTGGGACCGAAGACAAGCGCGCGGCCTCCTGGGTTGGCTCCTTCGTCGTGTCCGGATGATCGAGCCACAGACGTGATGGCGACTTAGCGTCAGGACGCTAACCTCGACACCTTCAAGTACATCGTGCTCTCCTGGTCCTTGGCTGTTTCCTTCTCCATCACCAACACACACTCGTTCCACAGGCCTTTCGCTTTATATTCACCTTCTTCAAGAACATTTACAACTCTCATTTATACTACATACTTCACACCACAATCAAGATGCGTGCCTCCGCTGTCTACGCTGCGTTCGCAGCCGTTCTGGTCTCTTCCGCCATGGCCATCCCCATGCCTGCGCCGGCGGCCCTCGCCCTTCCAGCGTCGCACATCGTTGAGAGGCAGCTGTTGGGCGGTCTTCTCGGTGGTTGGTTATGGAATCCCTTTCGTCAAATCCGCGCTGACGCCATGTACAGGCAGCGACGATGGCAGCAGCGACAGCAGCTCTGACGGCAGCTCCGAGAGCAGCGGTGGCAAGAAGTCTATCGGCAACGGCAACAAGAAGAACGGGTAAAGAGCTCTCGGGCAACACCTCCCCCATGTTTAAGACATCGCTGATCCCGTTCCTAGAAACGGCAACGGCAACGGCAATGGCAACGGCAATGGCAACGGCAATGGTGCCAATGGTCGGTTCTAAGCCTATATATTGATACTACAGCTCGATACTAATATGTCTCCACCTCTAGGTTCCGGCAATGGGAATGGAGCAAACGGGTATGTGAACTGCGAAACGATCTATTCTGTAGTAGCAGATTGCTAACGACTGTCTTTAGAAACTCAGCTTCAGCTAATGGCAATGGCAACGGCAATGGCGCCAACGGGTAAAGTGTCCCTACCCACCTCGTCAATCACCTAAACGATGTCAATCAGTATTTTGATATCGGTCAGCGATCTTGCGACAATCCGAGGCATGATGCTAATACCTACACAGCAACAAGGCAAACGGGAATGGAGCCAACGGGTATGTCCTCCATCCCTAAAGCGTCGATCAGCGCTTCGTGGTCGATCAGCGGCATAATGCTCATGATATCACAGGAATTAGGCCAACGGAAACGGTGCCAATGGGTGAGCGTCTTAGTCTCATACGTCGATCAGCGGATCGCCGATTCTAAGCAATATGGTTCTAACAATGGCGAAGTAACAAGAACTCGGGCAACGGCAACGGTGCCAATGGTTAGTCCCAAAACCAATTGTGTGCTATTGACAACAGTGCTGATATATATCTAGGCAACGGGAGCGGTAACAAGGTGATTCGAGCCCAATTGAGAGCCTTCCATGGGATCAACACTAACTTAGTCACTCTCAGGCTGGCAACGGCAACGGCTCAGGCAATAGCAACAAGCAGGGCAACGGCAACAACGTAACTTCACACTCTTTCCACGCTTGCTCAGCTCACTTTTGCTAACACTCTGACAGATTGGCAACATCAACGTAAGTCCTTTCTAGTCACATCTCATGCCAAGCGGTGTCTGGCTGACAGCCTCGCTGGTTGATCCTACCGTTGACCCCACCATCACCATCCCGCCGATCAATCTCCCTGACATCACCCTTCCCGATATCACTCTTTGAAGTCGTCAGAGCCTACGATGTCACGGACGATGAATCGCTGATGCCCGGTTCTTCCAGTAGCTTTAAGCAAGCCATACCAACCAGAGGAGTTAGATCGATGGAGAGATCGTCATGAGTGGTACACAGTTTTGCCAGCGAGAGAGGAGGGGGGTTTCAAGCGTGTTGCAGTTAGAGAGGATGGAGTGTGGGAATGGGATATCAAATTTGATTGGTGTTGACATGACCTTTCACTTGCTCCATCTCATCGCGTGCGGGATTGTAAATTGACGCTCGCTGCCGTCGTCATCGTGTTGCTCGACCGTGGCCAGTTTCCTCTGCCATCGAGCTGCAAGGGACAAGTGCTTTCCATCGTCCCACGCCACGAGCGAGTGTCGGCTTGCCGTCCGGGATACACTTCTATTCGTTGCTGCAGATGTGCGGCAGTCCGATGAATGCCGCCGCCGTGTCCAGAATCTTGCCCTTCCTCGTATCTGCAAGAGGGATCTTCTGCTTGGGCTTCTCCTTGGTGAAAGATGGCTGGCTTGACACCATCGACTGGACACGTTTTAGCGGGAGAAGTGCAGCTTTCGCGCGACTTCCGTTACCTGGTTGTCTATCTCCTTGACGTTCGTAGCTGTCGAGCATTAGTCTTTCCTCTGATGTCATATATGGTGAACCATACTTTGGCCATCTTTTCTAGCAAAGTTGGATGTCTGTGCCGCAGAACTAGAGCTAGCCGACGGCTGCTGCTCTGCCGCCTTCTTCTTGTACATTCGATTCATTAGACTCTCCATCTTGTCGAACAACGCTGTGACAGGTGGCTTCTCCCTGCTCTCTTGTACGAGGTATACAACAAATGATGAAATTGAAGTCACTTCTCTCAAGCGAAGTCAAGATGCCGGGTGGCGGCACTGCCCCAGGGTTACATCGGATAATAAGGCTTTTCGGATCGTCAATCCTGCACTGCTGCGAACTGCCAACCAACGGCCAAGACAAGGATCACAGTGGATACAAATGCCAGCCGCGGTCTGGCAAACGAGACCGAAGCTGTCAGCTATGGACTAGTCTGCTTGAGGCATGCAGCTCGACTTGTCGGTCCTCGTCGCTCGCCTCTGCGTGATTTGGGGTTCAAGTGTGACAGAATATAAGCAATGGTGAATCAAGAAACAAGCAAGCGCCAAAGGCTTGGAAGAAGTCAAGCCTTGCCACTCGTTTCAGCCATCGGAACGAAGCCAGCGCTCGAACATGATCTACAAGAGTATTGGGCAAGTCGTTGACTTGTTCATGTGACTGTGAAGACGCTCGTAGCTCGCCAGGATACCTGATCGTCGTAGTCTTCTCCGAACAATCATGGACGAGCCTTCAATCACGTTTCTCGCCCACCTTACCAAGCTTCCTAAGGCCGAAGCCGCCTACAATGCAAGCTGCTACCATCCAGGCAAAGAGGGCCCAGAAGGTCGCACGATAGCCTTCCATGAGAGCAGCTGGTGACTCTTTACTTCTGAAGTCGGAGTCTCGCGTGACTGTCGATGAGATGACTGACGTTGTGGCCAAGCCCACCGACGTTCCCAGCTGGGCTACCGTGTTAAAGACCGCCCCAGCGAGGGCTTGTGTTTGTTGTGGGAACGACTCGGAGACAACGAGCAAACCGACAGTGAACATCATGTCGACCGAGAGTGGTGCAAGAAGCTGTGGAGCAGGTCAATATTGATCGGCGTCAGCATGATTGGCATGTCGTCTTACCTGGGCGAAGAATGCATCGTACCAATATGGCCACTGCGGCTTGATGACCGCCATCAGCAGAGGTGCACCCGCACACAGCGCCGACGATACGAAGACTACATACTTCGCCTCCACCCGGGACACGAAAGTACCGGTCAAGAAGTTGAGGGCAATACCGACGACCATGCTTGGAAGGATTCTGATCGATGCTTGAAGCGCCGACAGTCCTTGCACTTCCTGGAAGCTGTATATGCCGTTAGCCAACAAGCGTAAAGGGTGTGCCGATCAACTAACAAAAGACTGCAGAACAGCTCCATACAGTTTGCCACTGCGTTAGAAAGCAGAACCAAAACGCATATGGTCGCGAACGCTCCCTTCTTCCAGATCGAGTTTGGGATGAGTGCTGGACGACCACGCTTCTCCTGTCGACTGACCCAAAACACGAACGCTGGGATTAGACCAACGCTGACAATGAGGAGGGCAACGTTTGAGGCAGTCTTGATGTTGTCGACATTATCGCTCAGAGTGCTACACTTGTCAGCGCTCTGCTTGTACACAATCAATCCCAGAACTTACGTGAGCACATATGACAACAACGCCAATGAAGTGCTTGCGATGCTAGCACCAATCCAGTCCACGTCTTTCGCCAGCCTTACCCGGACAGAAGTCTGGCCGTTCGAGTGAGGTATGGTAGGCAGTGCCCAAAGTCCAATTGGGAACAGTAGAAAGCTGGCCGCGCCGCCAATGTAGAACCCATACCTCCAGCCAAGCCCGCTGACGAATACGCCACCCAGCACGAGGCCGAATGAAAAGCCTAGAGGCATGGCGAGTCCGAGGCTTGCAAATCCGATGTTCCTGCGCTTCCCACTTTCAAGCGACCGGGAAACTATTGATATTGAAGACGGAAAGGTCAACGCGCTTGCAATGCCCTGCATTGCGCGAAACATGATGAGCTGGACACCCGTCTGTGCGAATCCGCATGCGAGGGTAAAGACGGCAATCAGAAAACATCCAGCGAGGTTCACGGACCTTGGACCCAGCACGTCTGCGAATGATCCTGCCACCAGCATACATGTGCCGCTCGTGAGATAGAATGCAGCAGCTGGCCAGACCAGGAGGCTGGAGTCCAGTGGTAAAGACGCCGCCATAGTGGGGAGCGCGACCGTTATCAGCCCGCTAGCGAAAGAGGTCAGGAAGTTGATGCCTGCGAGTTGAATGATGACGATGATAGATCTGCCGTAGGGTAGAATGAGGTTCGATAATTCGGCATCATTGATACTTGCACGGGAGTGGTGTGAGTCTGTCGACGTCCGGGTGGCGTGCACCGCAGGCGTCAAGTGCGACGTCTTTGATATTGAACGCATGAGATCCAGCTCGACGGCAGCGATTTCGGTCGAGGTTTGGGTTGCCATCGTAGCGGTCGGTCGCGGTCACAGATCTGCCCTCTTTCAATGAGGATTGGAAACGGATCATATATACATGGTCACCGCCAACGCGAGAAGAATAGGATCCCGCGGTGAGTCAGTTGTCGCGCCCTGCATGTAGATCGCCGGCGATATCGAGGTTTGGATGCTTACATAAACATCCAGGCCGTGCACCTGAAAAGTGGATGATGTTGGTTTCGCCATCGTAGGACCTTCAATAGACCATCTTCGTACATGTGGTATCTCAAGACTCACGGCCTCGGGTGCATGCTTCAGCCTCGATAATTATTCACGTCCTCTCATATCACCAACACAACTATGCGGCCCTACGTGGTGGCTCGATATCCAAGAGGTGAAACCAAACACGCCTACGTCGAAAAAGGGCCTGCGTCTATTTCGTCTCTCAGCTGCACTGGTGCCCATATTGTTAGCGGTACGGAGACCAGCTGTGTGCTTCTGTACGAGCGAACCTCAGTTGACATCAACCTTGAGGAAACGTCGCCTGCTCCCTAAGCTAAATGCTTATTTCGTGAACACTACTCAAGCAACTCGTGGTCCGGTGCTTGCCAACAATGGTGGTGGTCTACTGGCTTCGGGGAACGTATTCTCCCATGCGGACATGGCCTGGAATAACTTCTCCTCTTCTCCGTGCCGTGCCACGATCTCCATGCCGTACGGCCTACCATTGTAGCATTGAGAAGCCAAGCGGAACACTTGCGATGGGGTACCCAGCAGCAGCAGCGATCGTGGGCAGTCCCGACTCCCCCGAACCCATTATCACGTCCGCATTGGTCGCTTTCAGACACTTTTCAACCGCATTTCTCACACTTTGCCGAAAAAGGGTTGTTCGAGTCGTGGTCTTTGATCGGGTTAGTCTGCAGATGATGTTGAGGACTAGCACTATCTTACTCGTTTCACCGTAGCTGTGATCGAGCGGGTCACGGTCGTTGTCACGGTCGTTGTCACGGTCTTGGTTGCGGTTTGTGTAGGCGATGAAACATAGCACGAGCAAGCACTTCTTGCGAATATCGGCCGGGAGGCTGATACCTATCTCCATCACATCACGACACGATGGGATGATCTTGCCAACCACACCCTCTTAATGCAGGCTGACCCGCATTTCTGGACTCAAGAGTATACGCGCCGCATTCGAGACTATTTTGTCCCGAGCTTGACTGGCTTTCTTTCGCTTGGCGCGACGGATGGGTACTGCTCATCCTGCGAAGCCTGTCATGATCGGGACTAGACGGAAGAGCCATACGTTCTACGCGACATCTACAGCGACTTCAACGACGGCACCGAATGTCGAGATGGAGTCCTCACATGTAGAGGCCAGTTCGTCGCCTCCGCTGCTCGGATTCGAGGCAACCAGAAGAAGACGTATGACCGATGGCTAGATGCGCTGCGGGATAGCCGGAGTTTGCTACATACAGCGCCATACACGGACTCTCCTACCAGTCGCAAGCAAGACTCGCTGTCTGCTCCGCAGGTCGGGTTTACGCTCGAGCGCAGCTGGGGGATGATGTTGCAGTGCGATGAGAAGCGAATAGCGGAGAGATGTCCTTCGTTACTGAGTGGCTTGGTCGGCCCTGCGCTGATGCGTGGTCGGCCGGCCCTACAGGATTGTCAGTGTTTAGATACGCCGCCTTGAATGTATCTGGATCGCACGGTGTCTGTCGTTTTCCGATGCAAGTCGGCTATTTGCCGTCCGCCATTGAGCCGACTTGGCAAGGCAAGGCCACCAACTCGTTTGCGGCACCTCGAAGACCTCTTAATTAACAACATTCCCAATACTATCGCAGAGAACGCGCTTCATTGTGTATTCGCGACGGAAATCTCTACTTCGCGTGGTATTGCAGCTCTCGCAATCGACACGAGGAGAGAGACCGTGGCGACCATACTATACACAGCTCGGTGCAGGTGGCATCATCGGCTCAGAAACATACCAACGGTTTTTTTGGCCTTCCACAGAATGACAGCGCGAGCCTTTCGTCATGGACAAATCGCCAAACGGAAGCGCGGAAAGTCTATCGTATCGTGCGGTTATGAACAACGCCTTTTTTCCCACAAGAATACCTCGTTTTGACCATCTCTCTCTCTGCAGTACTCTCCAGTCATGCGTTATCTTTCTTATTTCTTGGCGTTCATTCCTTGCTGGTAATGATTTCGGCCTGGCTCTGAATGCCACCTATGACTATGTAAGTACACTTGACCTGCTCAGCGAACGACTGCTGACTTACTTACCAGGTCATCGTTGGAGGTGGGACTGCTGGCCTGGCAGTCGCGTACCGGTTGGCCGAAGACGGCGCGAAGAGCGTAGCAGTCATTGAAGCTGGTGGCTTCTACGAATACGAGAACGGCAACCGGAGTGTGGTTCCAGCTTACCGCACGTTATACAGCGCAGCAACGCCTGAGTCTGCAACGCAATATCCACTTGTGGAATGGGGTTTTGTTACCCAGCCAGAGGAAGGTCTTGGCGGTCGGAGGCTGCATTATGGTCGCGGAAAGACCTTGGGTGGAAGGTGAGTGAGCCCTATTACCTGCTGTCTCGGGAGGTCATATTCCAGAACTGCTCACTGAACTCGCAGAATGCCATGATCTACAACCGAGGGACGATCGGATCGTATCAAGCCTGGGCGGACCAAGTCGGCGACGACAGCTGGACATTCGACAATCTCCTGCCATACTTTTCTCGTGGAATTAAGTTCTCACCGCCAAACACTAAACTGCGGGCTGCGAATGCCAGCGTCCCTGCGGAAGCCAACCCTGATGCCTTCAACGCCACCGGAGGCCCTTTGCAAGTATCTTATCCAAACTTCGCTCAAGTCTTCGCCAGCTACATCGACGGCGCCATGCGAGAATCTGGCATTCCCGAGCAGCAGGGCTTTAGCAGTGGTAGCCTTCTAGGACGTCAGCATGCACCACTGACGATCTCGTATCCTGAACAGGAGCGTAGCTCGTCGGAGGTGTCGTACCTTCGAGCTGCGCTGCGCAGTGGACGAGACAACCTGAAGGTGCACACTCACACGCTCGCAAAAAGAGTCTTGTTTGACGATGGCAAGACCGCTACCGGCGTCCAGGTCGAAAGCTCGGCTTACGGCAACGCAAACGTGTATACTCTCACCGCTCGTAAGGAAGTGATTGTTTCTGCTGGAGCGTTCCAATCGCCATAGCTTTTGATGGTTTCGGGCATTGGACCTCGTGACCAACTAGAAGAATACAACATCACTGTCTTGGTACACCGTCCTGGTGTTGGAACGGACATGCAAGATCACCTCGACTTCGGCCCAGTCTGGTACACAAACCTTGAGGATGGTGTTGGCGCCGACTCTGACCCGGCCACCCGCGGTCCAATCGAGGAAGAGTACAGAGTCAATCGTACAGGCCAATTGACCAACGCTGGAGTGGACTACATCGGCTGGGAGACACTTCCTGAGCCCTATCGTAGTTCACTCAGCAAAAACGCCATCGAGGATCTAGCACAGTTTCCGGCAGACTGGCCAGAGCTCGAGTATGAGATCACAGGCGCCTCATTGGCGGGCACAGATCCGAGCAAGCGCTACGGCACGATCATCACCATCCCAGTATCACCGCTGTCTCGTGGATGGGTGAACATCACATCGGCAGACACTAATGACCTTCCGCTTGTGAATCCGAACCAGCTCTCGCATCCGACAGATCGGGAGTTGGCTGTACAAGTGAGTTGGCATCAGCTCATAACATGGCATATCAGCTGGGAGAGCGAGCCCGCTGACTCTCAACTGCAGGCTTTCAAGCGTGCCCGTTCGTTCTTCGATACTCAAGCCATGAAGCCTATCCTCATCAAGGAATACATGCCTGGTGCAAATGTCACTAGTGACGAGCAGATATTGGATTATATCATGGCCAGTAGCTACCAGAATTGGCATGCTTCATGTACTTGTGAGTTCTACCCGCATCACTTCGGTCTGTTGGCAGGAAGGACTGACGCTCCTCTTCAAACAGGTCGCATGGGCAAAGTCAGCGACCCATTGGCTGTCGTTAACTCGCGGGCTCAGGTGATTGGCGTGAAAGGACTGAGAGTGGTCGATGCGTCCAGCTTCAGGCTGCTCCCACCAGGGCACCCACAAAGCACAGTTTGTGAGTTTCATGTCTTTCGAGTCCACCGACAAAGAAGTACAAAGCTCATGGATCCGCAGACGTAATGGCCGAGAAGATTGCGGAGCATATAATGGCGACTGCCTAATTCCAACCTCGTGCCAGTTGCTTCTTGCACGTCAACTCGAAAACACTCATAGGAAACCATTGTGGCTCTGCTCAGAACTCCTTGTTCACACCCTGCCACTCGGGATTCTCTCGACGAGAACGGGTAAGTTGACCTGGCCAGGTCGCAGAGGGAGCTTTGCTCGGCTGCCGTAGAGCCTGCTCCACGACTGCATCGCCCAAGATCTTCTCCGGCTCACCGCGCGAAAAGATCCGCTCTACCTTGTCAATAAGAACAGGGTCAACGAGCTTAAGCACAGCTGGACGCTTGAAGTCGATCAGCACACCTTGTCGTATGCTACGAGACATCGTAGTGGCCCGCTCGGCAATGCCACTGCATGTGTGAAGACCAATCGCCAACTTTTTCGAACTGTCAGCATTGAGTGTACGGCATATAGAATACCGCCAATATCTTACCCAAACTTCCTTCCTGTCCTCCTCTGGAACGTCGTGCCCCCTCAGAAACGACACAGCTGCATCCGCCCCTTCCACCTCAAATCTCTGCGGTCCATCACAGATGTCTGTCGTTCCCATGTCATGAAAAATAGCTGCGGTGAAGAGCAAAGGAAGGCGGTCCGGTTCATGCCATCCTAGCTTCTCCTGCTCGCTTACAGAAAGCGCGTAGATGAACGTCCTGAGGGAATGGTTCAGAATCGTCGGATGTAAATTGCTTCTGGCGACATCATATGCTGCTTGTGACAGTGTGTCTGCTGGCACGTAAGCGGGCACTTCTGTGGGTATGTTCTCTTCATCAGCCGACTGGGAGCTTCCAAGTAGTACGAGAGCTGTGGTATTACACATCCTTCGCGAATGATATGACAATAGCAGAGGGAACGTACAAGGACGTCTGAATCTTTATGCTGAAAGCTCTTTCCTTGATATGACCAGATTGAGTAGTCCAAGGGCGTAGGTTTCGTTGATTGGTAATAAATCTCAGCTAGTCCAAACACGGTAGATTGAGAGTTCTGTTTCGGTCTGCAGTTTTTGTAATTGAATATGTTTGACTTGTCGTCGATGCGAAGATGTCTTGAAGCTATCGACAGTCAGTTGCAAGCTTACTCTACACAATTTGTGTGCCGACTGTGGGCTAGAGCATCGCTGCAAAGAGATCTGTTGCATCATGCTACAGGTATATCGTGCACCTTAGATATCAATGGCACCAGAATGACAGGTCGGACGGGTTCCACGAAAAGAGTAAATGATCGAAAGCATTCTTTTATCTGTTTGATATCCTGCCAATCTACTTTACGCCTTCCTGCAACGGGCGGCGATCCTTGTACAAGAGCTCTCCGTTCCGCCCAGGAGCACCCTCGACGGATTTCATGGCATGATTCGAAGCGTACCTTGATAATTTCCAAGCAGCTCTTCGTGTGTCCAAGCATCTCAGTGCGGCATCCAAAGCGTCGCGGGTATAGCGAATCCTTGCCCAGTGCAGGAAATAAAGAATTTCTGGATATCCTCGTGGGTTCAGAAGCTTGATACTATTCCACGTGGCTGCCACGATGTAGGTTCACCTCAAGCTGTGAAGCGATGCCAATGAGAGCAAGGCACACGTTCGAGGCCGTTTCGTTTGGCAGGAGATGGCGAGACTCGGAGCTGGGTCCAGTGCTTCAATCTCTCGAGCATGGGCCTAGACGCAGCACGTGTCTGTCGGCAGGAACCGAGTCTGGGGAATTGTCTGGGGTCACGGGTTTTTCATTGGCTGCTTGAGCTAGTTGCCGGCATTAGTCGCGGGGAATATTGATGATAGAGTTTCTTGCTCCAGCTCGTTGGGTCTCGAACAATGTAAGCGAGTGTCTTGGAAGACTGAATTGTGCATGGCTTACGCCACGCTCTTGTATCCCTCCCCTCTCTGGCGATGTCTTGGAACCAAGGTATACCCTCGGTAATCGGCCGAAGAGGTATAAGGAACAGCCGCGCGCCTGTTTGATGTAGCACAACCGTCTTCGGGAGCTGCATCCTTATCGTGCCTCGCAACCATGGGCAAGCTTATTCCCAATGCCTTCAATTTATTGGTGGTCATCTATGTGGCCCTTGGCTCGACAGCATGCTCGTATGGCATGGCCATTATAGGTTCAACCATTGGCCAACCATCGTTCTACACCTCACTAGGCCTTGCAACCGCAGATGAGAAGGGCTACTCTCGAACTGCAGGTTACATCGGTGGTTTCAACGGTGTCAACGCTGCTGGCTCTGCTATTGGTTGTCTGGCCTGCACATACCTCGCCGACAAGTACTCTCGGAAACGAACAATCCAAGGTGCTGCCATCGTCCTGTGCATTGGAGCCACACTATGCGCCGCCGCTGTCAACAATGGCATGTTCCTTGCTGGAAGAATCATCAACGGTCTCGGCATCGGGGCGCTCGTTGCCGCAATTCCAATGTACCAGGCTGAGGTCTCCACTCCCGAGTCCCGTGGATTCATGGTGTCGATGCACGGCGTGATGTTCGCCATGGGTTACACTCTATCCGCATGGCTCGGATTCGGCATGTACTTCATCACCGCTGGCGGCTCGACTTCGTCTTTCCCGTGGAGGTTTCCAATGTAAGTCGGCTGGCTACGAGACTTTCCCTGACAACGACTGACCGCCTGTTACAGTGCTTTCCAGATGGTCCCTGCACTGATGTTGCTTGCCGGAAGTCCATGGCTCCCATTCTCTCCAGTGAGTCCCAAGTTGAAACTCCAGCCCGCATTACGACACCGCTGACCTTTCTTCCTTCTATAGAGATGGTTGATGATGCAAGTTATCCGACCCTAGAAACCCTCTCCTTGTGAGACACGTGAAACATCTGCTGACGAGTTCTTTTCGTGTTTAAAGGCAAGACCGCTTCGAAGAAGCCCACGATGTCATCATGAAGCTCCACCGAGACAAGAGCGATCCACACGACACCATCGCCCGCAAAGAGTTCTACCAGATGAAGAAGCAGGTCGAGGCGGATCGCCTGATCAAAGCCACCACCTCCCGATTCGAGCTCTTCAAAACTCGAGCCAACCGTCGTCGTGCTCTCGTCGGGTTCGTTCTCATGTGGAACAACCAGTTCACCGGAGTGTTGATCATCGCCAATTACGGTATCATTCTGTACAGCGCACTCGGGATGGGCGGGTATATGCCGCTGCTACTCACGAGTCTTTGGGTTACCTCGACGTTCCCGGGTAACATCTTCTGCGCTTTTTTTGTCGAGAAGTTTGGCCGGCGGACATTCTTGCTCATCGGATTGACTGGTATCCTCTTCGCCTTGGTATGCGAGACGGCGCTTCAAGCAACCTATCTTGGCACCGACAACCAGGCTGGGCAGAATGCTGCCATCTTTTTCATGTGAGTTTTCAGATGAGCAGGACGTTTTCCTCCCGGGATGTCTGTAGAGCGTGTGCTGACCCACCGTACTCTAGCTTCCTCTTTATCACGCCCTTCTGGTCGACGTTCATGGTGAGCCAGAAACCCTCCCCTTGCCAAAGTATGTGAGACACCACGTGAGACAGTGGGCTGATTCTACGTCCGTGTTCAAACAGGATGCAACCCAATTCCTCTACGTTGCCGAGATCGTGAGTTGGCCTTTGCTTCATTTCTGAGCCTCACTGACATCTTGCAGTTCCCAACGCATATCCGCTCGCAGGGCACTGGCTTTTCGATGATGGTGAGTCTTTGATGGGTAAAAGGGTAATCGTTGACATATGTCTGCGATTGACTCTGATTTAAGACACTGCTAACCCTTTGACCCTTCGATTCTTAGGGTCTCTACCTTGCCAGCCTGATCATCCTCGTCGCCGGACCAATTGCCTTCGAGAGGATCTCCTGGAAGTTCTTCTTCGTGTTGATCGTGCCGACTTTCTTCCACATCATCTTCGTGTACTTCATGTGAGTTTCTGAGGCGTCTCACTTTCTCACGGATTGGTTGCTGACACATCGCCAGGTGCCCGGAGACCAAGGGTCGCTCACTGGAGGACGTCAATGCCCAATTCGGCGAGGCGGTGGCAATCCACTACTATGGCGCCACTGACAAGGAGAAGATGGAGTTCGATGTTGCTGTCGAGGAGGACGAGAAGGTCGACACGACCGGCGCGATCGACCGTGCAGACATCACCAAGGTGGTGGCCGAGCATACGCACGTTGAGGTCGTGGAGAAAGTCTGAGCGGTCGACAGTGAGATTTCGTGCGGAGGCCAGTACCCAGCACGTTGTATGACGAGCATAGCTGTACATAATCGAGAGTGTATGACCATCATATATCCGCTATGGCCTGACAGGGTTCTTATCTCGTCAAGGACACAATTTGTCATGGTCGCCTGCCGCTGTGACTGCCTGCCATAGCTTTCGACCTTGCATATCGTGCGCGACTCGTATCCAAGGCAGTTGTTCGATGATCGCTCGCGTGCTATCCCACGTCTTGACGTCGAGAGAAGACAGGCACGATCTGATGGACGGGAAGAGCCATCCTTCGTCGTCCCGGCCGCACACGGATATACCGCCAACGAACAAGACCCACAATAGCGCCGACTGTTGTTCCAGCGTGATACTTGTCGTCAGTCCCGAGATAGCGGTGCGTAGCCTGTTTGCCAACAGATCGTATGCGTGTACGTGCATCCTTCCGTACTCGAACAGAATTGTGGTCACAAAGCCCAGAAGTGCGGTGTGGAGAGCATAGTCGAGACCGTTCTCTGGAGGTTCTCCTGCGAGTGGACAGAATTGAATCGATCGATACGCAAATATGATGAGAGTATTCTGGAAGGCGGCAGGCTGCATGCCGAACCTTAACGGATTCTGGTTGAGTAGTCTGCAGAACAGATTGATGTCTTCCATAATCCGCTGTAGCTGTAAACTGGTAGCAACTGGCCCGTTGAGGTACTCATCCAGCTTTGCGGACTGCGGCAAGAGAAGTGTAGAGCTCAAGGCTCGCGCGGGAAGATCATGCCTGTAGAAGACTGTGTCGCAACCTTCATGCAATGTTCGGTCGATATCGACTCTGCGGATGCGGATATCAGCTGCTGGATTTGTCGGGATATGGCTCAACTGACCTGCAGATCTTGTGCCAGAGCATCCAATTCGAGGAGAATGCTTCGATCCCACCTCGCAAGTCGAGCATGACTTTAAGGGCTTCGAGGTGCACTCTGCTGACGCCGAGATTGTCCGTCAAGTTGCCATGCACTGCTAGGCTTACGATGACAGCGTATGTGGACTCTGATGGCGTGCTATGCTGCTGAAGGTCCTGATTGACGCAACTATACGTGTTGGCGAGATATTTGAGAGCTTGGACCGATCGCATGGGCTTTCCAAGCAGAGCATCAATGGTGATTGTTGCTAAGACAAGCGAGCAATGGAAGACTGCTGAACGTGAGCTTGATAGGAAGTCAGGTAAGGGTTCTTACAAGCCTCCGAACGTTGTATGTACTCGAACCATTGAGCTCTCATAGGTCCATGTTCTAAACAGAATTCTTTTGGATACAGGACTTGTAGTTGATAGTACATAGCTGAAGAGTTTAGCAGCTTGATGAATCTCTGTGCAGTGGCGACATACCGTGATGGATGAGGCGTCTCTCAGACAGCTCAGTCTTGCAGGGGAAAGTAAAGCAGGCTAGCTCATCGCCGAGTGGCCGTTGTATGGTTGTTTCGGGATTGCTGATGACGGCCTGCGATGGCCATGGCTGGACCACACCACAAGCATCCGAGCCGCGGCTTTCACTGGGGTCATTCGATGGTTTTCTATTCCGCATCGTCTTACCGACGTTCTTCCCAAGCATCACATGGCTTCTGATCAGCTTTCGATTCCGATTCCGATCGGCATCCGCGTTGACGACAAAACGGAAGGTGGTGGATTGGGAGGACGAGATTGCGGTAGACATATTCGCCGTCTTGTCATTTCCCAGTAGTCGTGGTCTTGAGAGTGCTTGTGGATGCTCTAATTAAGGCGCCTGGAGTGCGAAAAGCTTTGTCGACGATATGTCCGGCACGTTCGCGCATAGTATATGCAGGTAGAAGTATCGTCCAGACAGCGGAACGACGGGAAGTGGTCGAGATGTGGTCGAGATAGACTAGTGTATTTCGGCGCGCGCGGCCCGTGGCTGCCTATTTTGGGAAAGCGCGGTCCAGTATCTCGAAATCATACGGAGGCACGGCCATATCTCTCACAGACATCAGTCTTCAACAGCCGAAGCCATGCCGCCCAAGATGAAGAACGCGACGCGGACCGCGCAACATCAGCCTCTACCAACCCAATCCGACTTCGAAAGCGATACGGCGGCAAACCTGACGGAGTCTAACTTCCACACTGCCAATACCGCAATGCGGACCAACCCAGCCGACCTCAACTTGGCTGTTCTCCGACGTTATGTCCCCGACCTTGAACGTATCGTGACCATCGCGCCCTTTGCCGTGGTCTATGTCTTCTCCCCGGAAACCCAGCAGTGGGAGAAAAGCGGCGTGGAAGGCACGCTATTCGTATGCCAGTTATCAGGACTACAAACTCCACGATACAACGTGGTGATTCTGAACCGCAAAAGCCTCGACAATTTCATCACGGAGCTAGTCAGTGAAGAAGACATTGAGATCACGGAGCAGTACGTGATCTTACAAGTGCTGGGAGAAGACGAGGTACCAACGATTTATGGACTATGGATCTTTTCGGAGGAAGGCGAAGGTGTGCACAGCACGCGTGAGATTGTGGCAAACTCGATTCAGGAGTGCGCCATGAGAGCGGCGCATGCGAATTTGACAGCCGATGAGGACATCGAGGAGGACTATGCGCCACCTGCTCCGTACAACCTGGACGGCACCTCCGAAAGTTATGTCGAAAACGGCGGACCACCACCACAGCCAGAGACATCAGGCCAGCCGATTGATCTCCTGTCACTGTTTGGCAAGTCCGCAGCTATTCCATCTCTTGCGCAAAATGGTCACGGCACGAACGTTGTGAATCAGAACTCAGAGCAATCCAGGTTTATTCCCCCTCCGGACACAGACTTCTTCCGCGCCTCAAACAGCCCTGCTGCACCAACGCAGGCACAAACTGGCCCTCCGCCGCAACAGAACGCTCTACTTGGCTTGTTCAAGAATACGAACTATGGTTGAGCGCGAACAATTCATCACCAGAAATCGCTATTCCACCTGAGAGCTAGATCCGGCACTACGAATTTCGATCGTGCCACGACTGTTCTTCATGACTATGCTACGTGCCAAAAACAGTCGTCTGCCTTTCGATCTTCGCACCCGCACTACTGGCATATCTCATTCCGGTGAGTTCTTCCATGGCCTTGTCTTTTGACCACCCATCGCTAATCGCTTTCCTCAGCATGTCTTGCTCACTCATTGGTGCCATACCACCCGGAGCGGGCGGTCGGCAGTCCAAATTGGTAGGGAACGGGTAGCCCTCAGCAACAGCACGAATGAAGGCATCCACTTCCCTGCTCGTGCCCTCAGCTCCATGCTTGGCCACGATTGAGTCATATGTCTTCTCGATCAGCGGCAAGGTGTCTATGTTCTCCATCGCCTTTCCAAAGGCTGATGACACCTGTACCAAATTTGCACTGCGATTGAAGTCCGCAGTGATGTTCTCACCCGCCGCATGAAACAGCGCAGGGTTGAAAAAGAGGGCATCGCCTATTTCCAACGGCATAGCGACATAGTTCTGTTCAAAGTGTTCAATAAACTCCTTTGACCTGTACGCTCTGAACCCCTCACCAAACAACTGCGAGTACGGCAGCAGCCTCGTCGGCCCACTATCCAGCGGCATATCAGTATGCGCCACCGCACCCTGCAGCGTCAGCAACGAGCTCAGCGCATGCACCGCCTTCGGCCACGCAACAACATCCTCATCCGTCTGAAACCCAAGATGGTAGTCCCGATGCGGCATCTGCGCTTTGCCACCCGGTCTCACAATATTAACCTGCGTCGTGATGCGGTAGGCAGGCCCCAAATAGCTGTCACAAACAAGCTTAAACCACGGGTTACTGAAGTAAGCGGTAAACGACTCCGGATCTTGCAGTGCGTGTTTCGAGAAGGAATTCCAAATACGACTGTTCGCGGACGCTGGAGCGAAGTGGTCGCCTTTGGCGCCTGTTTTCTCGAGTTCGTCTTCGATAATGGCGGAGAAAGCGGCGTTGGCGGAGTCGATAGGGGCGAGGGAGGTGAAGAAGTGCTTAAGAATGTAGACGCCTGGGCCAGATGTGAGGTTGTGGTAGAGCTCGTCTTGTAGACGATTGGTTAGGTCTGCATTTTCCAGGTCGAAGTTGAGGCAGTCGTAGATTGGGATGTTCTTTTCGATTCGCTCGGCTAATGGATATGTGCTTTTTGATGTTGTTTGTTGGGTGAGTATCCTGAGCTCGAGAAGGGAGGGTTTTGTCTGGTTGTTGTAGCATCTTGGTTCCACTTGCTTGGACTTGACTCGTTGCCGCAGGAAAGAAGGGATGTCGAGGTAGTAGAGAGTGCCCAAAAGCCCTACAGTTGATGCAAGCGTTGCGGCTGCTGTGATGGCACTATTACGACTGCGCGTACTGCGATTCATCTTGCTGGATAACTCGCCCTACGAAGCGGTCTCTCAGTGGTGTCTGCTTTTCTTATGTGTTGTCGGTGATGAATTCGTCGGAAGTAGAGAGCGGATGTCCATCGGCATATGGCGGCAAGCCGAATATGGCAATCAAGTCCGATCAGCGATCATCGCAGCATTAGAGAGCGCATGAGAGATCGATATCATGCGACGGGTGCCTTATATACATGCTACGTTTGATCGTCTCTCCTTGCCGCACGGAAGCACAGTCCCGACCTGCACGCATCCATCAGATACTACATCGATCTCAAATCTGGTCTCGAAGCCGTATTTCATAGCCAGACCCATCTTGTGTAGATCATCCTTGTTTGAACCAGTATAGACGTTCCACTTGGAGATTTCGGTCGCGCCATTCCAGCTGGCGTACCCATGAACTCCTACAATCCCATCAGACGAATATTCGTCCAGCTCGACTAACAGACTAGGATTCCAGGTCTTCGGTGTTGCTTGCCATGTATGCTTGAAGGCACGGAAGCTGTGAACATAGCCATCGTGGCCGAACCGAGCTTTCCATCGCACCTCGCTTCCATCCGCCCCAGGTCCATAATCAAGTGCAACCGGAAGCTCTCCATAACCGATGAACGAATTCCCGTTCTCCAGAACCGCTTGGTGGCTTCCTTGACTTCCTGAGTGGAGGTGCTCATCTGGTAGCACAAAATTGCGCACAAGACGTGGCGGTTTAGTCTTGTCTGGCGGCAAGGACAACTCCATGACCAACCCGCTGGTGGGTGGTGCGGTCGGATTGCTATTCCTGTAGAAGTGGTTGTTGAACCAAGAGATCATCATACTGGTTTCCGTGACGTTGTGAGCTCGAGCGTGGTGTTGCCAAGCAAAATGGCCATTCTCCGGCAAAGTCCCAAAATCACCACCGGTTTCGCCATCAATCCGCCAGATGATATGGCCGTCTTTCCGCGAGAGCAAATACGTCGTCCACATATGCCGGCTGTTAATAAGCAGGCGATCCTCATCCACTGCTTGTATGGAATTGACGTGGAAAAAGTCGTAGAGTGCGTTCTTAGTTCCATCGCCCATGTACGACTTCACAGGAAGATGTGACTCGTTGAGTAAGACGTGGTCCAGAGGGCTCCAGCTGAACAACACCTCCTGGGTCTGAACATCGATTTCAAAGACCATGCTGTTCGCGACCCAGCCATCTTGTGGTCCTCCAACGCTTGACAGATCAGCGGGTGTATTGTTGAACACGGTAACCAAAATGGAGTTCCAAGGCGTCATCTGATGTTCATGGAGGTCTACGACACCTATAACTTCCGTTGGCTTCAAGGTTTTTATATCGAGCTGGCGAAGGCTCAGCTTGTTTTCGTTGTATTCCTCGTCCAGAAAAACGACCTCCCCATAGCCATGTCCGGCTCTGGAGCCATGAGTAGAGCTGCCTTGCCAGAAAGTAAGATGGGGTGTTCCATCAACCTCCTGGACTCGGAAGTCAGTCGTGCCGCTTTCGCCGGAGAAGTTGGCAGCAAAGACCAGCTCGCCATCTGTATCGAAGATGTAGGGTGCATGTTGTTCGACGCCACCGCGTTTGCGATCTTTCGGCGTCAAGAACACATAACCATTGGCAAGAGCATTGCCATTCCCGGTTATGGTAAGGTTCGGTGGACGAAGTGGCGAAGACTTGAACACCCGATATGGCCACTTCTTTCCATCTCCCGGGTCGATAACTCGTACATACGCTGAGCTCGGAATCGCTGTTTCTTCTTGAAAATTGAATAGATGTGGACCTCGCGAGTAAAGGGTTAGGAAACACAGGAAACTTGCTAGGCAGATGACCGCAATGTAGACTCGGGAGGCCATGCAGTGGGAGGCAGAAAAAATAACGTGTGTACTCCCTACCAAAGACGATGGTATCTCGGTCCTTGGTACCAAGAATTGCTACCGTCACCGCCAAGAGCACCTGTTGTCGTTGCATTTTGCATCTAAGCCCGCGGCGCCACGCATGCTATCCACTCAGCGTGGGCTGAGATGAGGAACTCCTTAGAGCGCCGTTTTAGTAAGATGAGTTGATGAATCGGCGAGTAATAGCGGACACAGAAGCATACTGATGGACGAATGAGCCCGATGTTGTTCGACCGCGAAGCATCGGCATGATGGCACTCATATCTCATCTAGTCCGCCAGTAATTGCTTATCATACAGTGCGGCCCGCATGGAGCTTGCTTCAAGAGTTCGAAAGAGTCTATGCGGCCGTGGGTGCATGATGGATGGGAAGTGGAAGCGTGGGAAGCTGGAGTGAGCCTATCTTTTCGTGGGAATATTGCGCGTATGATCTGTACTGGCGCGCGTATATCTGAGGCTGTTGGTTTGAAGTGGCCTGTGCGTATCAGAATGGAGTATTTATGGTCATACTTGTGATCGTTCGGGAACATATACAGACAGTCCTCTATAGCTATCTAGACTTCCGCAGCAACTGGAGGCTGCAGGATCGAAGCTGGAGTGGCTCCACCAGCCTTGCTCTTCGTAATTTCAGCCAGCGGTATGAATTTTGACCAGGTAGGCAGCTCAAACTCCGTCGGTGGCGTCGCTGTCGATGCCCAGACGGAGATCTCAAAGTCGGAGATCGTATCCGGGTCCACGACAGCGCCATCAGGACCTGAAACGCGCCATACGAGTGCCTTCGTCAGGTACGGCACGACATTGGCGCTTGTCAGGTCTGGAAGCGCGCCAGCAGTAACCTGGTCTTGGAGAACAGTGGTAAGCGGGACGGAGCCAACGATGACCAGATCACCAGTCATGCCGATATGCGCCAAAACGCCCATGGGACCGATGAGGTTGCTGTCGAAGATCCAGGAGGCTGGGTCTTCGCTTGCAGGAGCGCTGTCGAAGAGGTAGATGTTGTACGAGCCGCCGAGAGCATAGCGGTTGGTAGCGATGTTGGCGACGTATTGGTAGAGACTGCCGTTGTCAGCCTTGAATGGGGTTGCATCGACCGTCGCTGATGCTGAAGCAGATTCAGATGTAGACGAGGTCGAGGAGGTGGTGGAAGTGGAAGTGGAAGTCGCAGTCGACGTCTCCGTGGAGCTCTCCGCTTGCGGCTCGGGGGCGGCATTTCGCTTCGTGGAGCCGGCAGGCGCTGTAGCTTGTGGGCCGTACAACTTGTTGACAATGCTGGCAACCGCAGCCTTGGTGCCGCTGGTATTGACGAACTCTGGGTAGGTGTAGTGGAACACCTTGGTGTCCTTGACATCGTTGGTAGTCCAGAAGTCGCCAGCAGCGTTCTTGTGGAAGGGCGTCAAGGGGGAGTTGGCGTTCTGTGTCGATCCTTTGGCGATGGTCCAAGTCTGGCCCTTCGCTACCTGCGAACCGCCGTAGCTGTCCGGGTACAGCGCTTGCCACATGGCGAAGAGACGATCGACATTGCAATGATGGAGCCAGAAGAGGGGATCGAAAGCAGCTTCGGCGAGGAAGGTCATATGACCGCCCGGGCTTGTGTCGCTCTTTGCGCCACCAGACGTGGTGTGAATCGTGTTGTGGATATTCTCAATGCTGTTGGAGCACTTGACAGAGCTTTGTCCGGCTGCATCGCTGCCCACCTCAACGAACTCGTCGCACGTGCTGAACATGTTGTAGACCTGGGTTTGCATATTGCCTCGAATATTGTTGAGCGCGGCAATCGCCTTGCCCATATCGCTTGTTGCGTCGGTGGCGCTCGAGGTTGGGTATCTCAGGGTGTTCTGCGTAGAATCAAATATCAGCAACCAGCAAGCAAAGCGCGAATAAAGGAAAGCTTACCGTCCACTTGTTAAACGGCGTATAGAGCAGCTGACCGGGGTTCGTGAAGGTATGGTGGTGAAGAGGATTGTTGAAGGTCACGCTTCCCGTCGGTCCATTGACAGTAACTTGAGTATTCGTCATCAACGTTGGGATAACCGGCCCTCCATTTGGCGCATGTGCTGCCCAGTCCCAGAACGGAAGACGTAGCGATGCTGCTGCAGATTGCATAGCTGCCCTTGTGGCCGCCGGGTACTGCGAAGCGATGTTCTTGGCCACCTTGACCATTTCCTGCTCGAACAGAGCGAGGTAGGCTCGATGCCAACCGAGGAAAAGGATGCTGTCATGAGGGCAGTACCCAACGGCACTGGTGCAAGCACTGCACTGTCCCACAGCGTCCCAGTTCACTTTTGGCACGCCGTGGATGCCAGCAATCTGATAGTACCCGTTCTTTGCTGTTTGTGGTTTGTTGTGGAAATTTCTCATCGCAAGCATGAACAGTGTCCATTGATTCGTCTTGGCCGCCAGTTGTCGTACTTCCAGACGAGGTTGTGTGGCGCCTGGAACACCGACGACGGAAAGGAAGGCACGCTTCTCGAGTGCGTGGTCTGCAACGGCAACACCATCTTCAAAAGCAGGAATTGTGAACGCTGTAACAGATGTGCTCAAGGCCACGAGGCCCGTAACGAAAGAAAGAAGCTTCATGATTGGAATATTAACAGTGTAGCGAATGTGGTGAATGAATCAAAGAAATCTGCTCGACAAACTAGCTCTGACGGGCGCTGTAGTTGTATATAGGGAACCTAAGCACCGCTAAGGATAGAGAGACGCCCGACTGAAACCGAAAGGCGAGCCAAGCTGCAGAGGCTCGTCTCGCTCGTGTCTCTCGTGATGTCGCGCTCCGAACCGGGACATGACTATAGGGCCGCGCCACCTCATTGGTGAGTGCCGGCGCAGCCGTGGTAAAGAACACGAGGTGCCATCGAGAAAAGCGTTGCTCGGCGTCAGCTCTCCCTTCGCCACAGGGGTGCTTTGTTAACGGCGCCCAGCACACCGCGGGAGTGTTGAACCTGACACATCGGTTTGAGACCAGATGGGTTCGCAAGATCGACGCCCCGCGGTGGATCAGAGATAGATTAACTGCTCCAGAAAGATGAATATTCACATGAATTGTCCTAGAGTGTGTTTTTGCTCGTTCGCAACATCTTCAAACACCTCGACCTCGCATCCAGGAATAGTTCGCCGAGACGCCTAGTCAGGTACGAGACTTCTGACTTTGAGCTATTGATTCGATGCGGGCCGTCAGGCCACATGGTTCCACCCAATTCGGTGGGCTCGCCAACCCTGTTTCGGTAAAGATAGACGGACATGGTTTCGTGAACTGCTGGCCCAGGACTCCGCGACCAGTCGTTCTCGGTACGGATGCTACAATGTCCTTATTATACCGGCCCGAGGACACGGCGGCATCATCGTATTGTCATATTATAAGAAGCTGGCTGTTAAACGGCGGCGCGTGACTGTGAAACACATAGTAGGATGGTCAGTACGAATGCTGACGGTTAATCATCAATCCGTGGCGTTCCGAAGGCTGTTGTTGTCGATTGATTGACCGACCGAGTATTTGAAGATTGTCAAAATAGATTCCTCGTACAACAATAGTTCGCAGTATGGTATCGTGCAATAAATCCGAACGCTCATCCTTCAAATCATCGATTCATAGGTCGTGCGTGGCGCCTTGCTCGATTCTCTCTTCGAACGCCAAATTTGTAGACATCTCATCGTTGATCACAAGTCCGGCAGCGGCAACATCCTCCCCTGCAACCGCTGACTCGTCTCAACAAACTTCAACCTCTCCTCATCGTCCCTAAATTCGATCTTGACGCCCGTCACCCTCTTGACCGGTATCCGCTTCATCGTGACTTGCGGCGCGCTCAGACTGTCCTTCGTGTCCGCCCTGTGCAGCCCAATACCAGCCGTGCTGCCATGCCTGATCTTGTCTGCCGTGCTGACTCCCGCTCCAGGCCTGACGACTGTAACATCGATACCCTTCATTCTCGCGCATTTAAAGCCGTCTTCTCGCACACGGACTTGCTGCTTGGTGCTATTCATCCACCATCTTGCCCAACCGTCGCCGAAGTTCGACGATATGTGCATCAGCGCCATGATCCCGCCTTGAGCTCCTGCAGTGGCGATGCCGTCGTCTTCCCACAGACGGAGCGTTTCGATATTAGCGAACTGCTCTTCGAAGGCGAACGTGCCTTTGAGACCCTGGTGAAGGACGATGGTCTTGGTAGTCCGGAAGCTGCCGATCAGGAGTCTGCCGAACACAGCAGATTGGAAGGCTGAGGCATCGTTTTCAGAGGCAAAGATGTAGTTGACCCAGTTCGTCTTGACATCCCTTTCCATCTGGTCTGTCCAAGTCTGGCCGTGGAACCGGAGACACATCTCAGCATCGCCCAGAGACACTTTCTCCGGTTGAAAGTAGGAATTGTATGGTACGGTGTCGGCGACATCGGACAGTTTCTGTTGGCATCTCACCTCCCCGTCGTCGGAAAGCGCCCAGATCGAAGTCGCTAGTCGAGTGCCGCCGTGCTCACGATTCTCGCGCTTGCGAATCACACATATTCGAGCTTCTTTGCAGGCATCGACCATCTCGATGTTAAATCGCGGGTCCGGTTCGTCTGGTAGGTGTCTCGCATATTCGATGACTGTTCCTCGGACGTCGCAGAGGATGGCTGCATTTCGGAAAAGTGACTTCTCGAATAACGGCAGGCTAGTGAGTGCGGGCGATAAGGGAGGTTCTGGCTTCGCGGACTTTGCGGTCGAGGGTCGATATAACCTGCCGTCGGGGTTGCTTTCAGTCCGTGGTCGTTGGTTTTGAGAAAGGATGGAAGATGGTGTTGCGGGTGTGGAAGATCGGCCTGTTGCCCTGAGAGGAATCGCAGGTGGAGGCAGACTGTCGGATGATCGCCGGGATCTGATCGTCACAGGCGACATGGGGCCATCTCGCGATCGATGGGGAGAATGCGTAGGACGCGAACTACCCGGCTGTGCGTCGTCGTCTTCTTCGGCACTCTGGACCAAGCTTGGCAGTGTTGATGATCCTCGTCTTGGCATGATTGGTGGTCGGTAGGGTGAACTGGGTGAGCCGGCCGAGCTGGGCGATAGAGTGCCGCCATATGAGCCACGGTTGTCGATGTAGCCACCGCCGATAGAGTTCCGCGCTTCAGGCGGACTACCGTTCTCGAAACCCCAGTCCATGCTCGTCGTACGTTTATTACCTTCACTCTTGCGCGGGCGATGAGCCAACACAGGAGTGGACTGAACGGAGTCGCGGGGAGTTCGTTCTGGAGGTACAACCTGGCGCATGGGAGGGATGCCAGTAGTGCGGAGTGGGGGTGGCTGGTCGAGGATCCTTGAGGCGTCGTTTTCGTCATCTTGTTCGTACTCGAGCGCTGGAAAGTGGCCGTTGTTTAGCGACCTCAGACTGCGGTTGTCGTCTTCTATGGCTCGGTCTCGTGCTACCAGAGATGGTGTGCTGTTGGCCACGGTCATGATGATACGGTGGAGATCATCGATTTTGTGCGCCAAATCGCCATTCACTCGATCGTGAATGCTGTTGATATTCTCGGCGATTGGCAGAACAGCCCGTTCAAGCCTTGCCAGCGAACGAGACTGCATAGCTTGCATTGTGAGCTGCAGAGTGTTGGTGTGCATTTGCAGCATATTGCGTAGATCCGTAAGGTTCCCACCTTCTGTCGTCCATTTGAAAGTCTTGTAGTTGGCCAATATGACCTCGCTCCAGCTTTTCTCGACCACGAACCCGCCGCTGGTCTCTCTTTTTCGGACGACCTGATATCGGTCGACGAAGCTTTCCATGTCGCCCAGCGTTCTCGCCGCGCTCTCCAAAATCGAGTTCACTGCGCTCCGGGTCTCGGGCTCCGCTCTGGACAGAATGCTGCCATCCTCGTGTAGCGTCTCTGCGGTGATTTTGAGTGCATCGCTCAATCCGTTCGCTTCCTGCTCTACCTCGATGAACTCGCGCGGCGCGCTGTTCTTGCCTTTGGTAAAAGCCCTGCCGACCTTCCAAGCCTATAAAGCACGCAAATCATGATCAGCCTATGTCTCAGACCATACTCGATTGTGTTCTTTGTACTTACCTGTTGGCTCAGCATCAAAATATCCCCAACGGACAGCGGTGAGAAGGCCATGCTTGCTGCTTCGTAGCTAGCCGGGCTAGCGAGGAGTGGTGCGGTTCGTCGTCCGAATATACAAATGTGGAGGGAACTCGGAAAAGGACAGTCCTGCTACCTACTGCCCTCTGATTGATATGTGAGTCGCGGGATGGTGCTCCTGCTCATCGGTCATGTTCACGGATGTCGCCTAACGCGGTGAGTCGTAGATATCCAAGGGGAAAATGGCGCATCTTGGAGAGCAGGACAAGGCTGAGCAAAGCCTCTAAAGCTCTTGGATGTATCAGACAAGGCTCCAAGGCCATCTTACCAAGCGAGGCCGTTGGATGTCCTGCATCGATGCCAGCGCCCAAGGGCACGACAGTGCTGCGTGTCGTGCGTGCGCCCCACCATCGCACGTGGTCGTTCATCCGTCTTGATTGGCCGGAGTCCAATCTGACAGCGGCTACAACTCGACATGTAGATACGTAGATACTCCTCAGCCACGTCTTCGAGCTCTCGTGCAGATGGTTAGATGCGCTGCAGAGCCGAATCAATCAGCTGCGATGTTAGGTAAAGGTACTGGCGAAGCCTGCAGTCGCCTTAGTCCCCCCGCCTCTTAGCGCCTCAATAGAGTTCCCACGTTTCTCTCCACCAGCGACCGTAAATTCTCCTTCCAAATCCTTCTTCATAAAGTCCACGTGTCTGCCTTCAGCGCTGCCGATCCCCCAAGACGCGCAGGATTCCCGCGCCGCTACGGCCCCCGGACCGAGAACGTTCAAGGATGGGGACCCGGTGAACGGAGTAGACCAGTAATGCCAAGGCTTTTTTGCACGAGGTATTGGCCTACGCTTACGCCTCTATAAGGCTCTCCAGAAATTGAGTGTACCGTATATCGTCGACATTCAGCCCCGGTGGTCTCGGACGTTATAGGCCGAAAATGGATTCCGTGAGCCTGAGCCAGACCTAGGACGGCGCCTATACCAGGGCTATACAGGGTGCCGGCGGAGGGGTTGTGGAATTCCTCGTCGATATTTGATTGAGATGAAGTCAAAATTTGCCTTGAATCATCTAGCTCGGCTAACCGAATCAGGACATTAGCCTTGACAGGGCTTAACTATGCACTTCGCGCCTGCAGCTCGCTTCTCCAAACACCCGGCTCCGAACCTGCGTTCGTTTGATAACTGCGGCGATAAGGGAGGTTTGGAATCCGGTTCTTCGAGTGGGAGGAGCTCCCGTCTCGGATTCACGGCTCCGGTGTTGCAGCCGACTACTGACACCGGCGGCCACACCGGAGGCTCTGACATCGGCGGCACTGCTCATCCTATTTCGCCTTTGGATAAATTTCGTAGAAGGCTCCCATCTCATCCAACGAATATGACTCGAATATTAACTACTCCGCCATGGTCTGGTAACGACGCTTTGCGGAGGAGACTCGACTTTCAACTACCAGACCCTGTGGAAGAGTTCATAGCGTGAGTGGAGTCCTGATATTGTCTCATCAGGTGTGAGTTTACCTTGTTAGAGAAGATGTGATCTTTCACTCCTGCTCTGCTCTGTCACATGCTGGTCACGGACTGAAGCTTCCTAGATTCAAGAGGCCCTCGTAGTCTTCCAATTCTTTCTTTCTTCACCCATACCATATGCTCTCATCTCACTATAGACGATTGACGAGCACTTGCACTTTACTATCTCTCCTCAATTCACTTGAGAATCGAGCTCCTTTCGATGGTCCTAAGCTTCGCCCCATTCAGTCATCTCGACATTGGAGACATCGGAGCATCTGGACTCCACCACTGCATCACTTCCTCTTGCTCTACTCCTGGCTGCGGCCTCACTTACCCATTCGAATCCTCAGTACCAATTTCTCTCATCCCAACTAACGTCCTGAGAGCACTCGTGTTCCACCAGCATCCCACGTTCCATCCCGAAACACTATTCCGTTGCCGAATCGACTGACTTCGAAGCTCCATTGTGGCCCCATCACACCGACAGCTTTCTCCATGACCGGAAGCGGACAACAGACCACTGATCGGCTATCGGTAGGTACCTTTCTGGTCTTGCTGCTTCGACACTTCACCTTGAGCTCACTCCACCATTTCACTACTTCAACCTCGCCAAAGAGGACACAATCTTATCACGGTTCATTCGACTCGACTACCACTCACGATACTTTAAGTGGCGGATGCATACTACCTTTCACTCAGAAGAGCTTTTGCTAGTCTACAAATCCATCCTCCACTCCTATCACAGTTTGTCAACCAGACACAAACTTTCTGCGAATATCTGGGCTCTACTACCTCTCCTCACTCTCGACTACGAACAATACACACCCTCTTCTCGAACCTCAACTTTTACTTCACCGAATCATCATCTCTCCCTGGAGAGCGAAAGCAGCAACAAATCACTTAGCCAGCAGTCGAGGGTAAGCCAGACCTGCAGCCCCAACGCGAAGATGACGATGTAGCGCTGACTTGCCCACAGACTCCATTGCCATCATGCCGGCTCTCTCTAGTCTCAACCCTGCTTTGTCCTACAAAAGCGTGACAGTCTACATCCTGGACGATGTCGCCCCCAAGAAAAGCAAGCTGGCCGCCGACTCTGCAGATGACTCTGACGAGGACATGGAGTTTAACCAACACAAAGTGAATTGTGCGAAAGTGCGCTGGTTCTTTGAGATCTATACGGACTACAAAGTCAAGGGCGTGCGACTTCCTCCGGAGAGTGAGCCCAACGACTTCTATGAGTACTGGGAGAAGGAATTGAAGAGGAAAGGTTTTGAGGATCTTGTCGTCATTTATTACCACGGAAGGGCAGGAAAACTCAGGACGAAACACTGCTTGTAAGTCTCGCGCCACTGTTTCCAACATAGAAAGGACAATGTGCTAACAACTCAGCCTCTTCGACGGAGACCCCGGAGACCCGATTGACGCCTTCAAATTCATTGGTCTGATCAACAAAGCAGGCGTCGCCTCCCTCATACTTCTCGGTTGCGACTTTCCATCTAGAATCCACGCGAAGTGGGAGAAGGACTCCGGCAATATTGAGATCAGCGCGAGAGGCGGAGAAACAAAAGACCCATGGGGTAACACACCCAGCTCTGCCAGGAGTTTCACCGAATCTTTCATCAAGACTATGAGAAATCTCTGCAAGCAGATCGACGACAGGTTCAAGAAATTCACGAAGCCGAGGTCGGTACCAGGATTCTTGTCCCTTGACAAGGCGATTGGTTTCAACCCAACGACTATCCGGCTGAACCGGAGCGGTTACGAAGGCATCGTCGTCAAAAGAATCAAAGTCGACCCAGAAGAGATTCGCAGATCGAGAAAGATCGAGTTCTTCTCATACGTGATCCAGGATGACACGCTAGACTCACCAGAGCACGGAGAAGAAAGCACCACAGTGGTGGAAGCCGTCCCCATCTGTGAGGACCCAGATGAAGACTCGACGCAGGCGCCATCGACGAAGGCATTGACCTGCCCAATGATGATGAGTCTCAGGCGCTGTTCTGCTTGCAGTAGCCTTTCGGCTGTCTACAAAGCATCACCGGAGCGATCACCTCGCAGCAGCAAACCACGAAACGGTGCTCACACGCGACATGTGCACATGATGATGCGATGCTGATGTCCTCTTGGAATATGTGTAGGCACTGGCGATGAGCATTGAGGAGCATCGGGTGCGGGGCATCGATTTCTTCTCATCCGGCTTCGGGAAAGGTGTGTGCAACGAGGGTTGAATGGGATCATGGCATAGGTGGGCATTGCTTCCTTTTCTTTGGCGGTGGCACTATTATGTTGTCCTGTTGTTTCTCTCACATGCCACAGATCGTGACAGCTCTGCATGTGCACACGCGAACCATGTTCCATGGTAGCATGGACACAATCCTGTGCTGCGTGTGCCATCAGACAATCATACAGCAAACATCCAGCCGAGTATTGACCCTTCTCTGGCTCTTCCCACTATCTCCACTTGCTCACTGACGTGGACCCAACCATTGATCATATACACCAGTCCTGACCAGCCACCACTCACCAGTCTTGTACATCCCCAAACCGGAGAAACGAACTAGACTCAACAATGTTCTCTGCAGGAAGGACAACCACCCTCCTTCTCACCCTCCTCGTGCTCGCTGCACAAGCCATCGACAACTCATCAGTGGCGTCAAACCACACCGAGGTATCGCTCGCCAGTGGTCTTCCCGATAACCTGACGTGCTCCTTACAAACCCCCACCGACTATGGCGACAAGTCGAAGCTTGAGCCGGCCATTTATGATTTTTGCCACCGCTTCGATCAGCGCCATACTATGACCAGGGTATGCAACACATTCTGCAGGTGCGGTTCATACTAACCTGTGAGCCCGTAGTACAATCTTGTGTGGCAGAAGACCGATGTCTGGATCGGCTTTGATCATTTGACGTTGGAGATCACCAACAACTGGTGTGATATGGTGCAGCTGGATTACCCCTCCTGTCTTGGTGTATTCATGAGTAACATCCTGCCGAGCTGTAGCCTCAAGGGTGGTATACTCGTCTCCAGATGTGGGTTCTGGGTGATCGCTCCAGATTCCCAGGTCGCATGGCCCTTCGCCTCCGAAGACATGGCCCTTGCCAAGGTTAATGAGTTGGCTAGGCGTGAGGCGGCCGGACCTGACACCTCTGCATCCACACACGAACATGAGAACAGCAACGAGGACGGTCTGGACCTACAGAGAGGTGTGATACAGGCTCAAGACTCTCAAGTCGACAATGCGGCCTTGGACTACTACTGCTATTCGTCAGGTACCACTGCCACGAGCTTGCGACAGCTCTACAATTGGTCTAATCAGTTTTGTTCGACTGTCGGCGATCAGCTTATACCTCCGGTAGGTCTTAGTGAGAGAAGCGGAATGCCTCGAATGATTCATTGTTGCTGACGACAAGACACTGACAGGGATCGACCGGTTCGTACGTCTTCGGCGATGACATTCTTGCGGCAGATTTCTGGATCGCCAACGACAAGTCTTGTCCTAACGACATCTCGTACCCGTCACAAGAATGCACGCCGAAGATGAACAGCCTCTTGGAATTGTGCTTTCACGACCCACCTCAGGAGGGTGCTCGCGGCGGAGAGTCCAAGTGTAGTGGTTGTGCGACCTTCGGCTTCCGAGTCCATCCGGCAGACACTACTTTTGGGAGCAGGCCCAGCACGAGCGGTGTCGCAACCATCGATACCACCACAAGTAGCAGCCTCGCCGACATCACTCCTTCGAGCACAAGCCTTGCCAGCATCAGCGCTACAAGCGTCACCATCTCGAGCAGTGATATCACGAGCACTACCACCGAGAGCATTGCTAGCACGAGCAGCGCCTCTTCCAGTAGCTCACTCGTAAGCAGTGTCACAACGAGCAGTACTGTTCCGAGCAGCACCACGGTGAATGAAACTTTGTCGACTAGCGCGCTAGCGAGCAGCAGCACCAGGAGCACTCCTGTCATGAACACCGTGGACTCCGCTAGTGCTTCGCATCTAATGAGCTTGGCCTCGCAGGCGTCGAAAATGGTGTGAAGAAGGTGAGCGGCAGGCGAAACTGCTTCATGATGTGGAACTGTTGTCCCTTGAGCGGTAACTCCGTAAGTGTAGCAGCACCAGAACTCGGGGCATCAAGATGCTCTGCTGAAATATTCATGTTATTGATAACCTGCGGACCTGTAAAGACATTATGTTCCATCATCCTTCATCTTTCCTCAAGAACAGGCCTGTCAGCTCTGCCCTCCGTCGTTCCTGCACGGCATTGTTCTTCTTACCACCACCCGCCGGTAACCTCACAAGCGCCTTGCCGGAAATATGCGCCCACGCCTCGCACGCAAGTTCAGCATGTGGCGTGTCGGGTAGCTTCCCAGCCGACCCAGTGAGCCTCCTCAAAGGTCCAGCAGCCTGCTTCCGACTTGGGCTGACCGGCGGCTCATCTCTGCCCCCACTCGAGCTCGCCACCTCCTGCAGGATGCGCTCAAGCATCGATGTGAGCAGGATGAAGGACATGCTGTGGGCGGGTGATTGTGAGAGTATCTCTTGGATCGCTGTTCGTTGTTCTTCTGTAGTGGCTTTGTGCTTGCTTCTTTCGTTCGCTGCGAGTAGGTTGTCGATCTGGGTCCACAGTCCTTCCGTGACAACGCCATCCGGCATGTTGTCCAGCAGCGTAAGAAGCAGATGAGCGAGCAAATACAAGCGCTGCATCTTCGGCATCTCTGACGGCAGACTTGCTTCTAGCGGTTGGTCCGAGTCGAGTGCATCGCAGACGTCACTCAACGCCGCATCCCACAACTCAGTGCCCTTCTCTGACCACCCGCCCTCATCAAACGGCCATCCCGAGTGTCGCATCCACGGCGGGTCTTCAGAACCAGAATCGGAGGAGATCATATCCCACTCGGCAACCACCCTTGCGACGAGTTCTTCTACCGCCTCGGTCAGCCGGAAGAGCTCGCGTGGCGCGGAGAAACGTACTGGTTCATTGCTGCCCACCACCGGACTGCTCGGTCCACTCCCGCCGCCGCCAGCTTTCTTGCTGCTATCGGGTCGCTGGCTCTGTAGCTTCCGAATCCCGCCTTCAGGGATGCGAATAAGTTTATCGATGGAGCGGCCGAGGGTAGTGTCAAGCCATTTGCCGCGGACAGGGATGAAGTGGTCTCGGCCGCCTTCGACACGGAGAACCAGGATGTCGTCGAGGGCTTTGATCCCTTCGTTTAGGGAGTTGACGAGTGACATATCCCAGATGCGGACTTCCAACTCGACTGATGCGGTCTCGCCGGGCTCGACAATTGTGGGCGGACTGCTGGTGCTGGAGCTCGAAAGGGAAACGTCGTTCTGCTTCAATTTGAGCCATTTAGGGGCAATGCCAGCTGCTTGACCGGCACCCACTGGCCGCTCGATGAAGCTGAAGCTTGCTGGAACCTGGCTGGTGTTTGCGATGGTAAGAGATCTGTGTTTCGACTGGCCCCACCGCACATCGCCAAACCAGACGCCTTCGAACTCCTTGTAAGAGTCTTCGCGTTGCTCGGCCTGTGTGTCGCCGTGCTGATCGACTACTACTGTAACGTTAGGTCGTCCTTCGTTTTCAACTTTGTCGAGTTCTTTCGCCACTTCTGCGTGCACCTTTGCTTTCAGCTCCGGCACAACTGCGTCGTACTTTAGTGTGAACACAGCATTGAGTGGCTTGTGATCGCTGGACAAGACTCGCTGATGAGCAGTGTAGTACTCAAGTCGTAATTCATCCTCAAATCCTTCCTTCGTGATCACCACTCCGTCTTCAACATCATCATATTCGTCGTACTCGTCATAATCGGTGTTAACATTCGTGCCATCGGCGTCCGGGTCGTAATCGTAAAGTATCTCGTCGTCTTCAGCGGCTTGGTCTGCGCCACTGGCCTTCATCTGCTCGTCCTTCTTTCGTGAGTTTTCTTCTTCCTGCAATTTCGCATCGAAGGCTAATTTGTCTCTCCTGGTTCGAAATAGTATGCGGTCGCACCAACTTGGCGCACGCTTCTTCTCGGATGAGTCGAAGACGCCGACGCTTCCTGGATCATACTTGTACGTCGGCAGGAACGTTACTGGGCCTTCCTGCCAGCCATCATGAAACGCTTTGCGTGCCGTCATCTGCTGACGAAGCTCATCGTGTGGTAAAAGCGAGGATAGCGTGGTTTGCAAAGAATTAGGGTCCTCGCTTGCGTTGATCTCGTCCATTAAAGCAGTAGGTGCAGTGCTAGCAGTACCTGTCTGCTGCGAATCCGCAGAAACGTACGATTTGACGCTGGATGTGCTGGCGGAACTGACACTCGATCCACGATTGGCTCTCTGTCTAACAGAGTCGGCTGCGGTCTGAATCTCCTTGTCGATCTTGCTCTTGGACTGCATGTTCGTGTCGTATTCGTTGCGTGTGTGTAGCATAAGTAATCGTCTAACGTCATCGCCTGGTATGCCTTCGAGCCGATAATTCAGGTCACCAATCCAGAAAGCGAAGTCTTCGTCACCGATCTGCTCTCCTGTCGATTGTTGCAAGTCCATGGCATCCTGTATGGGCTCGAATCGGGTCCGCTGAACGATCTGAGAGGCATCCCAGTTTCTCCGCTCCAAAGCAGTCTTGTCCGCACCGGCAGCTAGGTGGCTGTTGATAAAGACGAGTCGTGTAGTTTCTCCAAGCACTAAGCGAGCGGTGACTGCACCCTTATTGCCCATGTATCCCATTAGTCCGGTACCGACGCTCGTAGTACTGACGGAACGAAGTTCGGGAGCCAGACCAGGGGATGCGTAGATCAGCAGAAGCAGACCGATAAGCTGTTGCTCCGCGATCAAAACATAACCATAAGGTAACGACGCGGCCATGGACTCTTTCCACTTGACCGCGATCGCAGGGTCGGAGTACGGGCGGAGAGCTTCAGTAGTAGAGCCGACATCCACAACTTCCTGCAGACCAAGAACATATAGCGAGACGTCATCCCCGCCTGGCAGCGAGCCAGGGTCGCCGTTAGGCAGCGTGGGCTGCTTGCGCTCATATCTTGCTTCCTGCGAAGCTACATCCTCCCTCTGCTCAAGCGAAGTCCGGCTTGTCTGGTCGACGCTCCTTTCATCGCCCACACTCAGGCCAGCCAGCGACTCCGAAACTCCCTTGCCCTCCACGTACCACCCGCCGACATCCTTCTCCGTGCCTTTGAGCGATGCGACGTTCCATGTCCCAATCTTGATGCGGATGTGCTTCGGTCGCACGTACTCGGCTCGGCGGCCATACACGGCTTGTGAGAGGCTCAACGGGGTGGCCACATCGCGGTTCTCCTCTTCTATGGATCGGGCTGGGTACGCTCCTGGTAGGTCCTGCAGCAGACTGGATGCATTGCTGGTTGGTCTCGACCGCGCGGTGGCCATTATGCTATGTTGTAGGGGACGGAGACATCGAATGTTATAGCACCGGAGTCCTGTGAGAAAATAACATACTCCAGCACCATAGCCGACGCGTTCTACTTCGAATATCGATCTCCCATTTGCTTTGGAGTTGAAGTGAGGTTGCGACGACGATGGCACGTGATGTCTTGGCGGAATCTAGACCTCACTCCATCCTCTGTCTCCTGCTCTTCATCCCGACTACATGAAGTCTCACGCGATATCGTTGGGTACCTTCAAGCATGCGATAGATCCGGACTTCAGCCATTGGAACTCGTGTATCTCATTGCGAGAACGTGTCTACAGCATCGATGATGACGCGAAGAACATTCGCGTACGCCAATATGAGTGCTCGATCTACGGCAGCCATGCGGCGAGAACATGGTCAATGGGACGACGCCGAAGGTGATGCCACCTCTATTTCCACGTGATGGCAAGATATGGATGATGTCGGACTTTAGCAGCGCACGTCTGCCGGCCACCAACTCCATCAACGCGAGGACGTGTCTGCAGTGTCGACCGTGACGCGTGGCGTGGAAGACCTTCTACCTACGTCGGCACGTGATGGCAGTTATGCCGCAAGGACAGGGCAACCGGAAGATTGATCATTCTGCTCGACCTGCTCCTTGTTCTCGGATCTTCGCACCGCACACCTTCCCTGCGCTGGCTGCAACTCGATGATTCATACTATATTGCACTTGATGACACGGCTGTTGTGGTGCACCAGAAGATCGACAGAAGGTCGCTTGCTTGCCAGCCATCGTGATGCCCACCCCTACCTGATGCGCAAGTTTCTTAGAACACTGCCTGTTTGCTGCAGACTCATGGCCTACTCATCACGATGACTCGGCTTGACAGCAATCAAAATAATGCGTCAGGATCCTATAAAATTTGCAGCTTGTCGCTCGGGGATCCTAGCCTCTTGCAATAACAACACCCGACTCAAATACTGTACTTGACAAAGGAGCCTGTTATCGATCCCTCTCTGGGCCTACCTTACTTTGTAACCCACACCTTTACAACAGTAACACAGCTGTATCTTGCTTCAACTACGATATCAACCACGATATGTCTTCGCAGGACAATGCGCCCAACAGGACACGCGAGTCCAGCCGTGACGATGCAGCGAGATGGCGACCCTGGGATTCTCCGGAGCTGGAGGATCCACCTACGTTGGCACCACCATCAACAGTCCGTCAAACACCGGCACCTGAAAGCAGCTCCAGTAACGGCCTCGGACTTTCCGTTCTGTCTACCCCCATCAACACTTTCCCTGCTGCGGCGGCATTATATCTGCCGGAGCCGAGAGAGGCTAAAGGTGGATGGCAGTGCTCTGTCGCCGAATGTCCAATCACAGCCATCTTCGCGAAGTGGGAGAATGCAGCGCTGCACATGCAAACAAAGCATACATCCACGCCGGGTTCTGCGGCAGCATCAAAACTTCCAGAACCGCATCACGTGGAAGATGCTGTATCCGAACCGTATCAGGAGGAAGATGATGTATTCGAACCGCATCAGGAGGAAGATGATGTATCCGAACCGCATCAGGGGGAAGATGACTTACCGGAGCCGAGACATGTTAAAGGTGGGTGGCAGTGCGCAGTCGAAGGATGCCCAAGCACCACCGTTTACGGGCAGAAAGGCAACGCACGGCACCACACGCAGAAAAATCATGGTCCTAACGCTGTCCCTACTGTGACACGAAACAAGTACCCATCCGACTTGCCCGAACCGAACCAAATTGCAGGCGGCGGCTGGAAGTGCGCTGTCGTGGGATGCTCAAACACGACCGTTTTCAAGTTGAAGCAGACTGCAGTGCAACATACTCGCGAGAAGCATATCGCCCTTGATCTGGCAACACACAATCTACCCGAACCAAGACAAGTCGCAGGTGGCTGGCAGTGCGCTGTCGTGGGATGCTCAAGCACCCACGTCTTCCGCGAGCAACAAAACGCTCAGAGACACACTCTGGACAGACATGTTGTCCCTTCCATTGCAACACCCGATCTACCGGAGCCTAGACTGGTCGCAGGCGGTGGCTGGAGATGCGCTGTTGTAGAGTGCTCAGACGGCTTCGTCTACACGTCTGTTACCGATGCAAAGATACATACCCGGGCCAAGCATGGCGATGGACTCTTCGCCTGTCATGAGCCAGGCTGCAGCAGGATGTATATGCACTCGCAGTCCCTGACAGAACACAAGCTCCAAGTTCACAACACAACAGGAATGCCCAAAGGTTACCAGAACAGGAATCGCCAATATGATTGCCCCGAGTCGGGATGTACCCACGTATCCACGAGGACCAATGTCCTAAGGGTGCATCTAATGAACAAGCACGGAAAGACTCAAGACGAAATTGAATCGTTGATGTCAAATGTCTTCATCGCCAAAGCGACAGCAAAAACGAACGCCAGGGCTACGGCGACATCCAGTCTCGAATTTTCTGGCGAGAATGGTGTCAATGCACCCTCAGGCTACGGCCAACCGCTCGGTCAGCTGGCTCAGACTACTTGCGCCGCCGACAGCCTGCTGCCTGGGCTGGAGACCGCTACCAAGCAAGCCCGCCGTCAAGACTCCGACCCGCCGTCTGAGTCTGATGGCTCGGCCAACGAGAGCCCCAAGAAGAAGCGGAAGCCCGACAGACCCGCAAACAGGAAGTAAGGACTTTCTCTGCATTGCAGTCCTTCATCCCTGAACTTTCACGTAAGTTCAATTTGTGCGGATCCCGCGTTTCGGTTGTTCAGTAAGCTGGTAGGCCCCAGAACTATGGTTGCTGCGTGCTGGCTTGAGTCATTCTTTCTGTGCTCTGTCAATGACGCTTTCCTTCTCTCAAACTTGTGTGGTTGTAAGTATCCTACTCCAGCTATCTGTAACTTTCACACAAGTTTACTGTCTCCATCTCCGTAATCTCAATCCTCTGTTCCGCAGCCGCAAATGGCAGCGGTTCAGGCTTGCTCCAGTCAGATGTGGTAGAGCAAGCCAATTTGATACATGTAAGAAACAGATCCGGGCCACATGATAACGTGCGTTTGCTGTTTGGTGAGGCCTAGCAAAATCATCGATCCGCGGTCGAGTCACCAACGACTGAAACACCGTGGTCATCGATCCGAAACGGCCTACAAGCGATTTTCGCCCGCCAGCGTGGCCTGTTGACTTATCAACAACTCTCCCACACCCAAACTCTGAATACTACTCACACCGACACCAGACACCACACCGGAACCACACTCTAGCAGCAATCGAAGCGCGAACTCTCGACGTTGCAACATCGTGGATGTCTTCCAAAGGTCAACCCCGAAACTCAGGAGGCGGATCATCTCACGGAAAGCAGCCGACGTCTAACAAGAAAGTAACAACCGCAGCATGAGACCGAGAGCAGAGGACCGCTCTGATGCTATCGAAGGCGGCTTGGACCCCAGCACGGCAACTACGCGGACCAGATTATCATCTTTTAAGCAACCAAGATCAGGCGGAGCTGCTGCCGCTGGCTCGTCGGAGTCGGCATTGTCCGCTCGTAGTCGAAGCCTGAGACCGAGAGGAGAGCACCGTCCTGATGCTACCGAGGGCGGATTGGACGCCAACCAGGTGAATACCCGGACCAGATCTTCTGATGAGCAACCAGCATCAAGTGGAGCTGCGGCGGCTGGCTCATTCAAATGGATTCTGCCCGCTCCAAGCCGCACTTTAGGATCCACAGCAAGTTTGTCAAGCCATGCCGATGTGCCAGCTCACGGGTTACCGCCGCCCCATAGGATCGGGGGTGGCTGGCGATGTGCGGTGCAAGACTGCGCGAACACTGATCTGTTCGGAAGCAAATTCAACACCATCAGGCACATGGCTATCCACGATGCCACTGTTCTGCTACTGTGCCCAAATCCTAGATGTCCACGAGGCCAAGTAGGCAAAGGTTTTAGGCGTAAAGATCTGTTGGACCGTCACATACAGAAAGTTCATGAGCCAGTATCTGGTCCGCGCTTTGCTTGTCAAGTGCCAGGCTGTGACAAAACATACAAGAACCTTGTCAATCTAGAAAGCCATGTGAAACACGGGGTTCACACCAATGTGCAGAACTCTGGGGGTCAGGAAAGCGATCAAGAGATGGGCCTACTGGACGAGGCCATGGCGAACGACCGCAATACAACAACACTCGAATTACCTCCACCACGTGACGTGGACGGAGGATGGCAGTGTGCGGTCGAGGGATGCCTGAATACTCATATTTACAACAGACCTTTCTTTGTCCAACAACACATGCAAGTCGAGCATCAACCGCCTGAGCTATCTGGGATGCCACCACCGACGCAGGTCAAAGAAAGATGGCGGTGCGCGATTGCAGACTGTCCAAGCACTCAACTCTACACATTGAAAGGGACTGCGAAGAGACATATGGTCAGAGAGCATGACCCTAATCCTCCCTTTGCTCACAACACGGCAGCGATGAGTGGGGCAGCCAGTGGCGAGACCACTACTACTACATCATCAAAGATTACTTCGAAGTAGGCGGATCTACGAGGCACGAGTACCAAACCTTCCCGCAACAAGAAGTCGGCAGGTAACAAATCTGCGTCGCCTGGACTCTCGGCTTCTAGTCGCAGCTTAAGATCCAGGGCCGGAGACTCGGATTATCTTACTACACGAGGTCCGAGGTCTGTATCATATAACGCCACAAAGAGGCCGATCATCATGCCACTTCCCGCACTTCAGCGGACAGGTCGAGCGAGGGATGAGCTTCAATACTGGATGAAGACGAAGGAGTAATGGTTGGTGGAACCAAGTTGCACTATCGATGTCTTTCGAGACATCAGTAGTAGAGCTGTGCAGGAGTAACAAGTTGCACTGCTGGTGTCTCTCAAGACATAGGCGGTAGAGCTGCGTGGGGACGACCAGTTGTAATACCAGTGTCCTTCGAGACATTGGTAGCAGAGCTGCGTTGGGATCACAAGTTGCACTGCTGGTGTCCCTCAAGACATAGGCGGTAGAGCTGTGTTGGCAGGATCACGAGTGGCGCGTTGCTGGGAACGTATTGATGGTGTAGCTGAAAGAGGAGGCACAATTGTCTGTACAATATCTACCGCTATTGCTCGCATCTTTTCCAATACAAACTGACTCAGGCTCGACCTGTGTTTCGCGAACGGCACACACGCGGCAAGTCAGTGTTGTCAGCATCAGGCCACCAAGGTAATCATCGTAGACAGCATCTGACTGTCGGTCCACTTCCCCTCCTCCGACTGCGCATGCAGTCATCGCAGTCAGCATCAGACCACCTCAACAAAGAGTGGTCATCGCTGTCAGCCTCAGACTATGGACTCAATCTTCTTGCTTGAGTAGACAGCGCAGAAGAGGATCCTCGCGTTCCTTGCTGCGTTGAGGCAGCAGGACAAGTCGCCGTAGCACAGATCTGCGGCAAGTTTCGAAGCGCATGATAGTAGTTAGACGAAGGTTCCTCACCGTAAGTAACGAACAAGCATCAGACCACTCACATGCCTGTGAGCTATATCAGCCCAGATTGCTGCCGCTTCCAGGCTTGGACATGCTGCGGAAGATGCTGCTTGAACCACTGAGACATCTCAGCCGTATGCTGGGTTCTGAATGGCGGCGAGGTAAGCGCGAGCTCACTATTGCCGCGGCGTGGCACGTCGAAGATGGCGACATGCAGCGCAAGCCCAGGCAGTTGGTCATCGTATTAGTACCGAATTTCATCGTGTGTGTATTGCGTCATCATGCCAGTCCAGTTATCCAACAGCAGCATGCCATTCGACGTGGCAATTAAGGACCCATCGAAGAACGGCTCGACCAGAAGATGGCTGGATTCACAGACCGCCTCCAGCCTGTTCAACTCCATGCTGTCGAGCACGTCGAAAAGTGTGTCCGGAGAGGCTGGGTCATTAATTGACTTCCGAAGCCATTTGAGTAACGCTTGCAACAACCGGACTCCGTCAGAGTTGACAGAGCCAGCGACTTTGTCGTAAATCCGCTGCACCGTCTCGAGGTCCACTGGCCAATTGCATCGCAGGACCATTTCCAGCGTTCGCAAGGCGCAGATGGCTGCAAGCGTCTGGCGATCGAATTGGCCCCCTGCAGTTTCGTTTGCGAGCCTGTTAGCCGCGTGCAGCTGTAGTAGTGCGGGTATCGGCGTGTTGTCCATATGCCCGATTTTGAGTGCGTGAATGTTCAGCTCAATCAGTGCAGCGACCTGATCGTCACACGCGGATTGATGGGTGTCGCGCCAGAGCATTTGTGGAAGTGATAGGTCCGGTTCGACAAGATTTGCCACGGTGAGATTCGGGTCGATGATCTCTGTCGACAAAAATACCCATGAGACCTTTCACCGATAATGTGGAGAGGTCCCATCCGAGGCACTCGTGTCCCACACAGAGATCCTCGCCTTCAGATTCCGTCCAGCGATCTGGTGTGGCTGTCCTGGGCGTGATTGAGAGGGTCAGCAGAAGTCTCCGCCTCTCAGATGGGCGCAAACCTACAGAAACCCCATTTGCTCTGCGTTGTATATGCTACTTAACGATGCTATCACGATCTCCATATAGACCAGAACCAGCATGAGTGTTTGAAGCACCCACGAGGTTATTGGACAGGCATGGTGGCTACTCGTGAGTGTTGGAGCACTCACGGCAGATACCATGCAGTTGAAAGACGATGGTCTGCATGAGTGGTTGTGACACTCACGCAGAATATCGTCGATCTCCAAAACAGCAGACAGCTGGGTCGTCGTGAGACTTCCTTGTGTCATTTGCTTCGACCTTCATGGACGACCCGAAAGTAGTCGGCAGGTCCACCTCAGGTCTCCTCCTCCAGATCCATTTCCTTCTCCACCCAATCCCTGACCTGATTCGGAAGGCTGTCACAAATCCATCGATGGGCTGCCGCCGAGGTCACTGTGACAAATGGGTCAGCTTTGGCCGAGAGACCGCCTCGCCAACGCCTCGCGGAGCTGAAAGTTATAACGTCGAATGGTAACGTCTTGTAACCGGAGCTGTAGATAATTTCGTCGTGTAAATAACGGCTCAACGTCAAGCTGTTGTAGTCCAGGAGGAGGACACCGGTTGACTCAGCTATGAGTGATTTGCGGAGCTGGTGATCGGACAAGACACCGCGGCTGTCGCCCTCTGCATCGAGCTGAAATTTGGCACCTTGACGAATTGTGTCGAAAAGCGTGGTAGTGACCGTGGAATCGGCCAGGCAGCCACGAAGCCATCTCAGCAAGGAATGGCCGAGCACATTCCCGTCGCTCAAGATTGCGGCGGCACCGTCGCAGACTGACTGCGCGAGCTGTGTATTGACGGGTTGTCGAAACCGCACGACAACCTCCAAAGCTCTAAGAGCACATAGAGCGCGGATGTTTGTATCGTCGTCCGGATCAGGACCTTCCTGGGCCATACGTACGGCCGCGATTAGCACAAGTTGTGCGGATTGAGGTTGTTCCAACTGCACGCCGGAGTGCATCGCGTGGATAAGTAGCTCGATGAGGGCCAACGTCCCATGGTTACAGTAGCATTCGCATGTGTATAGCCAGAGTCGCCTAGGCAAATTTGAGTCGACCGGGTGGCGCAACAGCTGGGGCGGCACAATTGCTAGGTCCCAGTCAAGACAACGATCATTCTCGAGAATGGTCCTGGTTTCAGATTGCGCGCCGTCTGCGAGGAGTGCAAGGTCATCTAAGACGTTGTTCCGAAAATCGGGACCAACGCCAGTAGACCCTGCAACCAGCAAACACCCGAGCTGTCCCAGTACCTGGTTGGTTGCTGCTTCGGTATCGGTGGCCAGGCGACGCAGCGAGAAGCATTTGCGCCGCAGTTCGTCTTCGGCCTCCTGCAAGCCGCGGATCGTTGCTTTCTGATTACATATTTCTGTCTTGTCTTGCTTGGCGAAAACTTTCAGTTCCTCGATCTCCTCATGGAGTGCAGCGATCTCATCCACGGACTTCTTGATAGTTCGTTGGTAGTGCTGGAATTTGGCAAATACTTCATCCATGCCCCAAGATTGCTTGGTATTGTCGTTGAAGATAGCCTGGAGTTCTGCTACGCCTCTACTGTCGTTCGCCTGCAGCAGTGGTGCATGCAGTGCATTGTGTGGCCCGTAATTCTTCAGCCCGTCGAAGTCCGCAGGAGACTGCCGGGAGAATGTCTTGTCGATGAATCTCCAGGCGCACTGTCGTAGCCGAATAATATTATTCCAGCGCTCCGGATCGTCTACGGGAAGTGCTGCTTCCAGGGTGGCGAGCAGCGTCCCGACTTCGGCAGGCATCTGGGCCATTTGCTGTTCGGTGTCGGAAAGCTCGCGATTAATCGTCCGAAGACTGTGTATTTCACCGTGATTGGTGCGAACACTCTGCTCGACCTGGGCAGCTGGTAGTGCTGGCCCTGGTGGCAGAGGCTTTAATTTAGATCTACGCCGGAAAGTCAGTGATGTGATTGGTTTTCAGGAGCCTCGTGGGTGATGCAGGACGGTACAAAGCACTGTATGGTGCTTTGAGGACTCTCCAGGAACTCTGGCTCACTTACTCGATTTTCTGGAACCTCTCCCTGACGAGGCGACATTGTGCTATTAGAGTGAATTGCTCCGTGTGATTCTTTGAGCCGGTCGCTCTCTGCGAGAAGGTCGCAGGTGCCATGATGGGTGCCTGTGTGCGGTGTGCAATGTGGTAGTGTTGATATGAGCTGACTTCAGAACTTCAGAAGGCAGCGGGCGGTCCCCGCAAGCGAAACCTAAAATTCAACTTACTCTTCGGGGCGCAAAGCAAAGCAAAGAAGTCACCGTCGTTCGAAGGAGTTGAGACGGAAGCGCGAAGAGCTGTGGAATGGATACTCAACCGACAACAACAGGCTCCATGCGCGGAAACGTCAACGCGGCTCCTCTGTCCCTCACCATACGACCCGCAAGGCCAACGCTGTGGAAAGGTACGCCGTTCTAGGCCGCTTGCGTACGATGTCAACTTCACCGACCGTCTCGGGCATCGAGGTGCTCTTCGGAAGTGTCCAGGAAACGCGACGAGTGGCAGTACAGGGCTCGGGACTCGTTGCTCTGTCGCGGTCGACTCGGGCCAGCTGAGTGTTCTCGTTATGGCAGTTGGCTTCCTTGCTATAACCGCAGACGATGTGCTAGCACACAGAATAGGCTATGCTGGAGAACTCTGTGCTACTGCCACTTGTTCAGCTACGTTGCGTGACCTTCTCAATATCTCTTCTTCTGTATCTTCACCTTCGTGTTGCTCTCCGATTTTGATCTTGGCGAATGGATGCTGCTCTTTTCATATGAAGAGCTCCCTTTCCGGCGGGAGGTGCTTCTCGTGGGCGTACCATTGTAGGGTGGGTGCCTGTGTAGCTCAAGTTTAGTGTTCTGGTAATGGCAATGCTACCTATATCCAAGAGTACGTGTATGAGGCTGTCACGTCCATCGTTTCCTTTCCGTCTCACTCCAATCGACACCACGCACTTATATACAATTCTTGATACGACGAGCGCTCTAAAGTATACCTACGTGGAAAGGCCCGGATACGCCAACATGGAAGCGAGGAATACCTTAGGCTGCGGCATGGAGTCAGGACTTAGACGTCTCGAAGGGGAAAAGCTGCCAAGACACGGGAAGTGAATCAGTTAATTCTCGGAGGTACCGCTTGCTCCTGCACTTCCAAAGAGTGGTTATCGTTGTTCTTCATCGCGGAAATATGTGCTCTTTGACGAGTACGATTCTTGCGTATTTAGCTGATACAAGAATTATTGCCTGACCCGCCTACACAACACAAGTCCCAGGTGATTCCAAGTCATCTGGTCGACTCGACGCACCGGACAGCGAGCTTTCGCTCCAGCCATTGGTGTTGAGAATCGACCCAGTAGACCCGGGCACACCTCCATCTCCACGCCATCTCCACGTCCAGACCGTTTCTGGGACACCGTGTGACCTTGCACCGTAGCCGCAAACCAAGTCTCTGGCTACGGTGTGTTGTTACGCGCAAACCCCAAGATCCACTCCATCAATCACACCCGAACTCCTTCACCAGAGCAGAAAGCTCGTCGCGGAATTCACACCCGTCTTCTTCTGCTTTCGCAAGCTCGAGCCTGCCAGTATATTTCGCGTCAATTGTGGCCTCGTCCTCTTCGACTTGCGCCTGGGCTTGCTGAGTGACGCGCTGCAACCGGCCAGTTCGACGCTGCGAGGTCGCCTCCTCGGTGGCTAGCTCTTTTTGAGTCGCCTCAAGCTCGGTCAGGGCATCCTCTGTGCACTTTCGATCCTTTACGCTGCGCTCCTGCTCGAGATACGAATTCGCCATCTGCTCCAAGTTGGGCAGGACGTATTTGAGTTCGGTATTCGTGATTTGGGTACGTCTATCCATCCATGCACCGCCATCTATCTGCCAAGCTCGGTTTACTGACTTTCCAGCTTGATCGACATTGAAGCCTCCATATGTGGCGTAGGATGTGAACAACTGGGAGCCTATCGACTCGCCGACAGAGGCCTCGTCTTCTTGTACAATGTCGAAGAGGACAAATTGATGGAGCTTGAAGCCTCGGGGTCGATAGAGATGCTGCAAGACCATGGTCGCTAGTTGGAGTACTTCGGGTGAATTGGTCAGCGTTCGGTGCTCATAGCACCTCTGACGGCAACACCACGTCCATCCAACTTCGCCCTTAAGCATGATGTGATTGCTATTCGCGTCCCTCGCCCTCTGCAAGGTGGCCTCATTGGCCTTGACAAAGTCATTGGTATGATCTTCCATCGCTTGCAGTCGCGCTTTGCCGATATGCTGATTGAAATCCTTAGTGCCGTTGCCCTTGCGACACTCGCCGAAATTACCGTTTATGCCGGCTCTCAAACTTCTGCCACTGGCGATGAAACGGCCTGGATTATCACGGCACTAGCCTCCGGCACGCTTCATGGCAGCAAGGAAGTGTTCGAACTCATTGCAGGTCAGGCCTTTGCCTTCCCTATCGGCGAGGATATTGACGTAAATTACCGCGTCGAGCTCTGGCTTGGGATTGAAGGGCCCTTGCGCCGGCACGCGGACTTTATCCCAGAGATCGAGCTGAGCGCGCTGAGCTAGGGTGGTGTTGAGAACAGCTTTCAACACCTCGATATGTCTTTGCGCGAGTAGGTGCACGCCGCGATCCTTCCAAATTGGGCCCCGTAGGCGGGAAACATGGTAGCTGACGGCCTTTACAGCCTCGATTCGTCCGATCTCCTCGGCTAGACCGAAGTAGTCATGGTTATCGCCGAGTGCATCGAGCATCTGCTGCTGCTCGGGCTCGATATATGCAGGCTGGCATTGGAATTTCTGTCCCGTTGGGAGATTGTTCTGGACCGGGTCCACGAGCGTGTCCGGATCTTCGATGTCGTCGTCTGGCAGGTAGTCCGGCATGAGTGTTTGCTTCCTGGCGGCCATTGTGCTTAATATACACGGTCAAATCTGCATGGTGTTCAAGTCGCGTCTTGAGCAGTGAGGCAGTGAGGTCAAGCGGGAGCTCCCGCGTCACTCCTAAACTTTTCGTCTTACAAACGTGACACGAGCTTTCTCTATCCACCTCCACCTCACATGGAAGGACACTCTCCTGCGCACTCAGCAGTCATGTCTTACAGCAGCACAATCTTCGATGCTGCCAGCAATACCATCTTCGACGAAGATCAGAAATTCTTCAAAGGCCTCTCCACCCTGAGCCTGGCCCATGAGGCCATGAATTTCGACGACATAATTCCCAGCTCAAGGACACGCGGCGTGTACCGCAGACGCAGACCACGCTTCACGAATTATACAAGACCACGCTTCACGAATCATACACGGCGGCCAAATGCACATCTACTGTTTCCGCCAAAATTCCGAGACGAGGACGATGATGCCTCGAGCAGTTGCAGCGACACGTCAAGTGTCGAATCTATCGGAAGCGTCGAATCCATTGAGACTGCCTACGGAGTAGATGACGATAATCTCTGTAGGCATCAGAGGCCACAATATATGGCGAACACACCGGAATTTCCGAGGATTTACCTGCCTGCATGTCCAAATTGCCGTCTGCAACAATACCTGGAGACAGATATACCCAATGCAAGTGACCTTCAAGCTTTAAAACGTGTCCAGCTAACCCTGATAGGCGGAGTACATCGAGGACAAGATCAAGGACCGTATGACGGAAATGCGGGATACAATCGTTGAACTGAGGCATGAGGCAGAGGATATCACCCAGGAGCTCCAAGCGTGTGCATCTCGAGCGAGCAGCTCTGATGCCAACGTGACGAGCGACATGGGTGATATGGCTTGCAAATTGGACGCGATCGACAGTTGTAGGAAGGATTTGACAGCTGAGCGGAGGTCCGAACACGACTACAGAGCACAGGTGGCGAATTTCCGAGAAGAGCGAGTAGCGCTGGCCGAGGCGCTGCGCCAACTCATCCAGGATTGGCTTGCGGAGGTAGACGAAGGCCTCGAATCCAGCTTATTCGACGAGGCTGCCGCTGGCTTTCGCGAGCGCCGCAAAGCAGCAACCATCAAGGAGAAAGAAGAGCAATGGAAAGCAAGCGGGCGTGACATGCCCGAAAGGCCGAATTACGGCTTTGGGGCGTCTTATCTGTATGACTCTGGCTGGAGAGAAGGAATGCCGCTGAATTTTCACAAGAAATACTCCCATCGCAATGTGGCCGCTCAATACATGAAGCAGAACTGGCCGAGCCTTGATCCTTGGCTGGATGATCGGGAGTACAATCTGGTCGCCAACAAGCCCTATCTCGCGACGAGGAAAGAAAGGCAGCTCCCTCCAGGCCCCAAACGGGCCTATATCACGTTCTGGTCCTCGGAGCCTGGCGGTCGATCGTGGCCCCAGACAAATACACTCAACGATGTGTGGCAAATCGTCTTTCCTTGGCCCGAGGGAGCACATTGGGATGGTGTGGAGGAGTGGGAGCCCACCCCTGTCCGCATCGCAATCGATTACACACGCAACCGCCAGCAGACAGGGTCATATACTCCTGCGCAGCGTAATTCAGCATTGGCCGATGCGTTGCCCGGATTCGATCCCTTGCCTCTACCGGAAGGCCTCGATCAGAAGGAGCCCGAATTTCAGAGACTGGTCAAGAAGCTGCGGAGCGAGCGATAAGGAGGATCATAACCACCTCGCAAGGTCCACGCACTGCCACACTGCCTTTGCGGAGTGTATCGGCGCGTGTACCTCGAGCGTTGGTGTTGTTTGGCTTTGGTGGGTGCGTGGCTTTTCGTGGCCCACACCCGACCTGATGATACCTTGTAGAGCTTCCTACACACAGTCTACGACCCTGCCTCTTTGTGGTGGTGGTCCTCTGTGTGCAGCCAGTTCCACGTCATATGCTGTGGGTCTTGTTCACATCGCTCTCATGCCCTCTCTACGACTTCTGGTCTGAAGGTTGAGGGTGTGGCGAGTATGTGATGTCTCGACCTGTTCAGCGCCACTGATGGCGGTGGAATGGTGTACATAATCATTCAAAATACAACCCTTCTGCTTCGCCGTTGCCGCATCTTCTGTCTCGTTTACTCGTACACTTCAACAGCAATCTTATGAGGTAATGCAGCGCTAGAGAAGCAAATCCTAGTCTAACGTCGCCTCAGTTCGCGATCTTCTGTTCTAGCCAGCCTGCCCACTGTCACATGGTTCACATCGGCTACACGTGCAAAGGCTAAACTCTGGTATGAATATCAGAAAATTCTCCGCGGCTACACAACCACCTCCACTGCACCTGCCAGCGCGTGGCCTTGTCACCTCATCCGAACGACTCTACTGTAAGGACAGCTCACTACACTCTCCAAGCATCAGTCAATGCTTCCGACATGCTCAACATTGGGGATGTCGACGAAACTGCAACGGGGATGCCCAACTTTTTTTCACATCACCAAAGAGACCTCTACTCTTGCCCAATCTCATGAGCGGTAGCACATGTGGACTTTGTCCGGACTGATTCGGATGTAGGAGATGGTCGTCGAATGTACCCACTGCCTTCAAGATTCTAGAGCTTCCTTCGTTGCCTACGAAGCCGATGCGTCTGTTCTCCAAATTAGCAACACTATCGTTCCTGGCGAGATCAGATACGAAGGCTGCATTAGAGGTCGTGTGTAGCACGGAGATGCTGTAAACACACACCTACTCCCTCGAGAGCTCCCAGAGAGACAATTGCTGACTAGTCGAGCCGATCTGCCTGTTATCCGTTTGATGAGCCTATTGCTCGTGGTGATATCAGACTCGTCGGCAGCTTTCAGCCTGGCCTGAACAACGGAGCGGTTCGATGAGACTCTCTGATTGCGATAACATCTAGCACGATCCAAAATTATCAGTGAATAGGTGCGCCCGTTCGCCAACTCAACGGCTGCGTTCCAGTTCTTCGTTGGCCTCAAGTCTGCTGTTTGAAGGACCTTCCTCCTCTTCTCCGAACCACCAGATCAAGCACCATAACTCCCCAAGCCCGCCCACTCCGCCAGCTGAGCCTCCTCCTGCTCATGGTTTTTGTGTGCCCCTGCGTTGGTTATTAGATAGACAATCAGCATTCCTGCCGCGGCGCCCAAAACGAGACCACCCATGCCCTTGGCGCGTTTGCGTATAGCGGCTGCCGCATCCTTGGGCTGGCCTTCATCGTGGTCTCCAGCGTTCGTAGTAGAGTCGGGCGGATTGGTTTCATAGAGTGGGACTGACTCAAACTTCGGGTGTTGGCAAATGTGTTGGCAGACGTGCTGGCAGCATGAGTACTGTGGTGCCGGTTGAAAGGTTGGTGGGAAGGGTGATGGTCCTGCTTCCATGGTCTTGTCGGTTGTCGTGTCGAATGGCTTCTGCTGTAGATAAACAGGGTCGGTGGCCTGAAGTACCGGAGGATATATGTGGTCGTTACCCATGATGGCGGCGATAACTTGCTAGAGGAATGAAAGCCAGAAGATTGCTGTCCGGTCTAAGCCTCGGGCAGTGCTTTAGTGTCTTGTATCAAACCGCATCCTTGTGCCAGCCTGAGAATGTCGTATTGCTCCCTTGCGGGACCGCCGAAGAACGTTAAAGTATCTTATCCCTGGCGTGAGCCAAGAACGAGTACAGGCCAGGAAAAGGACTAACGCACACATATTCCAGGTTCCTGACCAGTATCGGACGTTCAAGCCATCCTCCAGGATGTATTCGATGATCATGTCTATCAGCGAGCTGGATGGCCCGTTGCCGGTCCACCAAGAGTAGATGCGCCGGCCAATCCAGAAGTCCAGGATGATGTTTCCCATGGCGAGCTGCTTAATGATCTGCGTCAGGAGCAGAAATCTCGAAGTTTGGTAGATCCTTTGCCAGAGGGTACCAGTCTCCCACGGAAGCGACATTGATTCTTCGCGAGGCATGGTCGCAGCTGCATATTGCGTGGATGTCGAGTATGCAGTCGTAGTGACAGTGACTGTGACTGTCGGAACCTCGTAATGTGTGTGTGTTGTGTTGTTGTGGAGAGAAGCCAAAGTGCTGGCAGTGTATCGAGAAGACTGTGGTAACAGAGTAGATGAGTCCATTGCCACAGTCTTGTGTGTTGCATCCGACGAGTATGGCTTGGTTCTGCACCATTCACGAACTAAGGTCATTGGGGTTGTGCCGACCATGCTGATGCCCTCGAATGTGTAGTAAAATTCGATCTCCATTGTGACTTTGCATTTTTGTGGTCAACGTCGGTACCTGCTTGACCAAGATCGTGCGTAATTCTCCAGAAAATGGTCGGTGGTACGACTGATGCTCGTTACACAAGGCTGTGCCCGTTGTACCACCCCCTTGCATGATGTCCTGTCAACGTGTGACATTATACCTGGCACAGCTGCGTCTTCCTCAGGCACAGTGCGGATCTTCAGAACGCAGGCAATGTTACTTTGTCGCTGAGCCAAAATGCTGTAAATCATTAACAGCTCCGACGTCAACCACGAAAAGCTCTCACCTATCTCGCCACGACATGTCAGTCTTCATCAGCTGGGCCCGGAAGTAGCTGAAGCAGCATTGACCCTTCAGGAAGCATGTTTAAGTACCTCCTACCTCGCCTACCCTACTAGTACAAATGCACGCCAGTAAGTCGTCCAGACTATACCTACAGCCATCAACATACAGTACTCGCAGAGTAAGAGTCACTTGCAAGTGCTCGAAGAAAGGTACTCGGTTCAAAAACGCTCACTTCATATCGTAGCCCGCTCGCTCGGCGAGGTATTGCCGTCACCAAGTTCAATCTCCACACCAATTGCACTCCGACTCCGTTGCCGCTCCAAGATGATGTTGCTCGTGTATATGCATGCATTCGACACACGGACTCCAGGCCCTCAGCGATCTGCTCGCGGTGGTGATGAGCCGTCGATAGCTATGCTTGGTGATGGTACAGCTGCTCGCGTGACTGTCACAAAACTCCTCCGCTGGGTAGAGCTCAGATCTGCACATCCTTCATCTCCTCCTCCGCGCCCGCTCTCGTCGCCGCTTCTTCCGCCTTCGCAGTCGGCGTATCCTTGGCAACTGCCGTCTCGGTCTCGCTAAGCATGCTGTTGTTGAGCTTGCTTTTCGGTAGACTCATGCGCCTATCGTCTGCGAAACCGTTCACGTGGTTCACCGGCGTGTCCACCGAAATTAACCTCTCCAGCTTCGGCGCGTTGTGTGATCGTGGCGTATCGACCGAAACCAGCTTCTCCGGCTTCGCGAGCTCGACCCTCGTATCCAGCTTAAGTGGCTGTGGCGCCTCTTCTGTCACCCTCGCAAGCGGACTTGACATAAGACCGCGAGGGCTGCTACTCGCCGGCTGCTTCCCATTCTGCTGGAATCGATGCGGACTCCGTCCTCGATCATCCGTCGCAGACACCGGACTCCCATACGGCGAGTAACCATTCTGCTGCGATCCCGCCACCTGACTGTTGATCCGCAATGGCCGCTTCTTCGGTCCCTTCCGCCCGTATTTCTGATCCGCCCTCCATCTCAATATATCGATGTATGCCGGCTCCACACCAGGCTGCTTGAACTCCTTAAGCTTCAGCTCCTTCGTGTCTTCCTCGATGAACCACTTATCCGTGGCCATGTCGTCCGCCATTGTTGCCAGGAAAGCTGCCCAGGAGCGTGAGACGACATATTTGCAGTCGTAGTCGCGTCCGACGAGAATCACCTGACCCCACCTGCCTGCTGGTCCTGGCGCGAGATCGACGCAGATGTTGTTGCCGCCCCAATCTCTTGCTAGCGGGATCCAAGCTGGATGCGCGTACGCTTTCTGGATGGAATTCGGAGGCTGTGAGTCCTGCTTGTCCTGCAGCTCTTGCTTCCATTGCGAGTTGTTCGCTTGTGATGCCTGCGCGAGCGGTACCGCCGTAGACGAGCCAGCAAAAGCCTTCAGAGGCGCCTGTGGGATCTCGTATGTGCGGTTGTCGCCAAAATAGACTTCGTTGATCGTGCGCCACTGCTGCCATTCCTGCATGATCTCTTCGCAATCCAGCAGCATGCAACCGAACACAACACCCGTCGGCATGCCACCACGCTCCTGGCCATCGTGTATCTGCAGTGACTCGCGCACTTCTTGCGGTAGTGTGCAATCCAATTCGTGCTCCAATTCGTTGACATCGTTGATCGTCGCGCCCTCACCCAGATTCTCCCACAATTCCTCGTAGTTGTCCTCCATCCAGCGGTCTATCCTGCCCCATGAGTGCGCGACTGGTGGCGGTGGTGGCAGACCGTCACTGAAACTCTGCATCTGGATCTCGCCTGAGCCTACCGCTTCCATATCACTGCTCATGCCTGTGGATGTTCTTTGCAAGGTCTTGATGAAGCCTCCTTTCGGCGAGGCGGTCGCACTTCGATTTCCAAACCCATGACCTGCTTCTAGATCTTCTCGGTATGGCGATTCGAGGTCTGTTCGCGATTCGAGCGCACTGGCGGTCACGCTTGTTAGGGGTGTATGGCGACTTTGCGGGAGTGGTTGATGTGAGCCAGAGCGGTAGGCGGAGTCCACCGAGGCGTGTCGGTCGTTGCTAGTCAGCTCCTAGAGGAGTAGAAGCGTCAGCAGCTGTCCAAGAGAACTTCAAGAACACGAGGGGTTGCCGTACATGCCAGAGCTGGCGGAACTGAGAGGCGAATCTGTGCAATAGTCAACATTGTGTACCAAGATAACAGGACATCATCAGGGAGACAAACGTGGGCATGGTGCGCAGTGTTCAATAGCGACAGTGTGAGCGCTAAACTCCAGTTGCATATACAAAGTCAATTGTCCGCGATCAGGAGAAGTTGAGTGCAGTTCAAGCTCGTGAAATCCAGTCGCTTCCAACGTCACTTCTCGCGTGTTGGCGCACGCCCCTTTTGGGTTATTAGTTATCGACCAGGATCATGTGCGAAGATCTGCCGAACGCGCTGTCATTGGAGTGGCCGATCATGCGAAAGGAGCCCTGGAGGTATGCGATCTTGAAGCGGATTTGGGTGGAGCAGTGGTGGAGATGTTCTGCAATTGAGAAGGTCACGTTGTGTTGTTGTGCATGACGGAGAAGCTGCAGTGACCAGTGACCGAGATATAGAATAGAGTTTTGTCCTTGCCGCCGACCAACCAAGTTTCGCCGCGGTACACAATAACCCTGCTAATATCTCCACTCGTCCATATGTTATCAAGACCTGCAGTTGAGTTGTTGCCACCGTCGCCCCACACAACACTCTTCTTATACACACCGCGTCAGAGCCACGAATAGACATGCAGCTCGTCGCGGAGCTTGGAAGTACCCCTGGCAACAAGACCGAATGATCATGCAGCTGTGCCTCAGCACAATCAGGGCGAGAGGTGGCGAGTCGTGCAGCCGCGTAGCCTTATGCGAGCTATACCGCTATAATATAATGTACGACCGCGTATTGCCGTTCTGCTAATGTGTAGGATATCGTCCAGGATTGAAAGTTGTATCCAACGGCGCGTATGGCGTTTCCCATGGACTGACCGACGATGAGCCCGTTCAGATATATGCCGGAGCATGAAAAAGAGTATATGCTACAGGCGACTTCTCCAGACGAACATGAGGTACATGAGGTGTTGTTGAGATAAGGTTAATCGCGAAGTCGAAGGGCAAGAGCGACCCAGCACCCGCGTTCCTTCCTCATGTCTGGCAGCCATGGCTACAACCTCATCTGCTCCCTCAAATGGCCTCTATCAGCCACTGGACAACGACAAAAAGGAGATCCGAGTGTTGGACGTCCTCCCAGGTAGGAAGAACAGTCCAGTACGCTGCCATATCAAGATCATCTCACTGGCGGACGGGGCACGATCTCCGCCGTACGATGCCCTTTCGTATACATGGCGCTCCTCTGAGCAGCGCAAGACCATTTTCATTTAAAGCAGAGATCGCCGGTATGAAGTACCTGTCACCGACAATTTACGCTGCGCTCTTCGCAATATGCCGCCACGCTGGGGTCAGCCGATGGTACTGTGGGTGGATGCTGTATGCATAAACCAAATCGACAATGTCGAGAAGGGCCAGCAAGTCGTACGAATGGGCCAGGTTTACAAGCTAGCACGGTGTGTCCGTGTGTGGCTGGGCGAACCTAGGGTACACGGCACTCTCCAACACTTCCATCAGGTCTTCCATGCCTTCAAAACACTTGCGAAACGTAGATCAGAACTTCGAGTGGACCCCTGTTGGACAGCCTGGCGACTCTGTAGCGAATTGCTGATCATTGGCTCTCACAATGTTCAATGCGAAAAGGCTCGACACTCGTACGACCGCCGCAGCGGGATTACCAGTATCAAAGCGCATCCTACTTGGGTCGCATGCGGTCTCTCAGAAAGGTGGAGCGGCTCAACATCTGTGTCACGGACAACGGCTGCTTCGGTCTCGCGCCAGATACCTGCGCAGTCGGAGACACCATCGTATATGCACCTGGAGCCATGACGCCTCTCGTACTCCGACCCGAGGGAGACTGCTGGCGCTTCGTTGGCATGGCATGTGTCGATCATCCAGGTATCTTGTTCGTGGAGATCGCAGGTTCTCTGATGGTCCAGCCCCGATATTTCCCAATACGGAGATTCACGATTCGTTGAACCGGCCCTACCAAGTACCTCCTTGTGTACAGTACTTTCTGGCGTCCATACGATAGGTCACCGGTGCTGCTAGGAAGGGATCGGCGACTGTATTCTCTTTCCTCTCACATCTCAGCCGCCCGCGTACTGCAGGAGGGACGTCCACAGCACCGAAACATCTCCTGATTGCATCTCATCATACAATACACTAACGGCAAAGCACACTCACAGCAGCCTGCAGCGCTGACAAGATCTGAACCGAGAGACCGGACTTTGCGGTAGGTAATCAAATCCAACAAAGCATTAAAGTTCAGACTGACTCAGCCTCATCTTCACGTGAAGAAAGAGGTTGGATTTATTTTCTTTGTCTCCAAATCTCAATTTTCTTTCCCATACAACAATTCACAATGCACTGTGTCTTGCCCGACTGCATGTGCTTGTTTCATCACTCCACCGATATGGAATCTGCAACCCTCGAAAGGCCTCGCGGTCTTGAAACCGCTGGTGAAATTCGCTTTGCATTCGCAACGGTCGTGTCGATGACTATGTCGAATTTCCTTGATGCTGTGATCAGACTGATCCCATCCAGATGTCGACATATCCGTTCAAAGGACGCTGCTGCTGAGCTGGAAAAGAATGGCACAGGAAGATGTAAATCCTGCTCACCCCCAATACTTGCGCAACCTCACTTCAAGAAGAACGACAAATACGTCACCGTGAAGAGTTTCGAAGCTGGCGAGGAAGGCGAGTGCTCGGTCATACGCTCAAAGTCCACTGGTGGTCTCTTCGCCGTCAAGCACACTCGAGCCGTCGTACAGCCGAAACCGACCCACACCCCTCAGAGCGGCCTCAGAGTACCTCTACCGAGCGAAGCCAGAATGCTACTCCGGGCACCAAACCACCGCAACATCATCCGCTTCCTCCACGTCCAGCCCTCCACCAGTCCAAACCGGCACCTCATCTACCTCGAATACTGCTCCGGCGGCGATCTGCTCGAACAACTACGCACCTGGCGGGACGAAAAACTGAAAACACCACCCATCTTCACCCTCCACGTCCTCATCAGCCTCTCCCGCGCCCTGGCCTTCATCCACCACGGCCTTCAACCAGTCAGCCGCCAGAAGTACACCTACCGCGCAAACCACCAAGCTCTGATCCACGGCGACATCAAACCTGACAACATCTTCCTCCGCTGGCCGGCCACGGACTGCGGGATGCCTGATATCGTGCTCGCGGACTTCGGCATGGCGCAGATCGCTTCGGAGTCCAGGGGTATTACTGGGACGCCAGGCTACGACTCACCGGAGGTTCGAGCGGTGGCGAAGTTGCGGAAGGATGATCCAGCGGCGTACCAGGCTACGAGATGGAGGCGGGTGATGACGACGAAGTCGGATGTGTATCAGATGGGTTTGATTCTGCATCTGTTGGCGACGGGGAGGTACTTTAAGGTGGACAGTGATCCTGCTTTGATCGATTTGCCGGTTAGTGGGGAGGGTGAGAGTGTTGTGGGCTTGTTGGCGTTCATGGTGTGGTGTTTGCAGGTTGAGCCTGTGGATCGCGCAGAGTGCACTACGAGTTTGGAGACTGGGTGCTTGCATGCTGTTGATGCGTTGGAGCAGAGAAGAGACGTGGTGTTTGCTAGGCATGGGGCGCTGGATGGGAGTTTGTGGAATGTGTGCAGCTTGAAGAAGGCATGAGAGATGTGCAGCTGCGCACGAGATTAGCTCGCTGCAAGTCTCTGAGATGAGGGCCCTGGATACAAGACCTTGATCTTCTTTGAATCCTGCTCGTGATCGGCCCATCTCATACCTCGTGGCCAATCCGCTGTGAAGTAGCCAAATTATGATGCCTGTCCCTTCAACGGTCTTTCAGCTCCTGCTCCAGAAGTACATCTGCCTTCTGCTCAATCTTTCGGAGCCCAGCTGACCAGACTCTCGCAGTCGCAGTCCCACCGATCGTCGTAGGATGTGTCGTAGACGCGACGCATCTCTCCGCCTCCTTCTGAAATATCCGCAGATTCACGAGTTGCCAACCATCATTGATATTCAAGACCTTTGCACCGACAACGGGTGGACGGCGTGGTTGCGAAGAGGCCTCCAGGAGTACGCACACTTCTTTGATAGTCTGGATACTGTCAACGACGTCTTTGGGCATTATGTCGATGATGACTCTTCGGACAAGTTTTGCCATTTCTGCCGTAGATCGAATTCGGCGCGTCATGCTGGGTAGCGCTGGACAAGCTGGAGCCATGACGAAGGTCGCTCGGTCGTATAGTGTCGGGCTGGCTTCAGCATTCATGAACCGGCTTGTTCGAAGGAGTGCGACTCTTCCCTTGGACTTCCAGCCACGGCTTGTTGTTGTCCACTGTCCGGGCTGGGCTAAGGCATAGCACCAGATGATGGCGCCGGTCGTGTCGTTCCAAAGATACTGTTAGATGCGAACGCGAACTTCAGGCGGCGTCGCCAAGACGTGGCAGCGTTCAGGTTGTGTCGAGGTCTCCGCTGCTGTGCCGCACGAATCTTCACGTGCAGGAGATCGTGGAAGCGGCTTTGTATAGTCCATGTTGCTCCGCAGCTGTTGTGAGACGTGATGGTGGTTTTGTTTCATGCCAGAGAGAGAGAAGATTATGGGCAGGTCGAGGAGTCGCAGGTCAGAGAAACGGTGAAATTATCAGGGCTTGCATGTGATCATTTTGCTTGTGATTGTTGGCATGTGACAGTGGTTCACTCACCGAACACCCCCTACGATGAGCACAGATAGCCTTCTCCTGTTTCCAACCTCCGACAACAAAGTCGCTGGCGCTTCATTCAATGCTTCGTCCCTCATGTGCAGCAAACTATTCCTTTATAAGATCTCTCACGCTCCGCCCTCTCACCAATGTAAACCTCGATCTCTGCCAGAACAGCCGACCATACCTTCGCACTCGCGGTCTGAGCTGCAAGATCGATGTTACGGCTTTTCGCTTCCCGCTCATACTGTTCGGCAGGACGCAGACACTCACTGCTTCGTGTCTCAGAAGTGTGGTACAAGCGGACCGTGGGCATATCGATCAGGCTTGCCGAAGTGGTAAGATTCAAGGTTGCGACCACATCGTCGATGTCGCGGACGTTTCCCACAACCCGCTTGAAATCCATAGAAATCTCGAGATGACGCATGGCCTTTCCCAGCCGCTCACGAGTCGTGCGAAAGCCCGGTCGTGTCTTCGCATCGCTCGATGTTACCATTCTGAACCACAACCTCTCGTAAAAGACTGGAGTCGCTTCAGTGTTGATGGTCCGACACGTCTGCAGGAGTGCAGTGGTTGATCTTCTGCTGCCATTGATGTCATCGTTGGGTTGTTATGGTCTTCGTTTGACTCGAGAGTGTCCAGGATGTCGAAGGCGGTGTTGGTCCTCCTTTGATAAAAAGGAGAGTGCAAAGATCGTTGGCGGAGCATTGAATAAACTCAGAGCCATGTCGTTGGAACAGTGCAGAGTCATATCGCACTCATAGCAAATCGGACTAGTTGCGTCGCGCGACAAAGGTTTGCAAGCGTCACGAGCGACATTTGCATATGACAGAGGGTACAGTTCAGCATGTGCATTGAATTGAAGCATTACTTACTGACTCTCCTCCACACAGTAATGCCATAGGCCCGTCTGCACCTGCGGAAGCGCCTCTTCGCTCGTCCGGTTCTGGAGAACACAGCTGACCAACACTGCATTGTACACCATTGCTCAACCATCACACCTCTCTGCCCAACGGCTTCCGCTTTCATCACACACCTTCACAGTCCGCCTCCCACTACCCGAAGCTCAGCCCGCGCCCTCTTCATCTCATCGACCCTAGCCGCCTCTCGCAGCACAGCCCCCCAGACCTTCGCAGCCAACGTACCACTTTCCAGATCAACCCCGCGATTCCTCATCGTCAACTCGAGATTAGGCAGACGTGGTGGCCCGAATACGTCATTCGAGCTGTCCGCTGCTCTAATAGTGGGAGGACTTCGTCTCTGCACCAGCATGGCCAGAAGAGCACACATCTTGTCGACTTGCACGGTGGTGTAATAGATGTGGTCAAGTTCGATGTCGATCAAGACGTGGCGGACGCAGTATTGCTGGCGCGCAGTGGGTACCATGAGACGAGACTTCCAGGCGAGCTCGATACGAGGATGGAGGCAAAATGTCGTTTGATTGTACAGCACGGAGCAGGCTTCGTTGTGAATGAGGAGGCACGTCCGGAGCAGCTCGGCGGACTTGGTGCGAGAAAAGTGATTGGAGTCATGTGTTGAGATTTGCCACTCCTCTGGCGAGTGGGCGTGGCAGTGGATTACTCCTTCGGCGGGTCTGTCCCAGACGAACTGGTAGATTTGAAGCCTCAACTCGACCGGAATTTCCAGGAGATAGCAACGTGCTGATGGAGTGGCGGATGCGTTGCTCAGCTGGTTCTCAAGTGTGGCGGCGCTGGGTTGAGAGACTGCAGCGGCCGTTGTAGGTGCAGCCGCGAGGCTCAATGACGGCAATTCCAACCACGGCAGCGACATTTGGGTGGGTGGGTAGTGGTGTTGGTCGTCGAGTCACTGAAGGAGCAAAGTCACCAAATCTTGAGGTGAACTGCGAGCTGCAGCCAGCAATCAGATGCAGCCAATCATCGTGCCCAGAGCCAGAGACAGAGCCAATTGGTCGCAATTGGATGTGGTAATTCACGGACCAGAACAAGGCAAATAACCTACCCATCCTCGCCGAATGGGTAATTAAACTTCAGGAGACTGTTTAGCCCTCCCACCCAGTGATCTTCACCATCGGCTGCACCACCTGACCGCACAATGCTCGGCACGCCACCCACTACGTCGGCAACCTGGCCGATCTCACCCGGCTTCGTAACCTCTTCTCCCACGACCCTGACTTCCATACCAGCCTTCAAACCTTGCTGCCTGCGAACACCATCGACAGACACTTCAATCTCCTTGCCGCGGTTTGAGCCGTCGATGCGCAGCGTGATTGGCGTATTGGCTGGTAAGACAAGCGGTCGGAACGAGAGAGAGCGAGGACAGATAGGTGTGAGGAGAAGTGAGTTGACTAGCGGGTGGACGATGCTGCCACCAGAAGAGAGACTGTAGGCTGTACTGCCGGTCGGCGTGCTGACGAGGAAGCCGTCCGCAATAGCGGTCGTGAGAGTCCGTTGGTGAGGTGGTGAGCCGATAAGAATTGTGATATTGGCAAGATGCGGAAGGGCACCACGGTGAAGCAGAACTTCATTCAGGGCGAAGATGTCTTCACATTCGTGGTCGCGGTGAGCGAAAGGTGGCTCGTGAGGCAATCGATGTCCGTCCGAGTGGAAGAGGCCAATGCGAAGCCGGTTGCGCATGAGGATGCGAGAGGAGCGCGTGTGACCCATGGACTTGCCTTTGATGTTCGACCATGTTTGCAGTGCGCCAGGTTTGGCAGTACTCGCCGAAGAAGTGTCGGGGTCGTCAGTGCTCTTCAACGGAGACGGAGCGCCAGAGACGTATACCTGCCGGAACGCACGCTTGTATTCGTTGAACTTCCACTCACCAAGAAAGCCGAGCGTGCCCATGCTGAATGATAAGATGGGTGGGACTCGCGGTGCAGTGGCGAAGAGAGATGCAGCATGCAGTATGGTCCCGTCTCCGCCGAGTGTTGACGTCAAGTCAATCTTCTCTTGATACAGCGCATTGGAGTTCTCGGACAGTGGAGCATAGACCGGGAAGTCGAAATTATGATGCACTTGTTCAGCAACATATCGCTCGAAGACTATGGCGATATCGGGATACGAAGACCGAATGTGGTTGACGTATTCGAGGAGAGCAGTCTGGACTTCTGTATCGTCGTCTTTGCGGACGAGAAGGATATTTCGGGGTGGAGATGGCCATTGGAGAGCGAGTAGATCGTGATTGCTTGTCTCTACATATCCATCAGCTTCAATTCCTTCCATTCTTGATGTTTTTGTCCTACCTTTGACCTTGGGATGCACTCTAGCCGGCAGGTCTGCGAGGTCGCGGATCTCGCGTCGGTGGGCGGTGCTGCTGAAGCATCTCGACGTTGCGGTAAGTCTAATGGCGCGCAAACATCGCCAGGCCTGTGTCATCGTCCCATGTCAAGATCACGATCATCCATCGCCGTCCAGTTGTGTCACAGTACCATGCCACTGCTCGGCCAGTTGAAGTGAAGTCGGGCATGATCCGCACACGCGGGAGCAGCCGCACGCTAAGGATATCGGGAATGCCGCTGCCACTTGTCTTTCCTGCACAAAACTCATCAACCCCAAAACAACATCCGTACATCACGATGTCAGCCCTTGATATGTTCTGGGCGGCTCCACCGATAGCCAGGTACGCGTCAACTTCACATGCGCTCAAGCAGCAGCTATTGATACTGATAACGCAGGACCTTAACAGCCGCCATCGTGCTCGTCTCGATCCCAGGCCATCTCATCGGCATACCTGACTTCTACTGGCTTGTCTTCGACACCTACCCCATCTTCACAATCCGACAAATACCTCAGGTATGGCGCATAGCCACCAGCTTCCTCATCACAGGACCAAAGTTCGGCATGGCGCTGGATCCGTACTTCGTCTTCACCTACGCTTCTAGCTTGGAGACCGCGGCATCGAGATTCTCGCAGCCAGGCGACTTCTTCATGTACCTGGTGTTTGTGTCGGCGATCATCGTGGTGAGTACGGAACAGTACTTTCATCTCTCGTCTTGTTATTCTGCAAACACCTCTATAATCTGCCCGTACAGTGTGTCATATGACTGCCACGGTTCCTGAAAATGAGGGAGATTACCCCTGCACTGTGGCGGCGCTCGTCATTCGCAACCTCAAAAGAGCGTTCGTCGGAGTGTGGGCATGGTGGGATACCGACTTGAGAAAGCTGTCCGCCCTGATCCTGAGGCGCGACGGTGGTTTTTGGGCCCTACATATCTTTCTCATTAATATTGCGAGTCATGACGGGTCTTCTCGTGCTCTCGCTGACTCTCAACAAGATCCTCGGCGGCTACTTTCTCGGCGGCGTCGTCTTGCTCAGCCCGTTGACACTGGCACTGGCCTACACCCACGCGCAAGAGAACCCGAATGCGCAGATCAACTACTTCATCGCCACCTTCTCGGCAAAATGGCTACCACTCGTCATGCTCGCTGCCACCTTGGTGATGGGATCGCCAGAAGCGGCTTTGATACAGGCTACAGGATTAGTGGCTGCTCACGCCTACGACTTCCTTACCATCATCTGGCCACAGCACGGCGGTGGAAGGAAATTTCTCAGCACGCCGGTGTTCGTGCAGAGGTGGTTCACCAATGTCGCTGGAGCTCCCACAAGGCGAGGAGCGGGCACTGCGTTCAACACTCGAGGGCCTGCCCCACAGGCAGTCCCGGGGCGGCAACCTGCTCAGGCTGGCGGATGGACGAGTGGGTTTGGCAATGGCTGGGGAGATAGAGGGGCGGGCAGGCGGCTGGGTGGTGATTGAGATGTAGACTATGTTCTATGCTAGGCCAAAGTCAAGTCAAATGACTTCATGAATCAACCGCTTCCACTTCATCTTGATATCCCTTCCATGCGTCGTTGTGCCCGCTTTTGAGGTTGGTAGTTGTTGCTGCCCAGCTCCGTCACATTCCTTTGAACCTATGGTCAGTTGGCCGTCATGCAAGGCCCTCGTGGGTTTCGTAGTGACTTGACACCGCCGTGATAGACTGATCAGCCAACGATGTCAACATGCTCGTTGCCGCGCTGGTACTGAAGATACATAGAACACAGGCAAAGTTGCGGCAGTCCGGACACTTGAGCGGTCCTCACGCTTCCTCTGTTCAGCTGCCACTGTGGTTCTCCAATATCCAAGTGCCCACGCGAGTGGCTGGAGACGGTGAATGTGCGTGCGCTGCAACCTTTCCGTTGCCTATCTGGCCCTTCACGACCATGACTCTTGATCCCTCGTCACCTTCCGATTGCCATCGCTGTGTCATGCGTCCAGTTGTACCGAGACATCTGCTAGACCACACTCTGTGTTTCCGCTAGTTCGAGGAGCAGCCCGGGCGCTCATTGTAGCCTTTGTATGCGTCCTTAGAAGCAGGGAAGAAGAAACCATCCCTCTTCGCGACCAATGACCGACCTCGTCGAGGAGCCACTCACCTCACGAACGGCTTAACAAGCTGGACGTGCTCTTACTGTGATCCTCTCGTGCCTCCGTAGCCGTAGCAAAAGAACTCTCCATCCCTCCTAATCGCTTCTCCGCCACCAACCCCCACGTCCCCCTCCCTCCCCTCCAGCCACAAGATGAAGTGACGTCGTCCTCGGCCCCAAGCAACCGGTCGAGTCTCGGCCGGTCGATCGGAGCACACATATACAAACTTGCACCCCTTGCACTCATCAACAACGGGCCAATCAGGCGGCCTTTGTCAAAGGCTCAGCAAGCAAAGATTCGCAGCCCTCGGTTCCTTCGCCATAAGGAAGAACTAGCTAGGAGGCATAACACAATCATCACCACAATAAGAAAACCATGGTCTTCCATACCTGGTAGTTTCTTGTCCTCCAGGGGAGGTTAAGTTTTGCTGACCTTGGTTCGAGTTCGAGCGATGTTGTGGCCGGATTGGGAAGGAGCGGGTTCGAGTTTTGTGTTTTCTTTTGGTTGTTCTGGGTCTTGTCGGTTGCAGTGGCCTTGGGCTGGAGTGATGCTATTCTGTTATCATGGCTTTTTATTATCCTTCTCAGTCAGATCAGTAATGTCGTTGGCTCTGGATCGTGGACCAGGGCCTGCGAGACAACAACTTTGCGATTCACCATATGTACGCACTACCAATCTAGGCCGCCGTGGGCTAAGCAGGGGGTATCCTTCGATCGTAATTCATCAAACAGCCGTCTACCAGCGCCCATCTATCGTGATTCGTTCCGCCAGCCGTACACTCCAATTCATACCTCCGCGTGAGCTTCCAAACTCTTTCCAGGCCATGCCCACAGTCTCAGCGCTGGCTCAATTACTTCCCAAACACCCGGTCAAACAGCTGCATCAGCACCCTCCCTACCACTAAAGCCGTGACAACCGGCATGAACATGGCCAAAAATTCAAACGGACTCCTGGGCTTGACTTCTGTGTCGATATACCTCTGCTCCTTATCCCCACCCTCCACCACCACGCCCTCAGCATCTGCAGGAAATCGACCCGTCTTGACATACTGCTCGATCAATTCGTCCTTCTCCCGCCACCGCTGCAGAGTCCACTCGTTCATCTTTTCGTGATCGGTGTACGGGATGTCTTTGATCGCGAAACGTCTCCAGTGCATATTTACGGACTTCGGTGGCCGACCTTGGAAGTACACGGAGCGGAGGGTGAAGATGTCGCCACCGTAGCCATCGGGCGGGATACCTTCGTACGCGATCGTGCAGTCGTAGAGGTAAGGCACGGTATCTTTCAGTTCTTCGAGGCAGAAAGCGAGGCCAGTGCTGCGAGGGAGGAGCTGGTGCTTCATATCTGGTATGCCACTCTTCGCGGAGAACTTAGCGGACGACTCGCAGGTGTTGGCGGAAAGGTTTGTGCCTTCCGGAAAGATGAGGAGCCACATTGGGTCCAGCTGCTCGCCACCTTGCGATCCGGATAGTGGGCCACTGTGCCGAGAGTTGAGTTTCTGCAACCTATACCGCAACCTCTGCTGATCCTTCGACCACTTCCTTGCCATGAAAATGAAGCCATAAAACTGCATCGCCGGCCCAATCAATGGCACCCACTTCAAGCTCTCCTTCAAGATTATATACAAATGCCCATGCATCGGCACCGCATTCGTATACGCAGTCCACCACAGGTACAACCAATCCGTATAAATCTGATGATTCGTCATCAACACCACCCTCTCCCCAAAATCCACCTCCAACATCCCGCTCCCTCCTGCTTCGCTCTTTTTAAGCTTAATGAGCCCTTTCATGCTCTTGTCCCCGCTGATCCGGACAACCGTTGGGCTCCACCATTGTGTCATGGTCGTGACGAGTAGGCCGAAGTACTGTTTTGTGAGGGCCATATAGGCGTAGAACCAGTCTTTGCTGAAGAAGTAGAGGGGCGCGCCGATGAGTTGCGCGAAGTGGATGAAGATGCTCGAGCCGAAGAAGTAGATGCCGAAGCCCACGATGCGGAGGGCTTGCATCGCTGGGCCATGTTTGGGTGCGCCCATCGGGTGGTCGCTGTTGGATCTCGTGGGTGCAAGAGGTGAGGGTGTTTTGGCGGAGCCATTCTGATGTACTCCAGGGCGGAGCCGGACGCCTTCGGTGTTGATGGAGGCCATGGCGGGTGGCGGCGGATCAGGTAGGTCGTTGGTAGGAAATCGACTGGGTGAGATGGTAGGTTGGGGTGGGCCTACATTATTTCGTCATATCGCCTGGAGAGTTTTGACGTTCACGAGCTACAACGTATCCAGTTGTTCTCGGCGCAAGTTGGATGTGAGACATGCTTTCCAGTTCGGTGAGGTCGAGGCAAGAAGGAAGCTGCATCATCACGCATATCGCTAATCTCACATGCACACCTTAACTCCGTCGTATCTCCTGCTATCGATATACTGTAGCCCCATCTCCGACTTCACGAGGATCCACCCTTTTTAGAAATCACAGTCCATACGTGAGCTTATTGAGACGTTTTGATATTGGAGAACGCTGTTTTGCCAGGCTACTTGACCTGGCCGAAGCGGCCTCTCTCCGCCACGCAACTCACCGCCTCGTGCTGCTCAAGCCCGCCACAGCAGCATCAGGCCAGGCTCTTTTCTAGGAGATCGATTCCGTACTGCTCCTTGAGCTTCAGCCGGATAGGCTCGGCTAGCTGCGGCGTAACCGGTGCGAGGATCCCCTTGTCCGTGATTTCGTCGTTCAGGATCATCAAAACGGCGACAGCACAAGGAACACCTACTAATCGAGCCATGGCACTGTAGCCACCACTGCCTTCCGGCTCTCCGTAATCGCAAAGAGTCGATGTGCGCATCTCCTTGCTGCCGTCCTTGTGTTCGATCTCGAACTTGTGCTGGAGAATAACGAAATCGCGCTCGCCCTCCTCGTACTTCATCTTCTGCATGAGGGTAGCACACAGGCAGTCGAGTGGGGTGCCCTTTGGCTCGATTTTCTCGTCACTGAACAGGCCGACCCATCGTAGGCCGGCGAGAATACGCTCCTGAACGAGGGTCAGCAAGTGTCTCCAAGTTTTGATCGAGCTTAAAAAAAGCGAGAGCGTCGCATAGCACTTGATGCTATCTTGGAGAACGCTGGATAACTTACCTTGTCTTCGGTGCTACCGAATTTGGTTGTCGAGTTGATCGCCCACGCCAGGTCCTGCTCGCTGCTGCTGCTCGATCCAATGATCTTCGCGAATGCGTCCTTCCATGCGATTTTGCTACAATATGATCAGCAAGTGTCTCGAACTTCGGCTCGAGCTCAGAACGTCGCAGAGCGCCGCATCTCACGCGATTGTATCTCGGAGAACACTTACGTTGTCAAGAAATCGTGCTTCCCCTCGCTCAGCATACCGATATCACGGAACGTTTGCACGAGCGATGGGTTGCCCTGATACCGTAGAGTGCCTCGGATGATGGTCTTGGCTTCGGGAATGTTGTAGCGCTCCTTGTATGGAGTGCTGTCGCGATTGGGATACGCCTCGAATGCATAGCCTGGGTAGATGAGGTACGGCTTGGCGTTGCTCATCAGATCCTTGCCTTCGATCGTCTTCTTCTGTCCATCTTCGTAGAAGTGCGCCGTGTTCCTCGCTGCCAAGAGTACTCCACGAGGTGACCACGAGAACTTGTAGCCGAGAGGGTTGTCGGAAGCCTCTGGTGCTGGTAGACCTCCCACGTACGACCAGAAACCGAGAATCTTGCCACCCTCCTTGTGGACTTCATCGATGGTCTTGACTGCGTAGAGATGATCAATGCCAGGGTCAAGTCCGATCTCATTCATGACGGTGATGCCAGCGTCCTTGGCAGCCTGGTCAAGCTCCATCATAGCTTCCGAGACGTAGGAGGTGGTGACGACATCCTTCTTCTCCTTGATCGCGGCTTTGATCACCATGGCGTGGAAGGTGTACGGAATGAGCGAGATAACCAGGTCGACCTTGGCGATCTCCTTTTCGAGCGCATTGCTGTTTGAGACGTCCAGGGAAATCGCGTTGGCATTGTTGAGTCCTTCGGCCAGTTTCTGCGCACTTTCGAGCGTACGACACGCTACCGTCACCTTGACTCCTGCTTTGGAGAGCTCAACCGCGGTGGGTCGGGTCACCTGGTGGTATTAGCAGCGTCCTCAGCGCGGAGATCATCACGTGTAGCTTACGAAGCCCGCACCCAGCAGTAAGACCTTCTTGTTCTCCATGTTGAGTAGTGGTGTCGTGTTTGCTGATGTGGTCACAGCGTGATTCGATCGTGCATTGGAGAGCAAAATTCAGCCGATGTCGCGACTTTGAGTGGCGGGACGGCGCGTAGAGTCCGCAACTCTAATCCAGCCTCCGACCGCGGCGGAAACAAGTCTTCACCTCGAGGGCAATCCATCATCATCACAGTAACAATCACCTCTTGACATACTGTCGGACATTTCAGCTCTTCTGGCGGTATGTCTCGCACTTGGAGAGTGGGTCGAGCACTCGGTTTGTAGGTAAGCGTTGGTGAACGGCCCAAAGGTCTCTCGAAAAGGTCAGCTTGCCATTACCCAATCTTATCTTCTTCTCACTGATCATTTGAGTTCTGCGCAGGTCAAGGAGGTAAGATATATAGATAGATGGCTACTGCTCTCAATTTCGCTACTTTCTTTCCCTTCCGTTCACTAGTCAAACACCGGCACCAATTCGACTCCTCCGCCACCAGCAGACCCAAATCGCTCTCCTTTCAGCATCAGGAACCATGTCGAAGTCATCCCTGGCAAAAAAGACTGGATTCTTCTCCCTACCACTCGAAATCAGGCAACTCATCTACTCCGAGATCCTACCTTCTAATCGGCTTCTTGTGATTAGCAGGCCTGTATGGCGTCTCAAGGGACCTGCACGCACGATCGACGCAGTCTGCAACGCCGATCGAAGGCTACAGTCCGAGCTTTGGCATTGGTGCCAGAAGCACTGTGATGTGAGCCTGATCATTACATCTAAATATTCCGTGCCGCCGAACTGGATACGCTTCGACGAGTTGCCGAAGTTTGAGCTCTTGATTGAACACTACGAGCTTCGCGATCTCGCCGACACGCCACTGGAAGTAGCGGCCCTGCGCGACCAGGTACATGATGTTGCGGAAAGTCTTAGGAGATTTCCGAGGCTGCAGGAAGTAACGGTACGGTTTCGCCGTGATCGAAGCTCAGAACACGGCACAAGGGACGGGTATTGGACTCGCCAACTCAGAGTTCATGGAATCTCGCGAACGTTTCTCACCAACATCGAGGACCGGAATAATAGGATTGTTATACCAATCGTTGCATGGGTTTCACAGCCTCTCCTCAATCTGCCGCGGTGCCAAACGGTGACGATAGTCCCACTCAGTGGGGTTGCGTCAGAGACAGCCCTTACAAACTTTGCCGGCAACTATGTCCCCCTCGCGAAGGGCCGCGAGTACATGATAGACTTGTTTCGTGCCTTCGCAGAACGGCTCGAAAAGAAGTCCTCAACTTCCTTCTTTGGTTACCCTTCTTCGGCTCAAAGAGAACAGCTACTTCTCCAAACCACTCAGCTTTCAGCAGCGGACACCATGTTAGAGTCCTTCCTGACGAAGCTCTTGAACCTTCCACTCGATCTGAAGCGAAAGATCTACGAGCAGATACTTTCATGACCGACTACTGACAATTACGGGACGCAAGTGGTGTCCTCAGCCTCAAGAACGCACAGTTCAGGCAGTATGCAAAGCAGATCCAAGTTTGAGGGATGAGCTATGGAATTGGTGCCTCAAGCGCTGCGGCATGCGATTTCTCATCACAACGGGCTTGTCTCTGCCACAGCCCAAGTTCTGGCCAGCCCTGGAGGAGATGCAGAAGATCGAGATCTTCATCGAGCAGTACCAGCTTTGGCGTGAGCAGGAAAATGAAGATGAGGTGGGATGTGGACTGCTGATCTTGCGCAATCAACCAGGCGCTGTGGCCGTATTCCTCAAGAGTTGCGCAAGCTCATTGCAACACGTAACGGTCCGCCTCCGCGATGGTGCTGCGCATGAATGCAGCTCAGAGCATGATTACTGGACTCGCACAGTGACCTTGTCCGGGCTGCCAGAGCGCCTTCTTCTGAACATTGACGAGTGACCTACCTACCGTCGAGTGGGTCATGCAGCCTCTGCTCGGACTGCCACGGTGCCGCAAGGTCACCATAGTTCCGCTCGCTGGCATATCGACGGACTCCTTCGATCAGTGTATTCACAGCAAACCTCTTCATCTCAAAAACGACTACAACTATGTGATGAAGATGTGTCGGGACTTCGAAGAACGGCTGGAGGGGACCGGTCAACCTTCGTCCTGAAGTGGGAACATCCTGCGAAAATCATCGCAGCTACTACCACTGCGTTAGACGAGACTTGCAGATGACTTCCCTCGCATGTAAGAGAACTCAGCGAACACCAGAGCTGGACGCATGAACACGAGCATGGTGCTAGAGCGGGATGCAGGGGAGATGGAGATTCGTCCGGGTATTCTGTAGAAAGGATGGAATGTAGAAGTCAAACGTAGATAACTACCTCCATCGTTTCGTACATTTTAGTACCAGTATACCACGATCAATCGGCGAAACACCTCTTGCTGCAGTCGACGTCGACTTGGAGCAAGAAATCGTTCTGATTGGCTGAACCAGAAAGTAAGTGCTTAACGCGTCGCGCAACCCTGTATCCATCGCGGTCTCCAAACCGGCCACCACTCTTACCTACAACACCCATCACTAAACACCCCAAACCCATCGCCAAATCGCCCACGATGCAATCCCTCCGCACCCTCCCCCGCTTCGCCCTCTCCGCCCGCGCCTTCTCCACCACCACCCCCCGCACCCTCGCCAAAATGCAGATGATCGGCCGTCTCGCAGACCAACCCGAAGACACGCCCACATCGACCGGAACTGCTCTTACGAAGTTTGCGCTTGGAGTGTCTACAGGACGCAAAGACGAGAATGGGAACAGGGGGGTTAGTTGGTTTAAGGTTGCGAGTTTTGCGGATGGGGGGCAGAGGGAGTTGTTGTTGAGTTTGCCGAAAGGGTGAGTGGATAGGGAGAGAGAGGTTTAGTTGGATTGGGGGTATAATGCTGATATGAGTGGACAGGACGCAGATGTTTGTGGAGGCGGAAGCGAGTATGAATAAGTATGAGGTTGATGGGCAGGCGCGGACGGCGCTGAATCTTGTTGCGCGTAAGTCGGATACTGTGTGTGCTACTGCTGTGTGTGGTGCTAAGGTCAAAAACAGGAAACTTCGAAGTGCTCAGCCCGCGCCGTCAAGAGAACGCTGAGACCTCTGGTGCTGAGTCGGATACGAATGCTGTGGAAGAGCCGTTGAGCGGGATTGGGCCATCGTAGGCAGGTGTGGTGGTTGGATGCTTGTATGAGACGGACAGATGCTGTATTGTACCCTTGACATGGGAAGCATGGTGTTGGTGTTGGAGACTGGAATCTGCGGATTTGAATGTATGAACGAGTAAAGGGCTGCATATACTACTCAACTCAGACGAATTCGACATCAAAGAAGTATTGCATCGAGACATGGATGGTGGAAGTTGGGTCAAGGTGAGATTGAATGCAAAGATGGAAGGAGCGACCAGAAGCACTCTATTTCGACTTCACCTCCGTCTCGACTTCACAAATTCGTTGTCTTTCCTACTTCTCTTGACAGCAACACCCACGGGACGTAGTATACTGAGGCAACAAGTTCATGTTCAGATACATATCACTTCGCTCCACCAGGAGGATTCGAGGACTTGACGTCGACTACCTGGACCTCGAGACGAAGGACGGGATGCCGCAACGTATACGGCGTTCTTTCACGAACACCGAGAACGACGGTCCTTCCTCTTACGGATGCATGCAGCATGACGATCCAGGCTTGTAGCGGGAGATCGGAAGCCACGCTGGCCATCTTACATGAGGCATTTTCGAGCTCGAAGCAACGAATCGCAACGTTGCAATGTAAGCGGGATGCAACCCTCCCGAGACCACTGTTGGCAGAAGCAACCAAGGAATCGATGCAGACGTGCTGAAAATTTACTACAGTACAGCAAGAGAAGATATGGCCGCAGAATTTGCTCGAGTACTGTTCCACTGAGGTTGAAATGAAGTCGATGGAATCACGTTGTGCGGCAGCAAGACCCGCGACTAATGAGAGCTTGTTTTCTGTTACTTGCGCACTGCACAGCTGTGGACCTCACGCGATGGCCCGATAAAGGTGGTTCTCCACGCGCCGTCCAAGGGAAGCATTGGACCGGCAGACCTTGGTACACCGCCGGAATATTTCTCCTGCAGGAGACGCGGTCTGAAACCATTGAAAACCCTCATCGCGCCGTCAGACCGGCCTGGAAATCGACGCAAGTATGCAAGAAGGTGCAGATGAGACTGATGTGTTGTTCGAGTCGGTGAAGGAGGTGTCAAGGCGTAGATAAAGCAGCAATCGAGAACGAAAAGCGACCGCACGTGCTCAGGTTGTCATTGTTAGGCCTGCCGTTTCCAGCGGAATGGGGTCTCGGCTGCTGAGGGCACATGAATTCCATTTCTCACCCGCAAGAGAGCGGATCTTCATATGGTTTTTCATTAGACGATTTATTGCTCCCCGAGTCCCACAGACAGCGCGCCTGTCAGGCTGCTTCTCGTCAGTTCCTTAATTCCGCACGAGGGGTCTAGCCTAAGGTTCCATCACTCCTCACTCTCGGTGCTGCGCAACACTCCCCGTCGTCCCCGTTGTCAGCACACGATATTTCCGGCGTGGCGAGATTCCATTCCCTCCACCATCCACCCGCGAAACATCCTCGCACACTTGTATTGCAAATCCGGCCATGTTTCTCGACACATCTCGAGGTGAGGCGCAGGCCTTCTAACACCCGTCTTTGACGTCGGCCGCGAGGAGCTGTTTGTCAGCTGGACGCCACTGCAGCATACGTACCCGTCGTGAGGTCGCAAGCAATAAAAGCTTGAGCGACTTGGCCGTGACATCAAGCTGTGACGCGCATCATACAAACACCGCTCGCTCGGCGCGCTGCGGCCGGGTTTCACCACAAACAGAACAGATACTCGTTGGTCGTCGGCTACCGCCTGCTGCCGTCATCACCGAGAGCAGAAACTTCGCGATGGCCGCTCGGAACAGCAGCGTCGCGCAGGGCGGCGAAGTCGAGGTGCAGCATCCACAGCCTTCGCCGGCGCCAACCGAATCCTCGACATCCATTAATTCCTTCCAAAACGGCGCGACCACCGCAACACCCTCTTCATCGCCTAACGATCAACCTGTGACGAACGGCGAGCACCGACCTAGCATAGCGCCGAAGAAGCCCACATTCACCACGCGACTCACTCGCATGTTCTCACAGAAAGACGCCAACGCCACGACACGAGAGAGTTCACGCGACCAGGTAGCCGAGAAGGTTCCAGAGACCGCGGTGGAAGAGGACGAGAGCGGTTCGGTGAAGCCGCCTCGACCGTCGGCACCTTCAAGGCAGTCGTCAAAATCCGAAGCCATGCCAGGCGGCATGGTGCGCAACGAATCTGTGAAGAAAGACAAGAAGGACGAACCACAACCCGCCATACCAAAGCGCTTCGTCGTCGACGACAATGGAGACCACCAGCACTTCCTCAAAGGTACCAAGAGGCAAGACAAGCTCTCAGACATGCTGCGCGACTTCCTGGGAGGCAAGAAGAAGGAGCACCACGACGAACAGCAGCTCTCGCTCATGTCGACCTGGATGGACCAGATGAAGAACGAGAAAGACAAAATGGCACGTGAGAAGAACGGCGGACCCAACGCCACCGCCTCGCTGGTCCAAAAGTACGGAAAGTGCCAGGAGATAGTGGGCCGTGGTGCTTTCGGTATCGTGCGCATCGCACACAAGCCGGACCCGAAGGACTCGAAGCACGAACAACTATACGCCGTCAAGGAGTTCCGCAGGAGACCGCAAGAAGACATCAAGAAGTATAGCAAACGCTTGAACTCGGAGTTTTGCATTTCCTCGTCGTTACGCCATCCGAATGTCATTCATACGCTCGACTTGCTGGAAGATGCCAAGGGCGACTTCTGCGAGGTCATGGAGTATTGTGCTGGAGGGGATCTGTACTCACTGGTGCTGGCGAATGGGAAGCTGGAGGTCGCTGAGGCGGACTGCTACTTCTTGCAGCTGATGCGTGGGGTTGAGTACATTCATGAGATGGGTGTTGCGCATCGCGATCTGAAGCCGGAGAATCTGCTCCTCACCACCCACGGCGCTTTGAAGATCACCGATTTCGGCAACGGCGAGTGTTTCCGCATGGCGTGGGAGAAGGAGGCGCACATGACTGCTGGTCTCTGCGGCAGCGCACCATACATCTCGCCAGAAGAATACACCGACCGCGAATTCGACCCACGAGCCGTCGACGTCTGGGCTTGTGGTGTCATCTACATGGCGATGAGGACTGGTCGGCACTTGTGGCGCGTGGCGAAGAAGGACGAAGACGAGTTCTACGACAACTACATCCGTGGACGTAAGAGTGAAGAAGGTTATGCGCCCATTGAGACGCTCCACAGGGTGAGTTCGCTCCTACCCTATGTTCTATTTGTGCCAAACTAACAAATCTTTGCCAGGCCCGCTGCAGAAACGTCATCTACAGCATCTTAGATCCCAACCCAACCCGCAGGATCAGCGCGCACCAAGTCCTCAACTCCGAGTGGGGCAAGGGCATAAAGCTCTGCAAAGCCGGCGAGGAAGGGCTGTGACATTAGCGGGCCAGGCAGGCTCACTCGTCAATCTCCTCCTTCTTTCGACCCTCCCCGTTCCTGGCACCATGAATATTCTTTTCGACGCGTGTTCAGTGCATCAGCGACAAGCGTTCTCACGACGATCGTTTCATTCACTTCGGCGGCACAGCGAGGCGTTTTCTGGGAGTTCTAGAGGTGCATCTATCTACGGATCTGCATCGTGGAACAAGAGAGGCGGGTGGGGTTTCTTTTCCTTCGTTTGGCATGACCTGCTGCTCATCGTTGGATCAGTCGACGTGAGCACGGTATACGAAATGAGATACGACACGAGCGACCTGTGGATATTGCATTACTCGGCTCGTTCGATAGACGTCTTATTGAGGGGCCTTTGAGACCTTCATTTGTCTCTGTCTGCTCTCCTTCTTTCCATTCTTTTTCGTTCTTGCGGTTCCTCAAGGTCACGTGCTATAACCTCAGGCATCACACCTGCTTCGCCACCTTGGCGATCTACGGTCACTGACGTCGAAGGATCCAACCTTGGATCACTTCGCCCTGCAACCACATCTTGCTGACCAGCCGATCGTCCTACGACCAATTGGCCAGCCTATCCCGAAACTATCGCCGAATGGCTTCACTGTGATTCCTCCCGCCCCCAGATGACCTTTCCACTCCCTGATAAGCCACTTCTGGGGTCACCCGGGCTTGCGATGGACTGTAGCCTTTGCACCTACGGTTTACACCTGCGGTCTGCACCTGCGCCTTGGGATGGCGTCCCGTGTTACCCGTAGCTGAGTCAATGTGGTTGGTAGGAGGTAGCGAGGCAGAAGTGATAAGTATTCAATGCTGCAGTGCATGTTTCCGAACCACAAGTTTTCTTATCTTCTACCTCCAAGCAATATCTGAAAGAAACACATCGAGTTGCATGCCCACGAACATCACAAAAACATGGGCTCCTGCTTCTCCAAGCTCGACGATGGCGGGTACTCTACACAAACCAACAAGTTGAACAAAGATGGCGCTGTTTACTACGAGTAAGCGCTCCTTGCCACCGATCTTTATCGATACACTCCGTTGCAAAGCAGGATACTGAGAACTGTACAGTAGCAGAGGCCTACCGGTGAAGTCAGCCAAGCCCAAAGGTCGGAGTCACCGGAGCCATTATCACGGGGGCGGTGGGCATGCCGGCTTCTTTGGCGGTGGTGCGGTCTTTGGGGGAGGTGGAGGTAAGTTGGAGTTTGATCCCAGTCAAGTTGTACAACGCTGAGGGAGGGTATAGGCTGCGGTGGCGGCGGAGGCGGTGGCGGAGGTAAGATTCCTACGTCCCAACGGAAGTGCTACTTGAGCGTCGACACTGACTTTGACTCAAGGCTGCGGAGGTGGTGGCGGAGGCGGAGGAGGAGGTGGTGGCGGCGGTGGAGGCTAAGCGTTGGTCGAGTGGAGAGGTCTGCAGGCTGAGTAGTGCTGTATATTATTATATCGCTTTATACGATCAGACGAATTGCTAGACTGTGCTTCCATTCACGGTTGCGCGACTCTTGCAATTTGGAGCTAGGCCGAGTATTGAATGCTCGTGTTGTCACGAGTTTCGAGGGGCCTAGACAAATGTTTGTCCCTTGCGTCTAGCAAAGTGCATAGCAAACCTTTGCAAGTCTACAGATTTCCATTCACCGTTGCAAGAGCAGTCATTACCAGACCTCTCCTAGAAACACGACATATATTGACGCTAGCATCGGCGCTAGCACTGACGCTAGTGAAGCCTAAGGACATTTAGAAATCAAAACAACAAACAGCTCCCTTACCTACACGAAGTCGTTACTGATTGGCGATATTCCTTCCCAGAACACCTCCATGGAGGCTCTCTCCAAAGGTAGGCAGGAGTACGTAGACAAACTCTTCACGAAGGCAAAAGAGGCGCACTTACAGGCTATGACTTCAACATCAAGCGTTACAAAACATAACTCTATGCTTCTGAGAGAGCTCGAGAAGGCGTTCGCCGCAGACTCGGAGCTCGATCTTGCAGCCAAGCTCACCAAGGAACCATACGCGGATACCATCAAAGGCCTGAGGAAGTCAGACTTAGAAGAAGGTAAAGTTTCCCGGGTCATTCCTTTACTGGTTCGAGTTCGAGCTGACAATACCATAGAACGAAGAAGGCGAGAGTCATCACCTACTAAACGTCTCAAAGCGTCGCATGGCAGCGACGATGAAGTCGACCCAAACTCGATAGCTGGACGACTGAACTACTTGCGCAGCGCCGAGGAAGTGATCGTGAAACAGCCTCTCGCACATGAGGTCACGCAGATCCTCTGTACCGGCTCAAGCTCTGAACTCTCTGCCAGCAACATTGTCTCCGCTTTGAGCAACGCAGATGTGGTTTTCCAGTGTCAAGGTGATCAGAGACGCATGGTCCTTCGTGTGAGTAAGACTATCGTCGCGAAGATCGGTTCAGCGAAGGAGAATGATGGCAGGGAGTACTCCGCCCTCCAACATATCCGCGAGCATCTGCCTGGACTGTCAGTACCGCGGCCACTTGGAGAGATTCAGATCAAAAAGCGAAGCATGATGTTTATGTCCTATCTCGAGGGCCAGGAGCTTGACGGACTATGGCTATCGTTCACCCACGAGCAAAAGCGATCGATTGCCGCAGAATTAGAGACCTTCTTCTCGTCATTACGGTCACTTCGTCCGCCGGAGCAGCAAACGTACGGAGGTGTTGGCGGGCAAGGATGCCTCGACCAGCGGAGACACAATCGCCGTGCAGACCACCAGATATCGAACCCAAAAGAATTCGAGGACTTCTTCTTCTCGAAACCTCACTATGGTAGTAAAGCCTGGGTTGGCTTCTTACGGAAGTTCTACGCGTTGCCGGACAATGATGAATCCTGCGACGAGCTTGTCTTCACCCACGGAGATCTACGGCTTGCCAACATCATGGTCACTTAGAATAACGACGGTGATTACTACTTGAGTGGAATTCTCGACTGGGAGCACAGTGGATGGTACCCAGCCTGGTGGGAGAGCGTGAAAGTGATGAACTGCATCGGACCTTTGCAAAAGAAAGATTGGCTACTACACATTCCCGACCTCATATCGCCGACGAGGTACCCGTTGCGGTATCTTTTGAACGCTGTTTGGGACAAGCATGTGGAATGAGGACGGGCAAACCGAATTCTACCAAGTGAGAGCATGCACACATCAGGAGACGATCTCGAACATTGACTCAAATCTCGTGGCCCACTAGAGCAAGAGCGCAGAGCTTTCGCAAGGGCTGGCTAGGTGAAGTGCCTTGTTGAGCAGTGGGACTAGGGACTGACACCGTGCTCGTGGTTAACAATCGTAGGTAAGACCACCTCTGTGCTTGGTATCTGATGCGGCGTCCTTCTCAAGCTAAGCATGCAAATTTGTGTCCAGAGAGATTACTTGTAACCCGTCTCGGCAATTTACAGGTGCATACTTATGAGTGACCTGAAAAGTATGTGTCAGGAATCTCGCACTGCAGAACGCAAGTGAAGCTATTGTACTCGCCGATCTGCCTCCAGAGCTTCTTGTGGGCCGGACGGAGTGGAAAAGTTATGAGTAAAGCATGTGACCGATGTCATCACTGCCAGGTGAATGGCCATTGAGTGAATGAGTCAGTACTCACGTGAAAGAGTGGTATACTCGTGACTGGCACTTCAGATCTTTGACCTTGCCTGCAACTTGTTCAATTGCCTCGACAACTACATTCGACTAACTTATAACGCAATCATGCCTATACAGCTGGCCGTGGCCACCTACGATCAGGGCCACTGGACCCTCTACGCCGCCAAAAGCGTGAAAGACAAGAAGGAGAGGGGTACCATGTTCGAAGCCAAAGGGTACGACAACAAACTCGCGTTCAACACCTTCTTTTCGAATCCACAAAATAGCAACCGCCTGCAGCAGATCCACCACCTCTGCGAACTCAGACTCCGACTTCAGAGAGATGAAGAACATGATCGAAGAAGTCCCGATGCGAAACAGAGTCAAGTACTGGGACTGTCAGAACTGGATCATCGACGTTCTGGATGCGATGGAGGAGCAGAGTCTCATTGAGGCAGACGACACCTACACGAGAGCCAAGGCAGCTCTCGTCAAGATCATCGATGAGTCTCGACCTGAAGTTATTTCAGACCAAGAGATTAGTAGTGAGGAGGAGGAGGGGGCCGACGAAGAAGACCGAGGACGCGAAGAAGGTGAAGAGGCGAACGGCGTGGACGACGAAGACGACGAAGACGAAGAAGATGAGGAGGAAAAGCCACGCAGTATGAAGTCAGTCGAGCGCATCGATGACAGTGACGAAGAGTGATGTGCACGCACTACGGGGACGGTAGTGACAGAGTCTATCATACGTCGGGCACATTTGCTGCACAGTTGACGGACCACATTTGGGAGACTGCATTGTGAAAGGCCTGCATTATGAGTTGCTCCCGAAGTCAAGCTTCGAAGTCGAACGAGTGTCGAAAGAGTTGCAGAAATGCTGCGTAAGCTCGATCGCGATAATGATATCTCTTAGACGAGCCCCAATATTTGAATAGCGACTGTCTACTCCCATTTCCTGAAGACCAGCCATTGAAGAAGTTAGCTGAGTGTTCATTCGCGACGCTGCAACCTCAGCAAAACATGACGTCCATTTAGACCTCACCTCCAGCTTCGCACCTTGCCTCCTCCTTCAACATCACACTTCTTGTCCAAATCCACGTTGGCCAGTTCGTATCATATTCTATACCATTCTTAGCCACGCTTGCGCAGCATACCATCATATATCGTTCAGTAATCTCAATCGAGAATGATCTTCACGCCATGCGCCTCGCTCGAAAGCCCAGCACAGCCTCCTCCTCCATGACTACGACACACTTCAGCCGCGACAAGCTCCAGGTCGCTAAACTAAAGCACAGTAAGGCGACGATCACACGACCTATTTCTACTAAGTAGGGAAGTATATATGTGCTGGTAAACAGTACTTCATTTTCATTCCACCATCGCTTCCGTCAACCACTTCCTCTCCAACGAGCAACTCCAAACCACCATCTCGCAATTTTTCCTGCAGCGCAAGAAGTCAACCCATCTCATCATCTCATCTCGTAACCACCCACATCATCTCATATCAGTTTCCTACTCTCTACGATCATGGGCTGCGGCTCCTCAAAACCAGCATACGACCACCAAAACTATCGCAAGCACCGCGGACGACACAACGGCGCCATAGCGGCTGGTGGGGCGTACTACGATAGCGGCAACGGCGGGCACGGACATCACGCAGGACACCATGGTGGAGGGCATCACGGAGGTCACTTTGGCGTAAGTACTTCCACCCTACCTGCTTTATGCTTATGCAAGAAGACTGACTGATTGGACACAGGGCGGACATCACGGCGGCGGAGGAGACGGAGGAGGACACGGGGGAGGAGGCGGCGATGGTGGTGGTGGAGGAGGGGGATGATGTGCATGATATGATGTGATGCCTTGCGTATGAGTTACGATGGGTGGGATAGATGTACGGACTAGAGATGGGACGGTATTTATCTTCGGCAGCTGTGGGTGAAAATGTCGATCAAACCTGCAGTGACATCTCTTCCTCCGCAATCAATACAATCTACCACCCCATCTTGTCCACCCAATATAAATCTCCAATCCATGCGCCTCGCTCCGAAGCCCACCCCGTAGCACAGCCTCCGCCCCGAACCATCGCACTTCGGCCGCGCAAACCTACTCGTCGAAAACAAGGCAACAAAAGCTTAAAAGATCAAGTACGTAAGGGTGCCGTATATGTAGCTACTCCAACTCTGAGCCTTGTTAACGATTTCATCATCCACTTGCATCTTCCAAAAGCTTCATTCTCGCCACGATTGAAAGTTCCCAACTACACAAGGATCTATATCGGAGTGAGGCATCAGCCTATCTCGTCTCGCATCTCGTTTCATCGCATTTCGTTCCATTTATTCTCACTCTCATCTCCCGTCCTCGAAACAACGATGGGCTGCGGCTCCTCCAAACCCGCCCACGGCTACCAGAACTCCCGCCATCATCGCGGAGGACACGCTGCCGCCGTAGCAGGGCGCGGAGCCCATCACCACGGTGGCGATAATCGTGGACATCATCGCGGCGGAGCACATCATCGCGGTGACGGTCACCACACAGGGCACAAGGCAGGACACCACGCAGGACACGGCGGAGGGCATCACGGCGGTCACCATGGCGTGAGTACTCGCAAGACTTGTAGAGTTCTTACTGTGCGACTTGACTGACCGTATGCAGGGTGGACATCATTAAGTGTTAACGAAGGCGGTGGCGGTGGCCGCGGATGAGGAGTACGATATGATATGATGTGATGTGTATGAGATATGATGGATGGGAGACTTGTAACCATACCTACGCTGTTTGGATTCTTGGGAGGTCCGCGCTGTACGATATTGCAGCTTTCGAGATGAAAGCAATATCAGCTAGCCTCACGGCAAACGAGTATTCAATCGCGATGTCGCTAAATGGTAGAGACCTGTACAATGGCTCATCAGCCAGTTGTGAAGAGGCCCAAGAACGCCAGACACCTCGCTCATAAACCCAATCCACCCATATAAACTCGTGCCTCACGTTTCTCCACGATTACAGCCCGCAGATCCTACACCGCAGGCCCAATCCCACCCCCCTCCTCCGCCTCCCTCTCATCCGCCGCATCATCATCCTTTGCATCAATGCCAGGATCCGGGATCACGAAATCCAGCCCCATCCCTCCTGTCCCTCTCCCAAAAACAACACTCACCCCTCTCGCCTCCCGCTCCCTAGCCAAATTCCACTTCTCCACCCACCGCTCTACCTCCCTCCAACCCCGCTTCGCTCCCGTCATGCCGATATCTTCCCATATATACCCCGTGACTACGCCCATTACCGCGTCCACGTAAGCTCTTGTACTGAATGGATCGAACGCCTCCTTCAGCCGGGAATTTAGGGTCGTGATCAGGAGTCTGAACTCGGGCTCCGTAACCATGGGGTCTAAAATTTCGGGGTAGAGGTTCGCGTATTGTGGATACAAGTCGCCTGCCGCTAACCAATCCCTCCGCACCCGTATCACACGCGTTGTCTCTGCTTCGTGGGATCCAGGGGCGCAATGTGGGTTGGGATGTGGGAAGCAAGGATGTGAGGGGCCCCAGATGAACTCTTCACTCTCCCCAGCACTCTCTTGTGAAGCTCTTCCGCCTTGCGCGCCGGGGTCCTGAGGGTGAGAAGTTGGGAGCGGAGGTGCGTCTGCGGCGCGGAACCCGTTGGCACTCTTCGCGCTCTTCGTACTCCGTATACTCTTCCGCGAAGCTCGTCTGTTCAAAGGGATGGAGACGCGGGAGCCGTGGGTGGAGTTCGCATAACCCTTGGTCGATCCAGCATATCCGCCTTTCGTGGAGCTGGCGTATTGCGAGGTTGTTTCGGCGTCCGGGGATATAGGCGGTGCTTCGGGGATGGGTTGGGAAGGTTGATCGTGGGCGGAGGGGGAGGTCTCGGTCATGCCGGCGAGGTGGTGGAAGGTCTGCATCTTGTCGATTGAATGGCGTTGTCTCTACAAACAGATATGACTGGCCGACGAAGGTGTTGTATCGATCGTCAAGATGGACAATCACATGCGCGACTGATTCGAAGTAGCGGGAAAGCTAAATTTGATTTAGGCTTTGGCAGCCGAGATCCGAATCATAGCGAGGAAAGGTTCTCTATGGAGCCGATGGTTCGACATGGCTACTACGCGAACACATAACATCACGGAGGCGAGAAGCCAAGTCATCGTCCCTGGCACTGTCAAGACATGAGGTAACGTTCTCCATCCAACCAATAATCTCCGTGCTGGCGCACTGCTTAATCTGCACACTGAACATTGCTTTCGTAATGATATTGATATCGCTACCCCAAACTCCCCTCAGACCGGCCCCGGAGACCCACCCTTCCTCTTCCGTTGATACCATCTGCCCTGGTAATCCCGATGATTCCACGACCGACTTTCACAGTCATGCTTCGCGAACTTCGCCGCCATGTCCTCCTCCACCGTCCGCCCGACCACTCTACCCTCACCGCCGCGCGCTCGCATATACTTAGGTACCTTGCCCCGTGGTACGAGATCCCCGGGCAATAGGGCGGAGACACTGTCCACCTGTCTGCCGACGCCAATCGCTGTGCCCACCTAAGGCCCTGCGCGATATTCCGTGTACCTCCATATCCGCGCCTTGAGATCGCCGGAGCCGGTGGCGAAGAGCCCGCCGTTGCCGTCCTTGATTGGTGAAGGGGCGACGGAGATCACTAGAGCACCCGTTAGTATGTCATCTTTTTCACAAGTGCAGGAGAACGTACCAGAATTCTTATGCCCCTGCAACATCAACTGCGCATGCCCCGTCTCCGGGTCCCAGAACTGCACCCCCCTATCCTTGGACCCGCTCATAACCCAATTCCCATCTGGCGTCAGCGCCACCGACAGCACGAAATCCTTATGCCCCTCGAAGATCCGAATGCACTCCCCACTCCTCGCTCTCCCATCAGAATACCCGTTCAACTTCCACATCCTAATCGTCTTATCCAACGACCCAGAAACCAAGTGCGTGCCACGAGGCGAGAACGCGACACTGTAGACACTATCCTTGTGCCCCTGCTCGCCCTCGGTACGCTCCACGGGCGCGCCGGTGGCGACGTCCCAGATGCGAACGTTCTTGTCAAGCGAGCCGGCAGCGACGAAGCGGTTGTCGGGACTCATGGCAACCGTGGTAACTCCGTCTTCTATCTGGAGGTTCAGGATGCACTGGTTCTCCTGGATGTCCCAGATGCGGATGGTTCTATCACCGGACCCGGAAGCGATGTGGCGGCCGTCGGCGGCGAAGTCGAGGGAGTAGATGTCCTGCTCGTGGCCGGTGAATTGGTGGCGGATGATGCGTTGTTGGATGTCCCAAACCTGGAATCACATCACATGGTAAGCAAGCTGATTCAAGGTTAAGATGGAAGGGCAGACTCACTCGGATGATCTTGTCCTCCGCACCAGTCGCCAGGTACTTGCCATCAGGACTGAAGCACACGCTGCGGATGTATAAGTCTCCCTCCTGATTCGTGTTGGTGTCCTGCAGATGGCAGATCTGGGCACCAGTCACGACATCGAAGATCTGCGCGCTGCGATTGCAACCAGTCGCGACATGCCGTCCGTCATGGCTGAAGCGGACACAGCACACTACACTCTGATGCGCGAGATTATGGACTAACTCAACATCCAAACGGCGCGGCACGCGTGGATTCGGGTTGAAAATCGCATGCCAATCCTCACCCTGACGCTTGAGGTGCGGCGGCAGTCTATCGAGCTCGTAGTCGGAGAGAGTATTGCCAATGCGCTCTATTTCGGCGGGAGTGTACTGGAAGTCGGGTGCTTGGTAGCGCGGGGCACCGTTCGGGGGTGGTGTTGGGCGACCCCCCATCGCGGGCGACCCTGCATAAGGGTTGGCTTGGATTTGTTGGGGAGTGGTAGCTGCTGGTCCACCAATGCGACCGGCGCTGATGAGAGAGTTACCTGGGCCGGGTGAGGCCGTGGATTGAGGTACTTGCGGCCCGAAGCCTGTAGACACACATCGGGTCAGCGGCGCTTCCCATGGATGCGGCAGACCGGCCTACATTCATTCGAAGATTGTCAAGACGACCTACCATTGAGTGCTGGTCCTTGCGGCTGGTTGTAACCGAATGGGTTGTGGGGTGGGCCCGGTGGTACGTTGAGGCCGGGTGGTGCTCCGCCTTGCATATGTCCAGGCATACCGGGCGCTCCCTGCTGTTCTTGCGGTGGTGGAGCAAGGCCAGGACCGCCTTGACCCGCGCCAGTCATGATGCCTTGAAAGAGGTTCGCTGGGCCGTGGCCGATTGCTGGTGGGGGTGGTTGCGAAGGTCCGGCGTGTGGGCCGGGTGGTGCGCCTCCGCGTTGTTCGAGCTCGTGACGAAGGCGTGCTATTTCCTGTTCGTATCTAAACTATCTCAGCTTGTGGTGTAAACGAGTATAGTGTGCGAAGTCTTACTGCTTTTTCATCTCAACGTGTGTCTGCTGCAGCTGATATATCTTGCCATTAATAAGCTCGACCTCTCTAAACTGCTCGTTCACTAAGTCCACGTCCATGGTCAGCAGACGAACAGCAAACAAAGGACAGCATCGAGGCAGGATGGAGAAGTGGTGGCAAGTGCGACCGTCGACCAAGGAAGGCAAGCGCATGTCGCACGACTGACTGCAGGCTGAGCTGTCACAGGTCGCACCGCCGTCGACGCTGTGCTGGGAAGGTGTAGCCCTTGGAGCATGACGTACTGTGGTGGTCCGTCTCGCTCTTCATCGCCGCCTGTTGCTCAAACTCTCGTCGGACTTCGTCCAACAGCTCGGCCAGCCTGTTTGCCGGCGCCGGCTGCGGCCCTCCTGGCGGTATGCCCCGATACATCTTGGAGTCGTCCTGGTCGATGTGAAGCTACCTTGTTCGTAATCACGTGCAGTTCGTTTTCTTCGTCGTCGCGCGCGCTTGCGACAGCTTCGTAGGAGTTGTAAGGCTGGTCGATGTTTCCGTTCTCCTAAACACGGCCTGCACAACTGCAACGGTAGGGGTCGTTGTTGTCGTGGGCAACGGTTGATGAATCTGGCAAGGCTGTGATCGGGTAAAGTTGAGTCGGAGAGGATGAAGGAGCTGACCGCACGAAACCCAAGGTCTGGGTTCAAGAGAACAAGCGAGCCCGTCTTGAGCCCGTGTGACAGGGTGTTTAACATGTGGGACCGCTAAAGCATGCACAGAAGCTTAATCGATAGAGTTCCGGATCTGACTCGCCATAACTTCAGTGGTTGTTTCGACAAATTCATTCCCACACCCTACATATACTCCCAACTGTGCTGCCGTAGGAGAAGTACACGCCTGCTCCGCCATACCCATATCGATACCGTTAGTATAGCCTCGTGTTCAAGTCAAGACCGCCGAAATGCTAGAAACTCAATCTTCCCACACATTGATCTCCGCAACCCCCACCATGTTTCGATTTAGCCGCCGGTTCACAGACTCCACTTCAGCCATGTCAACCATTGAAAAGACGAGACAGATTAGACAGACCACTCACTGCGTGTCTATTTCACTTACAGCATCCACGGTTGTGGATCATCACGTAGCACGAGCCTCCGTCCGCGGATACGACATGTCGCCTGTCCTCTGTTCCACCACTCGATGCATGTACCGCAGTACCGGCACGGTGCAGCTGAAGCACGCGGCTCGGTGGTGGTGGTGGGTGATACGGTGGTTGGGGAGGTTCTGTCCAACGTAACACAAGGGTCGCATAGGAGGGCGTCCGGGAATAGCTAATAGCAGGGTTATGCTGGCTGGAAGGAACGCCACAGCTTCAGGTCTTGCGAAGTTGTGCGATGTATATGTCGCAGCGTGAAAGTGCTGTTCTCGGCCATGAGATGTAGGCATGAGGTCGACTTAAGTAGTTCTTGGCACACTCGTCGACGCTCGATGAACTCGAGAACACGCCCGAATAGGCGGGTACATTCGATGTGCAGGTCAGGTACAATCAATACCTCTCGACCGCCTCATACCGCCACCTCTCCCCTTCCAACTGCTGCATCACCTGCTCCCGTAATCTCATCATCATGGGCATCCTCCACTGCTCAAGCTCTAACCATCATCAGCAAGACCCCATCCATAGCTCCACACTCTCAAACTCACCCTCCTCATGCCTCTTCCCGCCCTTCCCACCCAACGCCGCGCCCGAACTAAAGTACTGCCGCGCGATGGAAACATAATGCGCATCAGCCTCCGCTTGATCCCTCTCCTCCTCCCCCTCCACCTCCCCAAAATCCGGCACCGCCGTCTCCTGCCCAAACCCACTCACCCCGAGCAGGAAACTGCCATCCGCTCGTCTATTGACAAACTCTACCTCATCTTCCTGCTTCACCTTCTGCGGCCTCTGCTTCCCGGCGCCAGAGATACTAGGCGACCCATTCCTCAGCCTCCGTAACGGTCGCTGCCGAGATGACGCGGCGGGATGTTGTTCTGTCTCTGACTCGGAATCCGCCAGCACTTCGTCGTCCACGCGTGGGGTTGCGCGGCTAGTCGGTCGACGAGAGAGGGCGGGCGCGAAGAGGTTGTTTTGTGGTCGGGGTCGGGTGGAGGCGGTGCTGGCGTTGCTGCGTAGGGAGTGTTGGGACGATTGGGTGCGGAGGGAGGTGGAGTTGGAGGTTGTTGGCTGGAGAGGGGCGGTGGTGAAGGGGTCAGTTGGGTGGTGAGGTCGAGGCATCGTGGGTGTTGTTTATAGCTATGGTGGTTGGGTCTACGTTGTGTTAGTGATCTCGAGATCCACCAGTGTGCATATCATGTAGGTGTGATGAATTGAGGTGATGTCAGAGGAATACCTAGGTAAGTTGACGGGTTATTGACACAGACGTTTCTTCGGCGATCCGGCGCGTACTAATGGACCTACGTGTTGGATTTGGGCTCAACATACACAGGCTGTAATGGTATATCAATCAACCAATATCGCGTTGTTGTATACCCTATAGTGTGTATTGCAATCGAAGACATTGGCTTTTGCAAGCATTCACTTCCTACATGCCGGCAAGTGCCACGTGCCCGGCTACTTCAATTCCTCCCCTTTATACTCCACTTCACCTCACTTCCCGTCAGCCACCAAAATGTGCGCGGAGCTGCCTCCGCTGGTATTGACGGGACAACAGCCTCCTACGACGGACAGCGTCACTCGATGATAGGCGCCTCCTCCAATCGTCCGTTGATACGAGCTTCAACGAGCCCCCCTCTCAACATTTCGGCGGCAGTTTGCCTTCAAACCCTGCTGCGAGCCCCGCAGACAAGCGAGAGCCACCTCGTGGGATGTTGCAAATCTAGCCGAAGCGATGATGTTACGCCTTGGCTCACACGTCTCCCGGCGGGATGGCACAGCTGATGATATAGCGTTTCTTTGGACTACCGATGGTTCGCCGCGTCTCCGGCAACTGGGCTAACAACGACCGAGGGTGGCCGATATCTGGCGATCTTATTACCATATCTCAGATATCCTCGATCTGGAACATCCTCGGTATTCTTCACATCTCTGTGTATCGCGCGTTTATGCCATCGGCAGCTTTATCTGTGGCGAGAGCACTGTGGGACTCGGGTTCCACATCCCACTCATCTATGCGAAGCCTTGCAAGAACGGCCCTTTCTACGCATCCGCTTTCATCCACCCTTCATGCAGCCCCATCTTTAAACCTTGTCCGCGACAGCCCCGCACCCCACTTGGACCTATCACGGAAACCTTCTGCACGGCACCTTAGCCACGGTCTCCTCCTCCAGGACCTGACGATGTGGCTCCATCCCGCACAAGTCTGACCTGTGAACCGAGGAGATCATGCACGGTTTTTCGCGAAGCCTTGCAGTAGATCCTACCCACCAGCTCGGATAGGTCAAGCGCATTCGGTGCCGCTCGACAGCCGCTGCACGCTCACTTCGCATCTCGCCGCCCGATTCTGCTCTTCGCCCGCAACCGTCGTGGTGATCCCGCGTCCCATCTCGATCTGTTGACCACGTTTAAAGACAATCTCGCCTGCCGCTGCTGGGGTCGCGCCACACCATCTTAGCCTTATTCGATGGCCGTCGCCCCAAATCCCCTGCAACTCTACCGAGTGGTGGGATGATCGTCTTCCGTCATCTGCAAGGTGGAGCTAGATAGCGGCATGGGATTTTTTGGTGATGTTGTATGTCAATGCAAGCAGAGGTAGGGTCTTCCGGCTACTTGATCTTTTATCCTTTCAACGTTGTCTACTCCTGCGTTCCGTTATACTGTCTAGCTCTCTTCTCCGTTCCTTCAAGTCATTGCTGTCAACAACAAATCAACGAATTACACCAGCCACACCAGAGCGCCTTGCCTACGACGACCACGACTAGGAGCGACGTATGTTCTATAGCTAAACCGCAAGCACAGTCACTACAACTTCGCCATCATGACTGCAGTACTGCCCGCCAACCACCCGAGCAGCTTGCTACAGCGGAGGCTCAGTCTCAGTCAAGCACAATACAACACTGCCGACATGGCGGGCATGTTCACCCTGAACTTTCGACCGGATACAATGCCAGTGCAGGGATCGGCGCAACAGTATCAGCAACAGCAACAATTAAATCAACAATTCCAACAACGCCAAACGCAATTCCAGCAGCAACTTGTACCGCAGTCGATGGCACCGAGTGGCCATATAAATCCGGCGACGGTCAATGGATCAGTTCTTGGCTTGGACAACGCCTTCGCAAACTCATACGATCCGACGAATGCGTTCAATGGAGCTAGCTTCGGCTCATTGTCCTGGGGTGCAGCCGTACAACCATTCGCAGCGCAGCCGATCGATCTTCTAAGTAATGGCAGCATCTCAAGTTCAGACAGCGACACCTACATCAAGCTCGAGGACCCAACACAGATCCAACCTTCTCAACTTCTCTACGATGTCGGCAATTGCTCATCACCATCCGACTCCGCCGACGACTCGGACGAAAGCAAGCCAGCGATCTTCGCCACTGAGATTGACACTCTGATGAAAGCAATACAATCCAAGTCGGATGCTGGAGAACAAAAACCCACGGTCAAGGGCAGGACAACACATGCGGGATCGAACAAGAAGCGGTATTTGTGCGAGATATCTGAATGTGGGAAGGCATTCTACCAGAAGACACACCTAGAGATCCATACAAGAGCTCACACCGGCATTAAGGTAAGCACCGACGACAACAAGTCCAAGACACCACTAATTGTTGGCATCGCAGCCCTTCGTATGCAAACACCCATCCTGTAACCAACGCTTCTCCCAGCTCGGAAACCTCAAAACGCACGAACGACGACACACAGGCGAACGACCTTACCACTGCGACATCTGCGGCAAGACCTTCGCGCAACATGGCAACGTCCGAGCACACAAAGTCATCCACGGCGGGCAAAAACCGTACCTCTGTAAGCTGGACGAGTGCGGCAAGCAGTTCACGCAGCTTGGCAACCTCAAGTCGCACCAGAACAAATTCCACGTCGAGACAATTCGGCGATTGAAGGAGCGATTCGAGGGGCTAAGGGAGGGCGATGTCGTGGAAGTGTGGGAGAAAGAGTTGTGGGAGTATTTCGGGGGTTTGTATAAGAATTGCAATAAAGGAATCAAAGGACGTGGGAAGGACAGGCGGATCAGTAGTACGGTGGGTGGAGGATTGAGACGGGATAGCATTGGGAGTGCGAGTAGTTCTGGGAGCAGTGGCATGGTTGCGCAGCGGCGGCTGTATTGATTGAACAGGTTTGACGACGTTTTGATGACTGATGGTTGGATGGCTGGAGGGAGTATATGATGATTTTCGAAGGGTTAGGGTTGGGATAGTGGCGAGGCGTTGGCGATACCCGTCGGATGGTATGTGGCGAAGAACGGAGAGAGTACTCACGCAATGCAATCCCAATCGTCCATTCATCCTTACGCTCTCAGAGCTCGGAAGTCAGTGTTGAAGTCATGATCTTCCAAATTTCAGTTACGCGTCGATACGAAGTCACCACAGGTCGATGACCTGGCGGAAAGCTAATGGTCGACCATTGTAGTCAACCCCCAGTGCTCGATTTGTTCTCACACCTTAATGACGCCGCCTTGAATCCGGGCCGTAGACATTCTGCTCTCGCCGATAAGATGAGGTGGCCTTCGGCGGCCTCCGGGACACATGCATATGTGATGGCGGCTTTGAGGCCTGACCCCTTCCACTTGGTGGTTGGCCTACGTCCTCGACCACTGGAGGAGACCAGATGTTAAGTGAGTCAAAATGCGCATAAGAAGGTCATGTTCCGCTAAACGATTTCGACAACGATTGCCGCCTCGAATTCGCTATGCCTTGAATTTCTCATGGCTCGAATGGAACAAAGCACTCACCGCGGCTGCAGGCCACCATGTCTTTGTGATGACTCCAGACTACAGCCGCATTTGAATCACCGATTTGGTTTTGTTGAGCGTCTCAGATGATCAGCAACATCATTTGATAGCTTGTGCTCTCGAAAGCTGGCGTGCGTATTCTGCAGTTCGCATTCACCAGCTCCTGTCCTTCCTCACTTTCGGTGTGCTTCGCTCAAAAGGAAATGCTAGAGCTTGCTCCTCGCCATCCTCCAGAGCTGAGTAGTATGATGGCCCCAGAAAATATCGCACGCATCGTGACGTCGTCCGCGCCTGGAAATCACCAAGCCTGATTTGATACGCGGTTGATAGCAATATTGCTGCTTCATGACCTACCTCCTAGCACTCATGTCTTCTCGGTGTGGGTGGCAGCAACTGCGTCTGTCTTCGAAAACTTGTTGGCCGACACTGCATGCTGCGAGTGCGCTCGCCGATGGCACAACGCAGCTGCAGGCCATATGGTGTGGATCTACGCCGCGCCATGCTTGACACCTGGGACTGATAATGTCGTCAAAACCGGCTCTGCTCTCCGCGGTCCGGCTGGCTCGTTGTTGCCTGACGCGGAGGATATGAGAGTATAGGTATCGTAACCGCAGCTCCGAGGACTTGGAGAAGCACAAAGCCGTGTGATTTTAACGTTCCTTGGTAGCTTTGAAGTCTACCGGCTGCCCGGAATTCCAGTTCTGTCTCTCAATCTCAGAGAGTTCTGATCAAGACGAATTTGCTAACCGATTTACCACAAGTCGCACGTTGGTGACAGCAGCGGATCGTGACCTCCCGATGACGGATGTCGTCCGCGGAAGATCGAGCTTTGGATCGCTGTCTGTGCGATCGCGAACAGACTGCAACGACATCCTAGCGGAAACAACAAGCCTTCCGCAAGATAAGACTAGCTGTAGTTGTCCTTGAGAGATCCACAATCATTCGGAAGTCTGTTGACCGACGGTTCGGATATGTTGCTGCTCGCTTGTTGGTGCTAGAAAAATGCACACGAAGAAACCTCAAGATTCCAGATTTTTAGAATGCGGCCGCTGTTGTACGGCGGTTCGAAGAGAAAGGTGGAGCATGCGGCTCAAGCGGGCAGGAACGGCGGGAGCGAACTCTCCTTTGCCAACTGTTTCTCTTCAATTGGTCGTGACATGAGCCGAACAACGGCATTCGTGCGGGCCCCCGGCCGGATGAAAGGGACGTTCTCGACTGCGCTGCCATCACATCAACTGCGCGCGCCCTTCTGAAGCAGGAGAAACCGGACGATAGGTCGAAGTCGTCGTCGACTTCACACGGGTACCTTGCCTTGCCGGAGACCCGCACGTGCAAGAGACGACGCATGACCCGCTTCCGTGCACGTAAGGCTCTTGAACCGGGTTGTTTCGATCAATCAGCGTTCGAAGGGCCAAACTTTCCCCTGTTCAGCTCGTACCGATCACACACACTTTGGCCCTCCAAATTCTACCACACCTCTTCTTTTGGACTTCCTGAAGCGAGAATACGGAGGCTATCTGGCAACGAGCTGACACCGGGGATCCCCGACCAGGTCTCTCTTCTCTGGGTGCCTAAACGTTGGCTGTGGTGCTCGGCGACTCAAACTCGCGAATTTGATATGGCAATATCGAAGTGCAGATCATCTCGCCTAGCAGTCGGGGTGAAGCTTTTGCCATCGGTCCTTGCTGTCTCAAAACGGCCGACCGGGGCTTAGGTCAACGCCTAAAACGCCACTTTCCTTGCCCAAAAAGTAAATATGTGGTCCGGAGTACACCTTCTCCGGTCAATTCTCGAAGGGTGACACAACTCTTTGCGAGGCTTCCTGGGATTACCATGCCACGATCTCGGAAAACAGCATTTGTAGACGGTAGCACAGACTCGACGGAGTTAGCGAAGTTGCAAAGGATGGTGTCTGGTGGTATTTTTGCCGATCTCACGAGTCCAAAGGACCATCATCGCGAATCTCGATGAAGTTGACCAGCAGGGCAGAACGTGGTCCTTGTTACGCCTTATACCCGCTGGATCCACATGCGGCTCACTCAAACTTCAATATACTATCAGCCTCGCCGCTGCGTAATAATGTGTACTTCCGCTGATTGTTCTTTATCTTACTTCTCCCTCCCTTCTACAGACCAACACACTCGCCTACCGGGGTCTTTCTGTTCGGTGGTTGTTTCATTATTTCGTTGTTGAACACAATGGCAGGCCGATTATTGCTCGGACTTTCTTTCTTAGCTTCTTCCGTCTTTGCTATTCCTGCTCTCGAACCCAAAAGACCGAGTACCGCTACGGTGATTGGGAAGGGCGAACACCTAGCAAACACCGTGGTACAGGAATTTGAGACGGCACCGTCGTCAACCCCTCGAACCCGCAACGACGAGACGTGCAGATCTTGCCCGTCGCCGTCAGTGACACCGAACCCGGCCACATCGTCGTCCATATCGACGCGGACAACCCCGGTGTCTGGCCATTCCACTGCCATATCGCTTGGCATGTGTCGGCTGGTTTGTACATCAACCTGCTCGAAAGGCCGGATGAGATTGTCAAGGATATGCCAATCCCAGCGATCATGGCGCAGACCTGTCGCGACTGGAGCGCGTGGACTGGGAACAATATTCCTAATGAGATTGACAGTGGGTTGTGAGGAAGCAGTGGGAGGGATTGACGACTTGACGAACACTACTACTACTACTACCTTCGATGTACATTATTGTAAACTCGTAATACGGAGGGGATTTGGATTTCCTGGTTGTGCAGACCAGAGGACAGTCTATAATTAGTGCGATTGGTCTAGACGATATAGACATATCACCGTTATTGAAGTGTCATCAATTTGTCGCGTCTGTCGAATATCAGACCGCGTAGCAGATCGAATGGCAGTACAGTACCACGAGTATCGTAGCTCTTGACGAGAGAAACATGTCCCACGTAAGCTACAAGCCGGTAGCAAATACAGTATTCTCCTGCGTAGTAACAGAGCGGCAATGGGGATATCGACTGTACGTTAGCCTCCAGACAACACATTATGTCGAGAACCTCGCTGCCTTTGTCTCCGTATTCACATGCTGAGCACTGACCACCACTTAACGCGCCTGCCGCCTGCCGACGCGTTCTCGGCAATCTCGTGTCAACCGCACCCCTGCATGGTGGCGAATCATCAGATCTTCACCTCCCGAAAACACCTCCATACATCTTCTTCCGGGTGAGATCTGGTATCACGACGCCTCTCAAGCCATTGGTGTCGCCTTCCACGAGTGCGAGATAGAACACCACCGACCATATCCGGAAGAAACATGGCGAAACCAGGGCGCACAAGCTGTAATTCACCCTTGCGCCTCGAAACATCCTTTGTGTCGTGAGATCATTCACTAACCTCTCCTGATTCAGCTAGTGCGCAAGGCAGAAGCGCGAACTTCAAGGGACCTGGTCGTCGACTCACAACTTCGAGCACGGTGCCAAACTCAGATCCGTACGCATCTTCTGGAGACGAAATCGTCGTGATGGACACGAAAGCCAAGCTGGGTGCGAGGAGCCTTAAGGAGGTTGCGATTCCGGTCATGATTTTGAAGAATGGCGGAAAGGCAAAGGCCGCGGGATCTCCGACTGACAGCGCGATCTCATCACTAGCCAACAGCCTGCGTGACACCTCAGTCGAATACGATACTCCGGGGACTACTCCAGCGACATCCACGAAGGGTACCGGCGTCTCCAGCAAAAAGAGGAAGGTTAGCACCCTCAGCAGGCCTATCAAGATGGAGGATAGCGATGACGAGGTGGAGAACGATGCTGCTCTGGCGATGAGGCTTCAGGAAGAGGAGTACGCTCAAGCGAATGGCGGTACTAACAAGCGCATGAAGTGGTCCATCGACGATTCCGACGACGAAGGGCTTAGTGAGCCTGAATCTCTGGAGTCTATGGATCTTAAGCCGATCCGCAAAGCGGGTACGACCGGCAAGGGGAAGGCGCCAGCGCGCAACAGCACGAAGCCTTCATTCTCCAAGACGACGATCAAGATTATTGATGACAGCGGGTCGGATTTGGAGGAGCTTAGCGAGCTTGACAGCGAAGCAGAGTCTGTATTTAGTCTATCGGAAGCAGTATCCACTGGCGTTAGTGACGCTGAATCGGAACTCACCGCGACATCGACTACGGCTTTGACTACGATGCCTTCAGCGTCCCGCGCCGGCCCCTCCGGTAGAGTCGGACGGGGTCGCGGTCGTCAACACGGTCGTATGAGTCAGGCTGCTGTGCGGCGGCAAGGCCGACAAATTGAGGAAATGATCGAAGAAGCTGGAATGAGCCGCAAGGGCAAGGAGCGGAAGAAGCTGGAGAAGGCCCATCCTGGCATCAAGACGATGTGGATACAGCTCGAATCCGAGCCGGTCATCACGCCAGTAGCCGCAGAGCAGCCACAGGCGATCAATCGCAAGCTCAAGCCATTCCAACTGGAAGGTCTGGACTGGTTGGTACGTCAGGAGAAGACGAAGTACAAAGGAGGCCTGCTTGGCGATGAGATGGGCATGGGCAAGACCATCCAGGCCGTCTCTTTGATCATGTCGGACTACCCGCAGAAAGAGCCGACTTTGGTGGTGGTGCCACCAGTTGCCCTTATGCAATGGTCATCGGAGATATCTGAGTACACGGACGGCAAGCTGAAGGTCTTGATCTACCATGGGCAGAACACCAAGGTCAAGGCCATGAAAGTTAAGGAGCTGAAATCATTCGACGTCATCATGATCTCCTACAACAGCCTGGAGTCACTCCACCGCAAGGAGACGAAGGGGTGGAGCCGCGGCGAGGACCTTGTGAAGGAAGACTCACCCATCCACGCCATCCACTTCCACCGCCTGATCCTGGACGAAGCTCACAGCATCAAGTCGCGCCAGACTGGTGTTGCCAAGGCATGTTTCGCACTTAGCGGAACGTACAAGTGGTGTCTATCCGGCACGCCTGTGCAAAACCGCATCGGAGAGTTCTTCTCGCTACTTCGCTTCCTCGAAGTTCGTCCGTTCGCCGACTATTTCTGCAAGAAGTGCCCCTGCGCCATCCTTCACTGGAAGCTCAACGACGACCACATGTGCGACACTTGCAAGCACTCCGGTATGGAGCACGTCTCGGTGTTCAACCAGGAGCTGCTCAATCCTCTTACCCAGTCCGAGGACCCTGCGGATCGCTCGAAGGCCATGGATAAGCTGCACCTCATCACTGCTCGCATTATGCTCCGCCGTATGAAGCGCGACTACGTCAGCTCGATGGAACTGCCGCCGAAGGAGGTGATAGTGCACAACGAGTTCTTCGGCGAGATCGAGCGCGACTTCTCTTCCAGCATCATGTCGAACACAGCCCGCCAATTCGATACCTACGTGGCTCGTGGTGTGATGCTCAACAACTATGCCAACATCTTTGGTCTCATCATGCAGATGAGACAGGTCGCCAACCACCCAGATCTGCTGCTGAAGAAGCACGCAGGAGAAGGACAGAACGTGCTCGTTTGCAACATCTGCGACGAGGTGGCTGAGGAGGCCATCCGCTCACAGTGTAAGCACGATTTCTGCCGTTCATGCGTGAAGAGCTACATGCAGTCTGTCGAGGAGGCTGGAGGCGATGCCGAGTGCCCGCGCTGCCACATCCCACTCTCCATCGATCTGGATCAGCCCGAGCATGAGCAGGACGAGGAGAACGTCAAGAAGAGCTCCATCATCAACAGGATCAAGATGCAGGACTGGACGAGCTCGACGAAGATTGAGATGTTGATTTACGACCTGTACAAGCTGAGGAGCAAGAAGCAGACGCTCAAGTCGATCGTGTTCTCGCAGTTCACGAGTATGCTGCAGTTGATCGAGTGGAGACTGCGTCGCGCTGGGTTCAACACGGTTATGCTTGATGGTAAGCCCACTTCACCCTTCCCATTGAGCCTTCACTAACTTCTCTCAGGATCTATGACGCCTATCCAGCGTGCGAAGAGTATCGAGTACTTCATGACGAACCCGGACGTCGAAGTCTTCCTCGTCTCGCTCAAGGCCGGCGGCGTCGCGCTCAACCTCACCGAGGCTTCCCGCGTCTTCATCGTCGACCCATGGTGGAACCCGGCTGCGGAGTGGCAGTCCGCCGACCGCTGCCATCGCATCGGGCAGAAGAGGCCTTGTGTGATCACGCGCTTGTGTATTGAAGATTCGGTGGAGAGCAGGATGGTGATGTTGCAGGAGAAGAAGGCGAATATGATCAACGGGACGATCAACAACGATAAGACGAGCATGGAGAAGCTGACTCCGGAGGATATGCAGTTCCTCTTCCGTGGAACCTGAGGGTGGGTGGCAGTGTTCTCCGAGATGCGATCGAACACCGACCAGCCCTCTGGAACGTTTTGGTGGCTGCGCTGGCCTGTGAGAGTCACTAGAATGGCTTGAATTTGCTATGGGTCGTTTTGAGCATGAAGGTTGATGTACGACATTGTGGGCATGGATATAGTGGAGCGGTTGACTGAAGAGGTTTGCTGGCTCGCGAGAGCCTTTGACCCAGCGAGGATTGCATGTTTGCTAGCATACCTACGAGCGCCTGACATGGCTAGCGAGACTTGTTGTACTTGAGATGTAGCTGATTGTGCATTGCTGCAATTCTTGAGTCAGGCCTCTCCGTCTTCTATTAGGAATTCCACTTCATTATACTGTGAGTGTGGTGATGCCGTTGACACATGAAGTGAAGTCGGATTTAAGCTTTCCTTGGCGCTGCAGCTTCGACGTTCGGAATCCATCTATCAATACCAAAGCCTTGCAACGTACACTCCGCACAACCCGTCGCCCCCCTTTTATCACGCGTGTTCACCGATCATCACACGCTGTCGGCATATCGACCAACCTCACCAGCTTGTTTGACCATCATCAACACGCGACCTTGATGCCGGCCCGGACAGTTTCACAGGTTTGTCGACACCCCTCCCCCTCCCTTCATCACGGCGGCGGCGGCGATGGCGCCCGGCGGCAACAAGCGCAAGCGCTCTGATAAGACTCCTGCGCACGATGATGGGGCCGGGAGACCTTCGCCGCATCGGCCGGAGAACTTGGGGTTGGCGCAGCAAGGAGGGTCACGAGGGGGGAGAGGTGGACGGAGGACGAGTCGGCAGAACACTAGCGCGAACGAGGTACCTGTCACGCCGAGAGACGTAGCTTCGCCAGCGCCCGCGAGAGCTACGCCGGTGGTGGAGAGCTCGAGGCTGGGGACACCAGCGCAGCCTGCGGCCGTGGCTAAGAAGGCGGATGTCGAGGATGCGGAGGTGGTGGCTGCGGCGCCCTACTGGTACGAGCATGTGAGTGATGAGCAGATGGAGAGCTGGCAGAGTGGTGGAAGACAGGCGGTGCAGGATGCCGCGAAAGACGCGGATGAGATCATGGTTACTGTGATCATCCAAGAGCTGGTGCGTTCGGCGCTGGATAAGAGGTTGGATGCTTCGGAAGCTGGAGCTGTGATCAAGCAGATGGCTGTGGATCACGAAGAATCGGAGGCCATTGATGTGCACTCGATCCTGCTCAACACCATTTCCCTCCTGGACGATGCCGACACCAAGAACTCGAATCTTCTCACGCTTCTCGCCGCGACCGAGATCGATCCGGAGATGCTACGGTACGAGCTGGATATTCCGCTACTACAGACTTTGGCCCTGGTACGGAGTACTTTCACACAAATGCGCACGCGAAAGACGACGAACATCCTCTATCGACAAGCCAACTTTAATCTGCTACGAGAAGAGTCGGAAGGCTACGCGAAGCTCATTACCGAGTACTTCAACACAGCAAACGAAGCTGTCGTCAATCACGATGTCAGCGCCGAGGCTGCGTTCCAGAGAATCAAGGCTCTGGTCGGATCATTTGACTTGGATGTTGGTCGTGTTCTCGACATCACCCTGGACATCAGCGCAAATCTGCTCGTTCGCGCCTACGGCTTCTTTGTGAAGTTTTATCGGTGCAGTTCTTGGTGGCCGGAAGTGCCGGTTATGCAAGTCAAATGGGAGGACCAGGGATTTGGCTCGTTCCCAAGATGGGCATTACCAGAATCACAACGGCCTATGCTTGACTCCCAGGATGAGGAGGACCGAAGACGAGCAGAGAAAGAAGAGCTGGCCCAGGTAAGAGAAGCACGGGACATCAAGTTCTGGCAACGAGTGCAGGAGAAGGGCATGGACGCGTTCTTCGACTTGGGATCACGAAGAATCACAAACATCGATGAAGTTCGGCCTTACCTTGAAACGGAGGTTCAGCCTGACTACGACATCAGACAAAAGGAGATCAATGCAGATCGCAGAAAGCGCGTCAACGAGAATCGCAAGTTCATGAGAGAGACTCGTACACTACCACCTTCTGGCAATTCGGACGCCGCACAGCTGCTCGGTTTCAAGCTTCGGTTCTACGCCTCGGATGCTAGAAACCCACAGGACACCTTGCCTGAAAATCTCATTTACCTCGCCGCGCTGCTCATTAAGATTGGCTTCATATCTCTTCGCGACCTATATCCGCACCTTCACCCAGCAGACGAAAACATGGCGGACGAGAGGTCACGGCTGGAGAAGGAGAAGGCCGAGAAGGAGGCCAAGGAAAGGCCAGGTGGTGGTATGAATGCATTGGTCATGGCTGGAGCGCTACCCGATGATACTCTTGCACCTGGCATCCGGAAGCTACAAGGTGACAAGGGCGCGAGCGGTGGAAGCACACCGAGATTCGACAAGAAGGATGATGATGCCAAAGAAGCATTGCCAACACCGTCGAACCAGAAGCTCATGCTTCTCAAGGCTCTCCTGCTCATTGGTGCGCTACCTGAGGCACTTTACATCCTCGGACGATTCCCTTGGCTGCTGGAAGTCGACATAACTCTGGCGCCATACCTGCACCGCATTGTGAGACAAATGCTGAGCAAGGTCGCAGACGCCACAAAGCCGCTGGGCGATCGGCCAGACACACAGCAGGCGAAGCAGGATCTGGAAAGCACGCTGGTTAGACCTGATGGCTCATTGCTCTTCCGACCGAAAGAGTCGAAGAAGGTCACCAGATGGCTTGGGCTTGATGTGGTTGAGAAGGGGGACGGGCAGATGTATAGGCACTACTACCCGGACTGGGAAGAGAACATCCCGATCTGCCAGAACGTCGAAGATGTGGTAGCGCTTTGCAACAGCTTCATCGGCTTGCTGGGAGTGAAGATCGGCCAGGATGCCGCGCTACTCAGCTCTCTGGTTCGCATTGCCAAGCATAGCTTGACTGACGACGCATCTGAATCCAATCGCGCGCGGTGGCTGGAAATAATGAAAAGGCTTCTGGTGCCCGCACTCAGTCTGAGCAAGCACAATGTCGGAATGACGCAGGAAGTCTACGAGCTACTCAAGTTCTTCCCAACGACGACACGGTACAACATCTATGCCGAATGGTATATCGGCAGGACTTCGCGGCAACCCGACATGCGTGTGGCCTTCGACCACAACAAGGCTGAAGTCAAGGACATCCTGCGGCGTATCACCAACGAGACGGGAAAGAAGCAGGCTCGTGCATTGGCGAAGGTGTCATTATCGTCGCCCGGCATCGTCATAATGATGATGATCAGCCAGATCGAGGAGTACAGCAACATGATCGCAAGCTTGGTCGAGTGCACAAGGTACTTCAGCCTCCTAGGCTACGATGTTCTCACCTGGGCTCTCATCAACTCCCTGAGCGGACAAGGCAAGAGCCGCATACAAGCCGACGGCATGCTCACGTCCCGATGGCTGCAATACATCTCCCAGTTCGTGGCCAGCTTGTTCCTCCGCTACACCTTCGTCACCCCAAGCCCAATACTGCAGTACCTCGCCCACCAACTCAGCGAGCGCGATTCCACGGACCTGGAAATGTTCGAGCAAGTGCTTACAGAAATGGCTGGCATTCGCTCCGACATCGAGTTCAATGACGCACAGGTTATCCTCATGGCTGGTGGAGAGCAGATGCAAGCCCGCGTTATGGTGCATCTCGCTGACAAGCGTTACGAGCGGAAGCCATCAGCGCAACGACTCATCAAAGCTCTGACTGGACCAAACCTCATCGGACAGACGCTCGTATCGATCGCGCAGGAGCGGCAGATGTACGCGTACCGGGAGAACACGAAACTAATGCCACTGAAAGTACTGGGCAACAATCTCGATAAGATACAGACTGTTTTCACGCAGTATCTTGAAGTTCTGAAGACGAATCTGAAGCCGGAGGACTTTGAGACGAGTGTGCCGAGTGTTGTGGAGCTAGTCGGCCAGTATGGGCTTGAGCCAGGAACCGCGTTCACCATCTGTCGGACTGCTATTGCTGCGAAGATCGCCACGCACAACGAGGCAGAAGCCGAGGAGTTGAGGGTGAAAATCAAAGCCAACCTTGAGAAGAAGAGGACCAGCTCTGATACCGAGATGCAGGACGGAGCCAAGCCTTTGACGAATGGCAATCATACCGGAAATCCTGCAATCGAAGACGCCAAGCCAGAAATTGATGTCGAGGAGTCGAAGGCCGATGTGACTTCGCAGCCATCTGGGCCATCCAACGGAACTGTGGGCAGTTCATGGCACCCTGTCCTTGAACCAATCATCCAGGGGTTATTAGCGGTCTCTTCTAGGCTTGCTGAGCTTATCAGCATACCGTTCTTCGTGTCGTTCTGGACGTTCGCTTTGCAGGATGTTCTTCTCATTGAAAAGCTCTACGAAGCCGAGATCAACAAGATTGAGGACGAGCTCAAAAAACTCCGAGCTGATCGCTCCAACACCAGCGCGCTTGCGGTCAAAGAACGCCAACTCAAGATCAAAGAGACAGAGCGCGTCCAGAACAAACTTCGTGGTGAGAAACTTCGCCGCATGGTCGCGTGGAAGACTTACGAGGGGCGTAGCGCCATCGATAAGCTACATTGGTTCTCGCACAGCACGAATAAGGCCGACATCGACGCACGTCATATCGGCCTCTTGCAAGTGTGCTTTCTGCCGCGAGCAATGCTTTCTTCGCTCGATGCGCACTACTCTTTCACCATGCTGAAGATGTTGCATGACCTTGGGACGCCCGGCTTCAGCACCATGCATCTTCTCAACCACTTGATGAAGAAGAACGAGCTAGCTGCCATCGTGTACCAATGCACTGCCATGGAAGCGCAGCACTTCGGTCGCTTCCTATGCGAGAGCCTCAAATGGTTGCAGCTTTGGCACGCGAACAAGGATGTGTACGACAGAGATGCGCTCGGACTGAAGCATAAATTGCCAGGCTTCGCCAAGAAATTCGACGCCGACGGCAGGCCTGAGCAATACCTGGATTTCGAGGACTTCCGCCGGTTGCTCTACAACTGGCACTGCCATCTCTCCGGGGCGCTGCAGGCGTGCTTCGAATCCGGCGAGTACATGCATATTCGCAACGGCATTACCGTGCTGAGAGCTGTCGTGCCGGTCTTCCCGGCGCTGAACTTTCACGGCCATAACATGGTCAAGCACGTTACCGCCATCTCGCAGGAGGACACGAGGCAGGATCTGAAGCTGGCAGCAATGTCACTGCTGGGTCCGTTGAAGAACAGGGAGAAGTCGTGGGTTATGCCGCAGGCGTTCAGGCTCAATAACGATGCTGTGAAGGAGGTCGGGAGATCCGGGAGCAGAGCACCGTCTGCACGACCTGGAACGCCTCAGCCGGGTGCCGGGACGCCGAAGCTGAGCGCGACGGCGCCGGAGTTCAAGCCTACTTCTGCTGTTCCTGCTGGGCTTGCGAACGGGGATGTGAGGAAGGAGTCGGTTGCAGAGACTGAGGATGGTGAGATTGAGGATGCAGTGGAGACTTCGAAAGATGTGGCTATGAAAGATGCGCCTGCCGACAAGAAAGAGCAACCCCGCGCGGAGTTAGTGAAAGCACCGGAGCCGCCAAAGAAGGAGCCTGAGAGAGTCGAGTCGAAGTCTGCGACGCCTGCTGCACTGCCTTCGAAGCCGCCGCCGCCGCCTGTTCATGTGTCTCGACCAGGCTCTGCGCAACCCGGTGTGCGGCCTGGGCTCGAACTTCCGGCACGCCTGGATTCTCGCGCTCCGACCAGACCTCTGCCCGCTATTCCTTCTGACAGGCCCAGCTCGCGGTACAGCGAAGATCGCGGCTACGGACGACTTGAGCGGCCGAACGATGTGCGCCCTGGTTCTCGAGGTCACTCGCCCAGTGGACGAAGACGTTCCAGGTCTCCCGTTCGTGACGCTTACTACAACACACCAGGCTCCGGTCGCGGCTCTGCGAGGGACGAACGTCCGGGTTCGCGGTCTACAGCTCGCGATATGAGGCATCCGCGTGAGGAAGCTAGACCCAGCTTATCGCGAGAGCCATTGCCGCGCCCGGCACCTTCCTCACGTCAATCTTATGACAGCCGTGATCGACCAAATGGTGCAATGGGACCTCCGACAAGCCACGCTGCGCACCCTGATCGCGCAAGTCACCTCAGCTCTGCCGCACCTAGTACACCTAGCGCACCTGCACCGCGAGTGGCTTCGACGCAGCCACAGGAGACGCAAGCCCCAAGTCCGTACAACGAGAACCCAGCACGCATGGCTCTGATCAATGATGATCCAGGTCGTGGTCGAGAGCGGCCGAAAGACTCTCGTCCCAATGGCCATGCTCCAGAAGATCGCCCGATATCTGATGCGCGACCGAATGGTGGTAGAACATTACTGCCAGATCCTACGACAGACAGTCAAGCTCGCACAAGCTCTTCTGCCACAGATCTTGCGCCTAATGGGCCTCGGCGTGATAGATCCAGCCGAGATCTAGGCGCTGGAGGTCTTCAGGAATCTTCTTATGGACGACTGAATGGGCCAGAAGCACAAGCACAAGCACCCGCCGGCCCGAGACCGCCTCCAAATGGCCCTAGCGGTAGAGGTGGTCGCAGCTTTGGTGCGCCACAAGGCCAAGCAAGCAGCAGACCACATGAGCAGCCTGTGTCCTCGCCATCGGCAGCTCCACCGACCGAAGCGCCAGCAGCACCTCGGGGGCCAGCTGGTCGGCAACACGATCGACGTGGTTCGCAAAACCAGTTTGAGCAGCACCCGACTTCGCATTCTGTACCCACGACGCCGATTGCCGAGAACGGACCAGCTGTCCATCCAAGCCGTCTTGCGCAACTCGGAGCGCAGCCGCCACCAATTCAGACGAATGTGCCTAGTATTAGTACACGTAGTGCGGCTTCGCCAACGACAGCACCACCGTCTGGCCCTCGTGCTTCGACCCGTGGTCACCCTGTCGCACGTCAAGAGCCATCTCCAACAGTCGTCGGACCACCATCGGGACCTGCTTCAGATGCTGACAGGCAGAGGAGAGGCGATCGGCAGCGTGCCAACATCAACGCTACTTTGCAAGGCGGTACCAACGGCGCCCCGTCTCCGGCTCCGGGACAAAGCGTGAACTTTAGGGGGGCTGCGCAGAACCGTACGCCGAGCATGTCTTCGGCGGTCAATGCACAGCCCATTCAGGCTATTGCTTCGCCGATGGAGCCACCGCAGAGACGTGCTGAACCTGTCCAAGCTCCCAGGACGGATAGACCGCCTGGTCGAACCGATGTAAGGCAGGACAGCTCGCGCCGGGGCTCGGAACGCTACGATGAGAGAGCACCGAGACACGTGGAAGATCCGAACACGGAGAAGCATCGGAGCAGCCGTACGAGTAGCCGCGAGCGGAGGGCGCAGGAGGAGCAGCATCAGCATCCGCGTGCGCCAGCTGCCATGGATAGTAGAGGCACGCGTGGCAACGATCTGCCAGAGCAGCGACCAAGAGACGAGCGAAACCCGCGCGGAGGCTCTTATGGAGAACCGAGAGCGCCGAGGACAGAGGAACCACGCCGTCCTGCTGCGGACATGCCAGGCTCACTCGCTGGTAGTGCGCCACCTCCTGATTGGAACAGAGGCAACGAGCCACGCGAACCGCGCAGAGATGGACGGCCCGAGGATGGCAGAAGGCCAGCCAACGGGGGTGGGAGACTGGAGGACTATAGAGATCCTCGCAGAGAGGAAGACAGGCGACAACAAGCCCCGAGCTACCAGGGCTTGCCGCCTCCAGGTGCCCGGAAGCGTGGGCATGAGGATGGGCCGGGTTATGGTGAGGCGAAGAGGCGACGGAGTGGACGTTAGGAACGTGACGCTTACGGGTTCTGGAAGTGCTTGTATTAGAAGACGTTGAACTTGGGTTCTTGTGCATAGCGATGGCATTGGGAGCACGGCTGTCGAACCGCCGAGGTACTCGAAAGACCGCCGGTGACTAGATCGAAGTAATTAGATCGTATGCATTAATGCACCTCGGAGATGTGCCTGAGATTTGTCAAGGGATCCGAAACCTTTTTCTACACATTCCTGCCCGACCAATCGCATCACCACAAACTTCGCTGACTGCATCACTTCCGTCCAGTGGTCCGGTTATCAATGGATACTTTTTAGTCTCACCTCCTCTTCCCTCTCACTACAACCAAAAACATATCGATACCAGGACGACAGAAACGACACGACGACAACGACAATGGAGTCTCTGCTGATCAGAGGCAAAGCCGTGTGCCCGTTCATGGGACGGACATCAACCGCCACGCTCCGGGCCATGTCAGCGAGTAGCAGCATCATCAATGTGGCCACTAGGTGCCCGGTCATGAAGAAGGCTTTGGCCGTGTCTGCTGCTCGCGGTACTCGTGGTGGTGCGTTTGGAGGGTACAGGGCTTACCATGCTGCCTCCAAACCGCCGAGGGCGAATTTGCATACCACGGCAGCGAAGGAGGCGCAGGCTGTTGACCTTCCGAGCCCACGACACGATTATGTCCCGCCGATGAATAAGTCTGGAGGTGCAGTACCTCAGCATGTCCATTCGAAGCCGCCACCACCACCGCAAGCTGCGAAGTACGATTACGAGGGATTCTACAAAACTGAATTGGACAAGAAACACAAGGACAAAAGCTACCGCTACTTCAACAATATCAATCGTCTGGCGCAGGAGTTTCCGCGCGCGCACATGTCGACTCCGGAAGAACGAGTGACGGTGTGGTGCTCGAATGATTACCTGGGTATGGGACGGAACCCGCGCGTTCTGAAGAAGATGCACGAAACGTTGGACACGTACGGCGCTGGTGCTGGAGGAACTCGAAATATTTCCGGTCACAATCAGCATGCCATTGCTCTCGAGAAGACGCTTGCAGATCTGCATGCAAAGGAGTCAGCGTTGGTGTTCACGAGCTGCTATGTGGCGAACGATGCTACATTGGCGACTCTAGGTAGCAAGATGCCGAATTGTGTGATCTTGAGCGACAACATGAATCACGCCTCCATGATCCAGGGTATTCGCCACTCTGGCGCGAAGAAGGTCGTTTTCAAGCACAATGACATGGCGGATCTGGAGGCGAAGCTGGCCGCGCTAGATCCAGATGCGCCGAAGATCATTGCGTTTGAGAGTGTGTACAGCATGTGCGGGAGCATCGGGCCAATTGAGGAGATCTGTGATTTGGCGGACAAGTATGGCGCGATCACCTTTTTGGACGAAGTCCATGCTGTTGGCATGTACGGGCCAAATGGTGCTGGCGTGGCTGAGCATCTGGACTACGAGACGTATGCGAATGGTGGAAATCCCAAGGGCACTGTCATGAACCGAGTCGACATCATCACTGGTACGCTCGGAAAGGCATACGGATGCGTTGGCGGCTATATTGCGGGCTCTGCGCAGATGGTCGACACCATTCGATCTCTGGCTCCTGGCTTCATCTTCACCACTTCCCTGCCTCCGTCAAACATGGCAGGTGCTAAGACCGCAATTGAGTACCAGGCCAGCTACCAGGGCGACCGCCGCCTCCAGCAGCTCCACACCCGAGCCGTGAAGGAGACGCTCAATGCTATGGATATCCCAGTCATCCCGAATCCATCTCACATCATCCCATGCTTGGTTGGGAATGCTGAAGTGGCGAAGAAGGCCTCCGACTTGTTGCTCGAGAAGCACCAAATCTACGTCCAGGCGATCAACTACCCGACTGTGCCTGTCGGCCAAGAACGTCTCCGCATCACGCCCACCCCTGGGCATACCCGTGAGTTCCGCGAGCATCTCGTGCAAGCTCTGGATAGTGTCTGGAACGAACTCGGCATCAAGCGCACTTCCGACTGGGCGCGCGAGGGTGGCTTCATCGGCGTTGGCGTGAAGAACGCCGAAGCTGTTGAGCCGCTTTGGACCGATGACCAGCTTGGTCTCACAGACGTGGTGAGGGAGATGAAGTCTGGTCAAGGCGCGCTTGGTGTGCTTGAGAATGTGCTCGAGCAGGAGCGTGAGCAGGTGCGCGCTGTGGCTGCTGCTGCTTGATGATTTGACGCGATTTACGGAAAAGATCTTTGATTCAGATGCGATGAAGTTGAGCAACGTAGGCAGACCTTCAAGACACTCTTTTACTGCTGCCAATATCTACCGTTTTCTTTGCCTTGTCGTTCTATTGCTTGATCATCCTGCGAAGGAGGGGTTGAGCCGATCTCGGGGTGCATATCATGGCAACGAATCTATGTTGATTGTACGATTGTCACTAACGATCTGTGCTAGATCTATCGTTGTTTCTGGGCCCGATCTGAAGCCTACCCTACATTGCTGGGTTGGTTCTTAGTTGTGCAGTGAATTCCGACTTCCGCTTTTGTCTCGCAGCAAGATGCCTCAACAGTGGGAAGAGATCAGTATCAAAGCACAGGAGAAACTCAAGTCCTCTCTACCGGCCGAATGGTGTATACCAGAAGATAAGCTCCCGCCAAAGGGCCAGAAAGATGTCACGATTGTTCCAAAGGAATGCGGTCTGCTCTCTGACTTGGAGCTGGGAATCACAGACAGCTACGCAACATCAATCGTCAAGAAGATTGCTGCTGGAGAGTGGAAGGCAGAAGATGTCACAAGAGCATTCTGTAAACGTGCAGTCATTGCTCATCAACTCGTCTGCCCTCATATTCACCTTCGTATCACCCCTCACGCTGACCTCTGCTTAGACGAACTGCCTGACCGTAGTAATGTTTGACGCAGCCCTCGCGCGTGCCCGAAAGCTCGACGAGCACTTCTCCAAGACCGGCAAGACCGTCGGCCCTCTCCACGGCCTTCCCGTGTCTCTCAAAGACAACTTCAACATACCCGGCTACCCCAGCTCCGTCGGCTTCACCAGCTGGGCTCTCGAGCCTATGGAGCAGGAGAGCACGATTGTGGGCATCCTAAGGGAGTTGGGGGCGGTGGCGTACGTGAAGACGAATGTGCCGACTGCGATGATGATTGCTGAGACGGCCAATAACTGTTATGGACGGTGCGCTCACCCTAGCGGCTCCTGGAAGTGTCATTGCTATGCTAACGATAGTGCTACAGGACGACTAATCCATTGAATCGGAATTTGACGTCTGGTGGCTCATCAGGCGGCGAGTCCGCACTGATCGCTCTCCGCGGCAGTCCACTCGGTGTTGGCACAGACATCGGCGGATCCCTTCGCATCCCAGCCGCTTGCACAGGTATCTTCACGCTCCGGCCCTCCTACGGCCGCTTCCCACACTTCGACGCCCGGTCAGGTCTAGCAGGCCAAGAGTCCATCGGTAGCGTACACGGCCCGATGGCGAGAAGTGTAGAGGACTTGCGACTATTCACCGATAACGTAGCAAACGCTTCGCCCTGGCTGAAAGATCCAAAATGCATCCCCATGCCCTGGAGAAGTGTGGAGCTGAAACAGCGGCCGAAAATCGGCGTGCTTTGGGTACGTCCTCTAAGTTTGTTTGCTGAGCTTCTACTAACGATGGACAGAGTAATGGAATCGTCACACCCACCCCACCAGTCCAGCGTGCCCTCCGCAAGGTCTTCGCGATGCTCAAATCCAAAAACTACGACATCGTCGACTGGCCCGCCACCGACCACACCGAAGCCAACGAAATCGTTGGCCGCCTCTTCGTCGCTGACGGCGGTAAATCTGTGCACAAGATCCTCGAGCCCACCTCAGAACCCTGGCGTCCGGAGATGAAGGATTACTCAGAAGCGCCAGAGCTGAGTGTTTACGACCTATGGCAACTGCAGAAGCAGCGGACCGCTCTGCAGAAGAAGTATCTCGACCGCTGGGCTGCGTGCGAGGGTCTGGATGCGATCCTGGGGCCTACGACACCGTATGCAGCGCCGAAGGCAGGGTGTTTCAAGGGTGTGAGCTATACCAGTATCTTCAATCTGCTGGATTACAGCAGCACGTCTTTCCCGACAGAAGTGCTGGGAGATAAGAGTGTAGACGTCTATCCGGCCGACTTCAAATCGATGGGAGAGATCGATGAGACCGCGAAAACCGACTACGATCCAGCGGAGATCGCTGGGATTCCCGTATCTCTCCAAATAACCTGTCGCCGGCTGGAAGATGAGAAAGTCATGGCGCTGACTGCGAAAGTCGTCAAAGATCTAACAGCATAGAACAGACCATCCCGGTCTTGATCTGAGCATCAGCTATGGTATCGACTACTGAGAGTCTATCCCATCTCCGGTCTATCATCCTTCCCCAATGCAAGCGTGCCACGTGATATCATCTCAATTCGTAATTCCGCTTGCTGAGAACGCTCAGTGAATGCAAGCGGGTGGTATCTTCTTCCTCCATCGCCAAAGAGCCGTCATGCTACTGCTCAGCCCCAAAATCCGTCATCGCTCGAATGGTGTCGTGGAGAACGGGCGCTTCATCCAGCATCCGAAGTAGGTTTGTACATGATCGTCGTGAGGAACTACCTCACACGTTAGCAGTGCAATAATCTCACTAATTTCGATGTACTCACCTTCCGCTTATACCGCGTAGTCCCACTCGTAGCCAGCACGCCTTGCCTTATACTGCTTGTCGCCAGATGATTCAGCACCGTATGATTCGGCATCGTCAACACACTCGCGTCGTCCTTGTGTGGCGTCGCAGCGTTGAGAATGCTCTTACTCATGAACATGGGTAAGCTCGGCGGCGGTGGAAGGTGCGAAGTAGCTTTGCTGGCGCGGCGGAAGCGGTCGTCTTCGGGTGTGTTGTAGAGGTCGATATGAACGAGGTATTCAGGGATATCGGAGGTGTATTTCGGTCGTGGAAGCTGCTTCTTGGGTGCCGGCTTGGGGTGTTGCTGGTGTTGGTGTTCGAGAATTTGTTGTTGGTGGGGTTGCTGGACCGGGATGATGGCTGGTTGGGTGGGTTGTTTGCTTGCTGCAGCAGGAACAGTGGAGTGGAGCGTGGAGGAGAGAGAATCATTATTTACTGCTTGTCCCTCTGTCAGCATGTCTTTCGCAGCAATCTGCTCGTTCGCGGCATCCGAGACAACAGCGTCGGGTGTTGGCATCGGCTCGGCTGGCGCGGCTGGCTGCGTTTCCGTGGTCGGTGGCCGGGCGGTGATCTCGACATAGTTGACCAGCGAGGCCGTGTAGTCGACCGTGGTAGGGTACTGAGCCGAAAGGACCATCTCGCCATCGACCAGAAACTTGATATGGTGTGTGCCGGTTGGCAAGGGCGCGGTCAGGGTGTAGAGCGCATCCCCATTTTTACCCTCCTGGATCTTCTGCATCCTGAACTTCTTTTCCCACTTGGCGAAGGTGCCCGTCACATAGACCGTCTTGCCGACGCCTCGCCATTCCAGCGTTGTGAGGACTTTTTGGTTGGATGGGTCGGACTCGAGGGTGAAGGTCTCGATATCTGCAATGCCTTCATCGTCGTCGAGAGTTGTCGAGCTCAGCATGCTGGCCGGGCGATGGGTGAGACTGACCTCATCGGCCGTTTCCATGGGTGTCGTCCCATCGGTCGGGGTGGCGATTGGTGAGATCGGTTCGGGGTCTCTGTCGATGGGGAGAGGAAGTCTGGGTGGTCTGCTGAAATTGCTTGCTGGCCCGCCGAACATGGGAGAGTTCATGATATTATCTTCGTAGACATCCTGCCCGTTCGGACCGTCCTGGTATGACAGCGGTGCTGGAACGTCGACCGGTTGTGAGTTTGGTGACGGCGATTGTGTCTCAGATGGTGGTGGAGGAAGCGTGTGTGAGCGAGACGGCGGTCTGTGTTTGGACTCGGCGTTGCCCATCGTACTCGACTGTCGACTCGAGGTCGAGCCTTCTCTGCGTGAGGTGGTATGTGCCGAGGACGTAACCGACCTGGCTCTTGAGTGTGAAGAAGTTGCTGCGGCGGTGGTGACGGCGGATGTAGTGGGGTTGGAGGTGGTGGAGGGAACGAGGGTGGCGATTGGTGGGGCTGCCTTCCTCGTGGCACTTGCGTGACGGTCACGAGGCTCGCGAGTTTGCTGCTCCTTCCTATTGCGGTGATGTGATGTCGAGGTCACGTCTGGCGACTTTGGAGTCGACTCCGAATTCCCCATTATCTTCTCCGCCTTCGGCTCAACCAATTATCGTTCGCTCTAATCAGTTATGGTTCGAGCACGACCTACGGGGACTTCGGAAGCAGAAGCTAAAGTCTGGTTGTTAAAAATGTCCGACGCCAAACGAAAAAAGACATCAACAACGGCGGCGGCGAGGTCGCTCAGAGGAAGTTGCAAGTTGATCGTGAAAGATACCATGCAAGCTGGTGGGGTCATCCACTAGCTGCATGATTAGTATATTTATTTAGTTGGCACAGACGGCAGGGATTGTCGCAACCGAAACCGCCGGCGCGCGATGTCTTGCATGTGATAGAAGTATCCTTGAGCTGCATCTCCATCCTTCTCACGTGGCACGACAGGTGCGTGAATTATAGATCGAGCAGTGTAGCACCACGAGATACTTTCGGATCTCCGAGAACGAACACCCTGCCTGCCTCCTAGAACTACATCGTGTTAACGTTAACTCTCCGTTGCCAAGACACGGGCAGGACTTCTTTCCAATCGGTACAGCAGCAGGAGTGATTGTTCGAACAACGGAGAACGACCGCTTTGCCAGCCCACTAGATTCCAGCATCTCGACGTCTTCTGGCCTACGCTCCACAAAGCCGGACCTCCTATCAACTAGTGCAAGAGCACAAGAACTTGTTCGATCCTTCGAGACCTATTCACCCTTGACCTCCAATCACTTTCGACAAACTCTCCAATGACCGACGCAGAAGACGTCCCAGAAGCCGGCAGCGATCCACAAGTCCGCGATCTGCTGGTCACCGCCGGCAAAGCTATCTACTGGCTCGTCTACCCCATCGCCATTGGAGTCTACTACATCCTCTACTACGTCTTCTTTAGCCTCCTGTTCGTTCTTAAGCTGCTCTACCGCCCGCTGGAGTTTGTGCTACTACCGGTCTTCTACCTCGGATATTTCCTATGGGCTTGCTTATTGGCGCCGTTCAGGTTTCTGGCGAGGTTCGAGGTAAGCTGAAAAATGTCTCTCTTTCGAAGCGTAAGTTAATATTCCCTTCTCAGACTCTCTACATATACCTTGGTATCGGCGCACTCGTCGGTGGCGCCCTTGGATTACTACTGGCGTTCGTCTCTGGCTCGCTACAAGGGCCGTTAGGTCTCAACTCGAAGCCGGAAGACTCTGGCCGCACAGCGAAGCAGTACCGCCAGGACAAGCGGAAGAAGAAGGCCACGTCCGGAACGCCGTTTCTCTCTCCAGGCTACTCATCTCCCAATCAGATCAGCATGTCTGATAGCAGTCGCAGATCTAGTCGTGGGAAGGGCGTGATTGGGCAGACGATTATGGAGGAGCTGGACTCGGACTACTGATTGCAGTCCTGTTTGAGATTGTCTATTATTTGATGATGCGTGAGAGATCTTGTCGAATGCATCATGCTGGACGCCGGACGCCACGCTAAGAACATTGGTATTGGCAGAAGATATCAACTTGCGATGGGCAGCTTCCGCCGTTTGATCCATACCCGAACCTCGTCGCTGCTACCATACACTCCCGTCGCCCTGCGATGGCGTGGCATCTTCCACTCGCCGCCGCCAGCTGGCTCGATGTTCCACAGAGCGATTGCAGCGGCTGCGAAGCTTATGACCTCCTTGTATGCCAGATCACGTCCTGGGCATATCGATTCACCACCACCTGGAGTCTGGTCAGCTGCGTATCACAATTTGTGGCTATCTGGGCTTGGAAGCTCACCGTATGGTCTAAGCGAGCCCATATCAGTCGTGTCTTGCTTCTCACCATATTTATTCCTAATATGTCGATCCGCCTTCCAGACCATCGGATCACCAAAGCACTTCGCATCCGTACTATGCAGATCATGGGCAGCATGCACATATTCGCCCTTCCGTAGCTGCCAGCCCCGGGCTTCCTTCTCCTCGGACTTGAGCACGAAATCTTGCTTCACCTCCCGCAACGACCACGACGCAGAATCTAGCCGCAGAGATTCAACATAGCAGCTCTCCAGCAGCGGACACTGCCTACACAACCTCTCGACATCCATCTTCTCCACACGCGACGGCTCAGGAAACGCAAACTCCTGCTTTGGCTGCACAGCTAACACAAACGGTTTGATCTCCTCCCTGACTTTCGTGAGTAGATCGCGATCAGCGTAGATATGATTCAGTATCCAGAAAACAAGCGATCCAGTGTTAGCATTCGCCTGCCATACCATCCCCAGTTCACACGCCGCCCTCTGCCTCGAATTCATCCCATACTTCCGATAAACCTTCACGCGCTCTTTGACAAGCGTACTCACATCCTCCAACCCACTCCACTCTTGCCCAACGTCCTCGCCCTTCGCCTCGCGCTCGAGTGCCTCGTGAAATTGCTCCATCATTTCTAGAAGCCGTTTGCGCGTAATGTGCGCTTTCATCAACCCAGGCACCGGTATCCATCTCGGCAATCCCAGCGCTAGTAGCCAGTAGCTATGATCAAGCATCCAGAGGTCGTCCCATAGGCCTTCGAAGTTCTCGGTGAAGGTGGAGCCCATGAGCGTTGCTGTCGTGGTTCGGGCGACGAAGTCTCGGATTAGGGGGAATAGACTTGCTTCAACCACTTCCTCTCCTTGCGGGTCTTTTGTGGTGGAGATGTTCGAGCTGCGCTCCCAGAGTTGTTGGTCGACTGGGCTTTCGGCGCCGGAGACGAGGGTGCCAATGTTTTGCCGTAGGGTTTTGACTGTCTGGTTGATCATTTCCGGGAGTGATGGGTCTGTGAGTAAATTCTTGTAGCAAGCGGAGATATCTGGCAAGGCCGGTTCCCAGATCTTCCGTGCGGATGCAGAGGGAGGCATGCCGAAGACGTTGATGAGGAGTTTGCGATGTATCGGTTCGTAGGAGACATTGGAGCTGGATTGAGAAAGAAGGGCTGCGGTGAGGCGGGAAGAAGAGACGATGTTGTGCTTCTTGCCGAATAAGTGGAGGGCAAAGATGCCGCCAGTGTGCTGGAAGGTCATGGAACGGATAAAGTTGGTAGAGTCCCAGGCCATGGAGGGGAGGTGGCCGAGGTAGGGGAGCGAGTATGGCACACCGGGGACTGCTTGGGGGCCATTTCGGGGTGAGGTTTTTCGGGTCGAAGATGAGGTGATTGATGTGATGAGGCGAGTTGTTAGGATTACCACAATGAGTGAGAGTACTATCCAGGTGGGAGGGGTTGGAGTGTAGCCTGAAGGCACAATGTCGGGAGTTGGGTGGCGGGTGGAAGAGAAGATGTCCATGTTCGCGATTCTTGGAGTATTACATTGGCTTGAGCTTCGATCCAAGGCGTGATCGGGATATCTTGCTTTGGTCTGTAAACAAAAATCGGTGGACACGTATACATGTACCTTATGTTGAGATAATGAGATGTCTACTTGACCATTCCGAGAAGATGCAGTGAGCCTGCGGTGCACGTCCACAATGCCAAGCGAGTCTCAAAGTTGTCATTCAGGTTGTCTTGAGACACGATCTCCTCCTTTGATCACTGTTCCCATAAGTGACTGGAAAAAGCGGCATCGCGAACCTGCGATGCTCCCTTGGACCCGAGGTCTCATGTGCTGAATGCGTGACGGTTCCCGCCATGTGCGGGGCGAGGTATTGTTTCGGTCTCAAGAGTTGAAGACAGGGAGCCATCAGATCACTTCTCGGTGGTAGGTACGAGATCTTGAAAGCTTTTGTTTTATGAACGGTCCCCTTCATCGTCTCCTTTAACTGAGAAAGTCTATAATTGAACGCCCAGCAGACTGCCGCCTTCGCCCGAAGTACGAACGCCTTCAGCCATCTAAAATGGCCGAGTTCAAAATCAACGACGAGGACTTTGCGCCGCTAGCTGGCAAAGTAGTAGTCATCACAGGATGCTCATCGGGAATTGGACTTGCAACAACCGAACTGCTCCTCGCACATGGCGCTCTGGTCGTTGGCGGCGATCTCAATCCATCGCCAGTCGAGACCTCCAGCTTTTCGTTCCTCAAGACAGACACAACCTCGTGGCCGAACCTCCTCGCCCTCTTCGACCACGCAAAACAGCTTCACGGCCGCATCGACCATGTCTTCTCCAATGCCGGCATCAGTGGTCGAGCTAACTACCTCTCCGAGAACTTCGATGTCAATGGTGAACTCCAAGAACCGTCAACTTTGACCTTCGACATCGATCTGAGAGGTATGATCAACACATCTTACCTCGGGCTCTACCACTTCCGGCATCAAGAGCCGCAGGGAGGGGGCATCGTCTGTACTGCATCCGCATCATCATTCCAACAATTCCGAGTCTGCGACTACACCACTGCAAAGCATGGCGTACTTGGCTGGATGCGAGGAATTGTTCCCAATATAGAGACTGCCGGCTTGCCGATTCGAGTCAACGCAATTTCGCCGAGTTGGACGAAGACGGGGTTGGTGCCCCAAAGTGTCGTCGATATGTTTCCAGATGTTACTTGGCAAGGGCCAGATGCTGCGGCGAGGTCGGTTGCTATCTTGATGGCGGATGAATCGAAGCAGGGGCAGTTGATCTACTCGGTGGGTGGCAGATTCATGGAGATCGAGCAGTCGAGTTTATTACCTGTGGCGGCAGAGATTGTGGGAGAGGCAAATGAGGACAAAATGATCTTGAGGATGATGCAGATGAGTTCAGAGATCGGTAACAGGTAGATTGAATGACGGAATCGCTTGGTCGTTGTAGTTGCATACTGCATTGTATCCCAAGGAACGCACTGTCCAGAAAAACACCGACCTTGATAAGCCACATATCGGGAGTTGCCAGTCGCTACGCAATAGGAAAAATTGGTAAAAAATTGGAACTTCAAGAGAGAATCGAACTCCCGACATTGGAGATTGCTGGGGGTTGATTAGCGTTCGAAGTCTTGCAGCAGGTTTGATGAACTAACCTCGTAGGAGGAATCGAACTTCCGTCTCCACGGTTCTGTCAAACGGTTTGACCTTCTTTCGAAGCCGTTTTGCCACAACGTGGTGTACCGTTGGGACGTTAGCCTGGATGCTAATGAATGATGGACAGGCATTCAAACGAACCTAACCACTATACGATACGAGCTGTACATGAAAGCACGAATTTGGAAAACTGTATATATACGCTCATGTTGCGGGGCAGCCTCGATCGGAGCTCCCTTGAAAACCGAGACATTGCAAGCTAACTACAGACGAAAATTACTAATACAGAAGGTTACTGCCGTCGTCGGGCTCGGGATCGGGCAAGTTCGGGATGGTGACATCACAGGGATGGGGGCTTGGCACATAGCTGTGTTCCGCACCCCAAAGTTGCTGCACACCTCTTCTACAACTTCACGATCACATCTACAGTCGCAGTACATGTCTGCATACGTCAATTGCAACGTTCTTGCATATCTTTGCTCTGCTGGCGTGGTGGGCTTACGAGCTGACGTCCAAATTAAAGTTCGGGACCAGCCGCCCGCGCCAAGACATAGCTCAAAATCCGAGCTTGCCTCACTTCCACTTTCGCACACTGGGAGAATGCGATTGTTAATGCAATCAATAGACCTGCGCGTTCTCTTGGAGCAATCAAACATATCTCTCGTGCGGTGCTTGGAGTGGAGGGTATACCAGCTAATACCTGAATGAGAATGCCATAGTCATGGCTCCCCCAGACCTTCCACCTTGTCCTTGCATGATTTCGACTCTGTTCTCATTTCGCAAAAGTCAGACTGCATGCGCTCGACGTGCCCATCTTGGAGCACCTCACAGGACGAAAATATTCGTATGATTGACAGTCTTGCGCGAGAGAGATGGGAATCCATTCATGTCATCCACAGTAAGACAAGAATGCACGTGGAGCGAATCGATGCGGTGACTTGACGGGTCTCATTGTCATGTATCCGGAGACTTCACCCATGTTCTCCCATTGTTGCACCAGCTGAGAATTGCCCCCTGCTTCAGCATTCTTCCCTCGCAGTTCGTCCTCGAGCATACAGGCACGTTCCCACACGGCGCCACCGTCAGAGTCTTCTCTTTTCCAGCTGGTTGCAAGCCTTCTTCGATCTTCATGGTAAACGCACCGCTGCCCCAAACCCCATTCGTGGCAGTAGAAACGATGGTGCGGTCAGGAATCGCTGGTAGGTCAGACGTGCCGCCTATCGAATCAGCAGAGCCTGATACTGTTCTCCATTAGCCCTGGATCACCACCCTTGACGGTATGATATCCTTACTTGGTGCAATCTCTTCTTGTTTCTCTTCGTCAACAAGATTCTTTTGCAGATCCGCCGCCATCGCTTCGCAGTCGTCAATCTCTGCCGTTGAAGCACCAGGTTGTACGCAGAGCTGTCTAGCGGTATTGAAGTTCCCGATAGCTGCCTCAATCCATCTAGATTGTCGAGCAAGGTAGTCAGCGTATGTAACAAGATCGATTTCCATTCGGCGAGGTTGTCCTACTCTTCAGCTTCGCCGTCTACGTTGATCAAGGCCATGAATAACTGCAGTCTGCCGAGCTGGATGGCCATTACTGAACGCTACATGTGCGCCGAGGCTTATACACGAGATGTTTCAAGGACAATATATGTGCTGGTTCACCCTTCCTACACAACGAGCTGCTACAGAGGCCTAGACTTTGAGTCTTGAAATACAGAAGTCTCGGAAACGCAAGTAGACTAAGCATCTGAGGGTATCACATTCGTCAGTCATCATCGAACCAAAGCGCCACATAGCTAACTGCCGCCGCCACCACAGCCTCCGCCACCTCCTCCGCCACCGCCGCACCCTCCACCACCCCCTCCACCACCCCCTCCACCACAGCCCGCTCCTCCTGCGCCACAACCGGAGCCGCCAGCATTGCCGCCAGCACACGCACCAGAACTCCCCGAACTACAGGAGCCAGCCGCCACCCCTCCCCCGCATGTCCCTTTAGCGCAGTTCCCAGCCGCGCCCGCCGTCACAGCCATACAACCAGGACTGACGGGATAGTATGCGGGCGTGTACATGTAGTACCCGTATCCGGCGTAATACGGAGAGTACGCCGGTAAATAGACCGGGTGGCCGTACGCATCGCTGTAGTAGTAATCATCTCTCCTCGGCTCCTTTCGTCCTTTCTTCCTCGCCCGCTCGCAGGCTTTCTGGTATGCTTTCTCCAGTTCTGCGGCTTTCTGCGTGGCTGTAATGTTGTACTCGGCATCGCTCGGACGCACAGCGTTGTGCGCAGAGATGTGGACGCTCTTCCGTGGATCCTGAGAGGATTTATGAGCAAGCGCGCTATCAAGTTGCTCGTTGCGCGAACTGTTGAAGAGACGTGAGGCGGCATTGGTGTGGGATTCGCGGGTCGCCTCGCAGTACCAGCAGGTGCATTCGGAGTAAGGCTCGTTATACAGCTTCTGGTAAGTCTTGCTTGTCCAGGCGAAGGCGTCGTTGAGAGCTGTCTCTGCTACTTTGTCGTCGTGGTCAACGAATTGGCCGGTAGTGGCGATAGTGTACGCCATATATTGAGATGGCGAGAGTTGGTGCGTGTGCCAGGCGAGATCGACATCTAAGGTCGGCACGGCCATGTGTTTGTCATCCTTCATGATCGTCACAAACCGTTGGTACTTCACCAGCAACCGCTTCATCGTGCTCGGGAGCGCTGGCGAGTGCAACCAGTCGATATTGTGCAGCTTTTCGATGAAGCTGCCTTGTCGGATGACAACACCGACAAGATCGAGCGCAAAGGGCGAGCTGTTCTCCCAGTACCGACTCATCATCTTCCGAATGCTGATACGATCCGCTTTGGACATTCTGCCAGCAATCGAACCCCTTGTCTGCTGCATGTATTCTCTGTCTCGGAATTGCAGCTCAATGTGATGTCTAATCCCAGTCATAGTCCAGCTGCGGGAATCAGTGACATTCTTGTAAAGCATGTCCTCCCCCAATCCGAGCCTCAAGAACCGGTTGGCGAACGGGCCCGTCTTGGAGACGTACGAAAACATGTTATCGTATTTCTTTCCATATCTCCACGGAATACCTTCGTAGCCGAGAAGAGTACCTGGCATCACAATTTGGTGTTTGATGAGCTTCGTGACATCGTTGCAGAACTTGGCCGTTCGTAGTCTCTCGTGGTTGATGGTAGTGGCGCAATGCGGACAGCTCATGTAAAACTCTTTATCACAGAAGCCGTGGCCGGAGGAAAGAACAACGTCTACTCCGCGCGATACAGCTTCCCAATCTCTGCACCAGTCGCCGAGGAGGTAGGAAGCCTTGTCCGGGCTGGTGGTGTACGGAGACTTGACCATACCCGTACAACCAGGGCAGTATAGTCGCTTGAGATCCGCGTCGTCAAGCTGATCCCAGTGCAGTTGTGTAGAACTGATCCAATCGGCCGCAGCTGTATCGTTGGCTCCGTGTACGAATGTCTTATTATTGATACAATCAACGGCAGCCTGCCACGGGAAGCCAGTATGCCATAGCGCCATCCAGCCTTTCCGAAGACAGTCCTCAAGGTAGGCCCTCGGGTTCAACATATAGGCATGCCATACCATGAGGACATCCACCGGCGGCATGTTGGTTTCGTTGAAAGTTAGACGGCCATCCTTCTTGCTCGAGTCGCAGAGGGTGCCCGCTTTGCCATATATCTCGAATATGGAGCAGGTGAGCATCTTCGGATTCGGGAAGACTGCTGAAGTCCAGGTATCAAATCGGTCGACGGCTCGTGAGACGTAGATGGACCAGCGCTTTTCCGACAGCTTAGCGAGGACCTCGGGTGTCTTGCTGTCTTCCGGCAACCCTTTGTCGAAGGCGATGCTATTATGAATGCCGAAAAGGCCGTCGGTGGACGCGACCCTCTGACGCAAGCGGTAGAAGCATTCCAAGACTTTCAAGTGTGCGACGCAGTGGTCGACTTGTGGCGCATCGTTGTGGTGGGGAGCCACGTTCAAGTTCGAAAAACCAGTGGTAAGATCTGGCGGGTTGATAGCGTTCTCTGCATCATAATCTGGTGGAGGTTGGGCATATTCTGGTGGAGGAGATGAAGAAGATGAAGACCCGGCCTCTGCCTCCGCCTCCTTCTCCTTGGAGGAGCGAGAGAGGATCTTGGATAGTCTGTTCGGCATGATTGATGACTTGATGTGGTCAGCCTCGATGTGGTACCATGACAAGTTGTGAGAAGTGAAGTAAGAAGAAAGAGGACCTCAAGCAAGTAGAAGTGACTACTATATGTCTAACAGCGTACGCATCAAAGTACAACCAACCGCTGAATCCTCCTAGGGCGCTTGGGGCTTAGCAGAGACGGCAGACAGCCAACGTGACCGGTCGTGACCACCCACGATGTCCTCGATGGAACTCCAAGCCGCAAGGCGCAGATACAGTCCTTCTAGCGGCGCTCTAGAAAACGCCTAATGGCTTGAAGCTTCCCGTGGTGTGTGGAAATGCTTACCTCGACGTTGACGGCGCTGAAAGGTGGAGTGGCGAAGCAAAAGCGCTAAACTCCATTCGAAAGTTACAAAGTCACGTGACTACGATCGGCGTATCACATGGCAGAGAGGTGTCTGAAGTCTCAAGCACCACTCGTCAGGCACCGATTATATACCTCGTCGACGTATCAATGTCGAGCTATAAATACCAACCATTGGTGCTATTGCCTGAGGCAGAATCTTGTAAAGCGCTGTGAAGAGCTCTATCAGTGCATTTGCTCCGCCCCAAAGACATGCAAGCGATACATGTACTTGGAATGGCTGCACGCGGTACGCAGAACTCATCCATCGACCCCCTGCCGTGCCTCGGTTGGCTTTCTGCACTGTCTTCAGGACCCACCAGGCGACACGTTAACTCGCCGATGGCACAGCAAAGGTTCTTGCTGGTAATGTGACGAACCGCACCGCGAATTCCTTGAAGTCCTGAACTGTGATTTGTGCGTATCGTCGTGGTACTCGTCTGCTTCATTGCGGTCTAATGTATCTGACGATTGGAGGTAGCGCCAGCGTTGGTGCTCCCAGGCTAAGCATCGAGCAATGAAACTGCTTCAGCAACATCAACCGAACGCTTGCATTATAGATGCGCCTCGACCGCGTACTTGAATCCTGCCTCAATGAATGCTCTCGCTTCGGCAACACGGTAGTGTCGTACGGTGGTCTTCGGTGTAGCATCCTACAACTGCTTGCCCATGAACTTCCGTTTCGTGAAGCTCAGCCACCACTGAACACAACGTTAGCCCCGTTCAACACATCCTGACCATCTTCACAACTCACCTTGCTCGGCTGCCCGGTCCCGTCACTGTACACCCTCCCCAATAGCCTCTGCGCCAACTCCTGCCGCATCTGCATGATATACTGTCGCAAAACCTCCGCCTCATTCCGATCCTTTGGGGGCTCGAACATCTGATTCAGCGGGAACCCAGCATCGCCCGGAATAGCAAAATTCGTTTCTAACGCAATATTCCCTACTGCCTTCTCCGCATCCCGCTTCGCCATCCCCGGTTTGATCTTCGTGATAGCATCGCTGACGAATAGAATGCCGTATATCAGCACACGGTCAGCGGGGCCTTTGATCTCGAAGTTGCGGAAGAAGGTGTTGGCGCGGAAGAGCGAGAGAACTTCGTCTAAAGGATCGTAGGATTCATTTGAGGGATCGAGGTCGATGTCTGAGGTGCCGGCGGGGAGTTGAGAGAGTTGTTGTGCTGGTCCGCGGGTTTTGGTTCGGAGGGGGAGTATGGCGAAGTTGCCGATTAGTTGTTGGTTGGGCTCATCGAGAAATAGGCTGTGGTAAGCTGGCATACTCGTCTTTAATGGTCCAGAGACCCGAGTGTTGTTGTGCGGAAGTTATTTTGAAGTCGTGGTTCAAATATTGGAGCCTCGAAGACATATATGACCAAGTTGTGGGCTGGCGGGTTACGAACGGGACACAGTTTCGGGCCGCCGTAGCTGATCTCAGGATACTTCAGCTCTCCGGACCACTTTCAACATCCTTCCTTCTAATACCTGTAACAAACCATACGGTTATGAATGTAGCAAGAACTGATGGCCCGTGATCCTGCATTCGAGTTTCCAATCACGTCATGGCTCCTGGCAAGGTGGTATGATGCTGCTGCTCCTTCTCCCGAAGACACCTCAGTCCCAATTCGTCCACCGCGATGATCCCAGATCAATCATTGGCAAGATCACAATACAAACACGTATCTCTCTTCTTTTGACCTTGCAGTTCATCTCGTAACATCATTTTCTGACTACAAGCTTGCCCATCTTTTCGACCGACCGTAGCACAGCGTTTGTACACTCTCACAAACCTCCTCAATTCACCATCAACCATTTCGCAACACCACTATATTTAATTCAATACCGCAGACGCCATGTCAAACGCCAGACCTCGCTCACGCAGCATGGAGAGCCACTTGGAGAACTGCCTCAAGCCTGAATGCGACGTATGCGCCTCATACCGCGAAGACTTCGCCACCGACATCGCAATCATGCATCGAAATGAGAACTACTCGTACGCCATCGCTAATCCCGAGACCATGAGTAACTTCCACAAAGCCTTTAAACGCGGCAGTTGCGTACAATCTCCTGATCCAAACCAGACCTGGTACGACGCAGCCGCATTCAACTTCCGCTCGACTATCACGATTTTCCTGACGATGGTCCTTTTCACGACACGCGTGCAAGACAGATTTCCTACGAACTCGCCGGCCGCTCTTCCGACCACACCTTCAAGGACCTCCGCTCCACACACAAAGCCAAGCGTCGACGCCTCACCGAGAAGGAAAAGTACTGGGGTTACCTTGCTGTCAAGCGCGGCCAACTGGACGTCCCTCACTACATTCTTGACGACGAACGATGGCCGGGCGGAAATTCTCCATCATGGACACACACTGTCCTACCCTCTGAAGCCGAGACCACGATCATGGACAAGCACATGCTCTACTCCCAGGCGCAAGGTTATCCGAGACCACCAAAGTACCATTACTCGCATCGTTGGGACAAGTTGAAGTACCTCCCGCGTAAGCAGGCGAAGCATCGGGTGAGCAAAGAGCGTGTGTTCGACGAAGCCACTTACGCGATCGATCCGCTCGGTGGGAGCGAAACTTACGTGGTCATGAAGCCAGACGCGAATACTGATATTTTTGACAATGCTGATTGCTACGCCGGCGGCGGCGTCACGTGGGCTTTCATTGCAAGGAAACTTGAAGATCACGGTGTTTGTGAACACTGCGGTAAGAACGACCATCGGCATGTGGATGGAGCAGTGCACTGCGATGATGATGATGATGCTTATCGGGAGTACGCTTTTCGGGAGTACGACGGACAGCTGGATGATGTTGAGTGGGCGGAGCTGCAGGCTGCGTATCAAGCTGAAGTGAAGTGACGGGGCCGCGAGACGCGGACTCAGCTGCGGAAGCCGCTGGTCAGGTTGAAGAGGGCTTACCCTTGAGCGACTGTGGGAGTGAGTTCGAGGTTGTTGAGCAGGCGGACAACGAGAGTGAGGGAGACTGGACGCTTGTATGATATGGCCACTGCCAGGTAGACGAGTAAAACCGCGTATGTAAGGAGCAAGATTAGAACGCTCTAACGTTTTCCTCAAGTCCTGCCACTTTAACGTCTCCGAAATGCTGCACTAATCCATCAGGCAATACATCAATATCCTTCCACTGCCTCTCTTCCGCCCACCTCATTGCTTTCTCGGTCTCGACAAAGACATCGTACCCGCACACGAACTCGCACGTCTCCTTCGTCCAGCCTCCTAGAACTTTGTCCGGCAGGTGGCCACCATAGAAGTCTCCGATCTTGTCTTTCAGCGAAGACGCCGGCTGAGGCTTGAACATTGTATTACTGATGACCTGCTGCGTGGCATCTCTGGGCCGTCGGACAGCGTTATACAAAGCCAGTCTCGAGGTGACAGTCTCCAGACTAGCATCTTGGGACACGTCTGAGAACAGCACTCCAAGTGTCGCGGCGTCTTCTAGCGAGGTACTACCTCCACCAGCCAAGGATGGAAGCATTGGATGAGCCGCGTCTCCAATGAGAACCGCTCTGCCATTGACATAAGTCGGCAGCGGCTCTCGCAGAGCTATTGTGAATGCTCTCATGCCATCCGCGCAACGGACGAGTGCTCGGAAACCTTCATGAAAACCAGAGAGCGGCTCCAAAGCGTCTTCAATGGTTGCTGGTGAGTTCCAGTCCTCCTTGTGTACTCGATCCTCCCGTGGCTTATCGAATACGGCTACGTTCATCAGCTCGCCTCCACGGCATGGATACTGGATGAACATGACGCCAGTCTGCGGGTTCATGGAGCCGGAAACGCCATCGAAGCCAGTCATCGCGCCGTCCTCAGAGGTGTAAAGGGAGCAAGCTTTTTTGTTGGCCAAGATCTTTGAGGTTGGAATGAGTGTCCTGAAGCACATTCGGCCCTCACGGTTTAGTGGCACGTCGTGACCGACTGCGTGCAAGATGAAGGAGGTGTTGATGCCGTCTGCGATGATCAAGAGATCATGCTTGATCTCCTCCAGGGAGGCATCGTCCTTAGACAAGCTTAGAGCGCCGGCTCGACAGTCGATATCGACAACGTTGCTTTTCAGTCGGATGTGAGCGCCGAGTTCTTCCGCCTTTGTTCGAAGCAGGGCGTGCAGATCTGCTCGGTGGTACGAGACGAATGGTGCGCCATACTGTTCCGCAATCTCGTCAAACTTCTGCCCCGGCATTGGCTGGCCGGTCTTGAAGTTGACCCGTTGAGTACCGCTCAGAATCGTTCCACCGAAAGTGCTCTGCTGGCTATGGTCCGATCTTGGCTCTCGTTGCCCTAAAGTATGTTCTTCTGTCGAGGTCATCGGTGTCGGAAGATCCCATGCTCGCATGATCCTCACGGCTTGCGGTGGCATGTTGATGGCGGCGCCAACCTCCATCTTGAAGCTTGATCGCTCGTAGACTGTTACATCATGGCCTGACCTTCTCATCGAGATTGCAGCAGCGAGACCAGCTATGCCGGCTCCGATTATTGCGACATCGAAGGTCGACGTCCGCATCTGGCCCTCCATTGCAAGAGTTCACCAAACAGAAATGGACAGTGAAGCTCTTGAAGATGGATCGAAGAACAGTCTGCGAGCTACCCTGCTACATGCTACGAACCTGGTGCGATAAAATGCTGACGTGGTGCGCCTAGAGAGTCGAGCTGTTAGAATACACGAGGCAGTTCTTGCGTGAAGGAAGGGTGTAAGCGTTGAGCCAACAGCAGATCGATCTAGGGCTAGCTGATTCGCGCATTCGCACCACGGTTAATGCGCTTTCTCAGCCTCAAGCTGGAAGGATTTTTTGTCATGTGGTGCAGCGATCTCCCAGGACGTCTGATATGAGGTACTCCTGTGGTCTTTGGATACTTTGTAATGAGTATTGTGTTAGCGTTGCTACTTGTTGTTGCTCGGAGAAGCATGACTCTGGTGATAAATCCATACATAATTTTTTCTTGAAGAGGTTGACAGCATCTTACTCTTTGTCGAGGTCAGCGAGCCCACCCGCGGAGGAGATCGTAGGTCATCAACACTGGAACATCTCGGCCTTGATAGAGTGTGCAAGCCCGGTATCTCAATACCCGCGAGATGAACATTCTGTGGCGTAAGAGCTCGTCAACGTGAAGCTACCAATGCCGCGGTCATGTTATTGTCTTGCTGAGTTCCACGAGCGAACGCCATTTGAACAGAGTAGTGATTGGATCTATGCCATGGACACGGAAGAGTTGGCTGAAAGTCTCGCTCGAGATGCGCTTTTCGTGGATCATGCGTGCGTAGTGCAGATCGACCTCCGAGTCAGCTTCATTGACATCTGGCATAGCCTTGACGGGAGTCTGTTCCTTCCTATCCCGAGGTTAGTACTTCGAACGGTAGTTGTTTTGGAGGCAACGTACGTCGAGGCTCCAGCCGTAGCCCTTCTTTCAGCGTCTGTCTTGAGCTTTTGGGATACGTGGCTATCGGGTGTACGCCCGTCCCTCAACACGTCAACGCAAGGAATCCCCTCCTTCACGCACCTACCACATTTCGTTCCCGACCCAGGTACCCGTCGGCCTCCCTGTCCTGGGTATAGTTTGCCCGAGACATAGCAGAAACTGTGATCTTTCCCATTTCCCCTGCAGTTTTCGCACGCTCCATGCCAGGGCGATGTGTGCTTCGGAACGCCTGAGATAGCGTTGCCTTGATGGAAGGAATGCAACGTGCCTACGGAGGAGTTTCGGCGACGTTGCGGTTCAGGAAGTTTCGGCGTACCCATCAAGCTTGCGTTGCGTGGTTCGAGCCCGAAGTCGAGGGCCTTGGAGACAGACGTGGGCTTCGAATAGGTATGGTTTTGCCTGTCTTTGTCTCCATCCCGGTCTTCATCTTGTTTGAGCTGCTCACCGGATCGTGCTGACCAAGTACCAAGGGTTGTGCTAGAAGAAGCCGGCGGCGCTCGAGCCTTGATGCCTTTGATCAAGTATGTACCTGACGGCGAAGAGCCAAAGGCGACGTTCGTAAAAGTACTCCGACAGAGCGCAAAGAACTTTGGGCCGACGAGGTGCGGGTGTGAAGCGGCGACCGGAGCAAAAGCAGTATAGTAAGCCTGCAGTAACGAGTTTACTCCCAGCTCTGAGGTAGGGTGTGGCTCGAAACACAATCTTAGCCATTCGGCTGAGCGCTTCGGCTCGTCGACTTTGAGGAACCAGTCTGGAAGAGATCGTGATAGGTATGAGATGCGACGGATTGGTGCTTGATTAATGGTACGTTCATCCGCGACTTGTCTAGCCCTGGACAACGCTGAGGAGCTGCTTGGTGCAGCACGATGGTTCTGGACTTCTTTCACTGGTGTCTGATTCGTCTCGCATTTAAGCACCGCGCGGCCGTCTCTGCTGGATGGAGGTAATGGCAGAGCCGCCTCGCCCGATCGTTGCAGCGGTTCTTTGGGGACGGGCGTAGTACTGAGAGCTGCCGGCACATCTCGAGGCCTGATACCCTGGACAGAGTAAGTGCCCAAGGCATATCGGGAAAGAACAGCATCCTCGAACGTCGCTCGAAAGGTCTTACGGAACTTTGGCTCGCCTAGACGCTGGTATTTAGCTTTGTACGGAGCGAAAGTATCTTCGTAAGCCTGCAGTATCGTGTTGAGCTCCATCTCCGCGGTATCATCCGAGACGAAGTACAGTCTTAGCCACTCCGCTGTGCGCTTCGGTTCGTTGATCTTGAGTAGCCAAGTTGGCAGCGGACACGTTGATTGAGAGATGGGAGGCTGTTCTACTTCAGCGGCTGGCATTGTCAGCTTCCGCCTTTTTGCTGCTGGTCCGTCGTTGGCAATATCCAAGGAACTAGGCGGTGCTGCACCGTGATCGCGATCGCGATTGGGCGTCGCGGTCGCTAGGTGTCGGCTCGGGTTGTCCATGTCGGGTTTGCGAACTGGCCCGGGCTGTAAAGACGGATCAAGACACAGTGGCTGCTGCTGTTCATAATATGAATGAAGCAACAGATGTGCACTCTGATCCTCGACTGATTTGCCGCAATCTGGACACCTCGTAGAAAACGATACTGACGGAGAAGAGGTGGCGACGTTAGCGGCGAGGTTGATAGCAGGTACCCGTCGATCTTGCCCGGATGATATTGGCATGTCGTTGCCACGATCTGAAGACACATATGGCGGCTCCCTCATCTCGCCTCGTGCTAGGTTTCCAGTATCACCGTTCGGTCCAGGGTTCTTGCGACCCTCGTCGTCGCTGCTAGATGATGAAATAGAGTACCTTCTCCGTGACCCCGGTTGCTGATCGGGCCATCCCACTCTCCGTATGGCTCTCAACTCGTATAGAAAGAACTTGTGCCTTGCAGACCAGGGCGGAGGGGGTCCCCATTTTGCTATGGCTCGGGATCGGCAGCGTTCGTAAATCGGACAGGACAATTGGTGCTTGGAGAGTCCACCGAGATTCTTTATGGGCCGATTGCACGCATCGCATTGATAGCCACCATCAGGGCGAGGGCACTCGCCTGGAATATTGTGTCCCGTCATGGACGTACAGACAGTGGCAATTGGTTCATGAGAGTGCGGAACAGTTATCTACACGGGACGACGCGACGCGGATTATTACCAGATTAGCACGTGCGGATGCACGGACGATGGTGACGTACCAATGTTGGAGGGGTCCATCAAAAGTTTGACCGTTGACTTAAATAGCGCATGTGCTGCTGACACTCAAACAAACCTACAATCAAATCAAGAACCCTTCCATTTCAGTGTCGCAGTCCACAAGCCACAATGAAAGCATAGTAAGACCTCCAACGATCCCCTTATCAACCCCCTCACTAACCCTCCACCGACAGCTACTACGACAACCTCCCTGGCGACCAACGCCTCCCCCACGACTCCTCCCGCCCCCTCTCCCCCGACTACCTCTCCTCCCTCGGCATAATCCACCACCACTTCCCCCCCTCCACCCCCACCGAAGCGCACCCAGAAGTCGACCGCATCGCCACCGCCCGCAACTACAAAAACCGCGACACCATCACCATCTCCCCCACCACTTTGCCAAACTACGAAGAGAAAGTGAAGAACTTCTTCCACGAGCACCTGCACGAGGACGAGGAGATCCGCTATATTCTTGATGGCGGCGGGTACTTTGACGTGAGGAGTGAGGGGGACGAGTGGGTGAGGATTAAATTGGAGAGGGGGGACCTGATGATTATGCCTGCGGGGATTTACCACAGGTTTACTACGGATGAGAAGGATTATACGAAGGCGATGAGGTTGTTTAAGGAGGATCCGAAGTGGACGCCGCTGAACAGGGGGGAGGAGACGGAGGGGAATAGTTATAGGCAGGAGTATGTGAAGATGAGGGAGGCTGGGGGTGCGGTTGCTGCGTGAGTGTGCCGTGGGTACAGTAGTAGGATTCCAGAGGAGTGTGGCTGTATAGAGACATAGGCGCGGGTTGAGTGCTGACGAAGTTACGACCTGCCATACCCAAGTATTCAACATGACTCCACTGGTTAGAATTCATTATCGGCTCGCTTTGAACCGTAATCGCTTGGTCAAGTACCGCAATAACTTCAAAAAAAATTAAAATTCGCTAAGAACGCAAGAACAAGGTGATTCCGTCCGCGGTTTTGCTTCAGTTCACCTCCGAATGCATCCGAACCCTCGCCTGCAGATTCTTCAGCAACTCCACCTCCTCATCGCTCAACCTCAAATGCGTCGGCAAGCAAATCTTATACGGCTCCACCCGCACCTCCCACAAACCCTCCTCGAACTGCACCTCGTTGCTCAGTTCGTGCTCGATCGTGTTCTCGTATATGTCTTCCGCCGACTGCCTCCGCGACCCCGCCTTCCCATGCTGCGAACCACCGTGCTTGGTCTCCGAGTCGGTCTCGCTGCTTGACTGTTGCTTTCCGCCGTGCTCCTCATCCTTTTCACCTCCGCTCTGACTCCGACGGGGTAGTTTGTAGCCGACATCTTCGGGCGTCCACCAGAATACTGGATATTGGCGAGCTATGTTATTGAAGATGCATGCCACGGCCACCATGAGCACGCTCGCGAGCAGCATCAACGGCACAAACATCCACCCCAACGCTATAACACTCGCCTGCGTACACGCCAAGATCGCCGTTGCGCCGCCTGGAGGGTGAACAGTATTCGTCGCACTCATCGCCACGGTCGCAACCGCACACGCTACAGCGCCAGCCACCCAGCCGTAGTTCGCGAAGAAGTTTGGCGCATGTTGGAACGCTCTCGAGATCCCGACGCCCACGATCGCGGCAATGGTGTGGCCGACTATGGAATTTCGGGGCTGCGCGAGCGGGGAGCGGATGGTGTTGTAGTCTAGCACTGCGGAAGCGCCGAGGGATGCGACGATGGGTGGAGGGTTGTATTGGGCGATTCCTGGGGCGAAGTTGTAGACGCCGCCGACCACGCATATGCCGGCGAGTGTGGCGAAGAAGGTGATGAGCCATTGGACGGTCGCGACTGGGTCGGAGGCGGGTTTGGGGCGGTAGCCGAGGAAGTGTGAGATGGGTTTTGGGAGGTGGCGGATTTGGTTGTGTGGGACGAAGGGGTTGAGGAGGGTGTCGATGTTTGGGTCCAGGAGCTTCCGTAATGTCGGTGAAGGCATGTTGGCTGTGATGCGGGGTGCAAGATGTAATCCTGCCGCTTGCGTATTGGTCGTCCAGGCTGAAGATGTGAAGGGAATGGAGATATGGAGGTATGAGAGATTTTGAGACTCCACTTACCGCTATGCTGGTCAGGTGTCGTCGTGTAGCTGTTATTAGTCTATACAGCACGTCATGCTTTTCTCAAACGTCTCCGCGGTGCGGAGGAGTGGTCCGGAGGTTATTCTGCGGTACCTCGACGGTGCATTCGTGTTTCTGCCAAACCAGCTCGACCAGATTCCGCTTTGTACGGCACCGCTGACGTGTGGCTTTCGCAGACTTTGGCAAACCTATCGTAATTGGCATACCTGAGATGACTGCAGTCTATTGAAGACTGCTCATTTTTCGTGTCATCGTGGTCGAAGCGGCGGCTGCGCGGAAGCTCATCGGGGGACTGTACGTAATGGAATGCATCCAGTTGGCTGGAGGCGAGGATTTGAGATGTCTTGCATTTTCTTCATACTCGCATAAAATCATAGTCGCAGAAGCACACATGAATTAAACGAGCATGATGAGATTATTGTAGGACAAGAAGAAGTAGTTTAATGGAAGTGAAGTTGTTTTATGCTTGGCCGTTCTCCCCTTATCTTGATAGCGAAGAAATGCAGCTCCCCGATCCGGCGATGCCCAGAGCGGACTCCCGAGATCTGGCCGACTATCTTATCTGATGCGTACTGGGAGTGTGTGATGTGAGGTCTTGCAGTGACTCGTGGTTCCGCTGGTAAGCACCACGGTCACTCACCGAACCTTCTACCCTTCTCGCCATCCAGTCGCTTCGTTCATACGCTCTTCACCTTCTTCGACACACCAGCAGCGTGAAATCACAATTACAGTTGCGTGCCAGCTTCCACATCCGGCTTCTAACCTCACACTCGCCGCCTGAGGTGTCACCTCTTCTCTTGGCCTGCTTGACTCACTGACGATTGTGCCACCTTCTCGACTACTACCACTGAACACACCTCACACCACAACCCCACCCACACATCCTCGCCATGGCCGAAAAAGTCCTCCTAAACGAGTACAAAGCTCTATCAAAAGAAACCTGGACCAACATCTCCCTCATCGCCGACAACATCTTCGAATGGTCCGTCGCCCTCATCGTCCTCAACCCCGACTCCCTCTATTACGGCGGCTACTTCAAATGCACCATGAAGTTCCCCCAAAACTACCCCTTCTCACCCCCAGACTTCCGCTTCAACCGCCCCCTCTGGCACCCGAACGTCTACCCCGACGGCCGCCTCTGCATCAGCATCCTCCACCAACCAGGCGAAGACGTTATGAGCGGCGAGTCGGCTGGCGAGCGCTGGAGCCCTGTCCAACGCGTCGAGAGCGTGTTGATCAGCGTGCTGAGCCTGCTGGATGATGCGGAGGTGTCGAGTCCGGCGAATGTGGACGCGGGGGTGCAGTTCAGAGGGGATGTGAAGGGGTATCAGGAGCGGGTGCGGCAGGATCGGGAGAAGAGCAAGGAGGATATTCCTGAAGGGTTTGTGATGCCGACGCATGAGAGCGCGTTTAAGGAGGAGAAGGTGGAGGATACGTTTAGCTGGAGCGATAGTGAGGCCGAGGACGATTTCGCGAGCGATGGGAGTGATGTGGATGAGGACATGTTTGATGATGAGGGGGAGGAGACGGGGGATGATGGGGATGAGGAGTGACGGACTGAGGGTGGACGAGGTAATAAGGAGAGATGATATGATGAGTGACCGTGACCGCGGTCTTGGTGCGGCTGCTTGCTTTTCAGCGTGGAGTTTGGGTGTTGCTAAATACGCCCTTGGGAGCGATGGCTGCATATCGCTGACTGCATCTCGGGCGTGATATGGCGTTGCTGGCGATGTCGCAGCATATTCTACACGGCTATTACCATATCTGCTAGCTGCAGTATCTACTTCTAGCTATTCGCTGTAGCTTGACAGCTCAATCACATGCTACGCATTCACATGTTACACCAGCTGTGAACAACGTCACTTCACGTGGCTTCTAACAAGCTCAAATCTAACAACATTGCTTCTCGATTATTCTCACGTGTCGTCGTACCTCAACGGTACCGTGACGTCGCCACCAGCGATCGCGTGGTCCAAGCTCCCGCTCTCACACGTTCAACAGCAACCATGACCCGCAAGCGACGTGGTTCACCTCTCATCACATACAGTAAGAAGCGCCCACACCGAGGGGCCGGTCACAACTTCTTCAACCCGCTCTCCTCTCCTTCTCCCCCTCCGCCTGACCCCTCCGACATGAGCTGGTATCCATCTACAGATCAGATCGACCGGAGCCAGCAACCTAACCCCAACCCACCACCACCGAGGAGTCAAAAAGAAGCCATGGAGCCCAAGGAGGCGGATGTCATACAGATGATAGATATCACCGGTCTGCCGCGCGGTGATGCTGTGCGGTATCTGAAGGTAAGCAAGTAGAACTGCAACCCGCATTGATGACCACGGCACGGCTGTCTATCCGCCCATTCAAAGCTAACATCGCATGCTATACAACAGGCCAAACAGACGGTAGATGCCGCCATCAACGCCTACTTCAACGGCGAGGACATCTCCTCCGCCCTCGCCGCTTCCACCTACGACCCCCACCTCATGTCCGCCGATCGCGACGGCGGCTACGATAACAACTTCCGCTCGCTCGGCGCGAGCTCAGCCGCCGCCACACGTCCGAATAGTCCGACGGGGAGCATCATGCCCTCGAGTAGCAAGGAGGAAGACGAGCAGATGCAGCGGGGTATCGAGATGAGTCTGAGAGGTGATTCGGGGTTCGGTCAGCGCGTGCAGGAGACGGGGGTGGTGGGGCCGGGAGGCGATAAGCCGGTTTTTGGGCCGGCGAAGAGGGAGGAGTATGATCAGAAGAATTGGGGTATGACCGTACGAACTTCCGGCGACAGCAGGTTCGGACAGGCGGAGGAGGTTATACCTGATCTGGACGCCGAGAAGAGGGTGCTTGTGGAGGGGGAGCCCAGGTTGCTGAAGCAGATGCCTGGTGGTGATTACCTGCCTAACTTTCTGACGATATGTGGGGTCGTGCCTGCTGCGCGAGAGGCGCTGTTGATGCGGGACTGGGTGCAGGGAGAGTATGGCCGGGATGGGGAGTGGTGGCGTGGCCATCCGATTGCGAAGCCCAGGATTGTGCATGTGGGCGATGGATATGCTGTGGACGAAGTGACTGATCACCAGGACGAGTTTTTCGCGGAAGCGCAGCGGCTGATGGCGTTTCTGGCCGAAAGCGGGCGGAGCTATGGGAGTGTGGGCGCGCTTACGCAGGCGGAGTTGTTGAGGAGGACAAGTCCGGTGGTCACGCATTCCAGGACAATGCTGGAGCTGTTTCTGACAACATGGAGCATCGCTGCGAGCTCGAATGTGGGTGGCGATGGGGATGTGTCAAAAGTATTCAGCACGACGGTGGGCACGAATTCGATGGATGGGATGAGTGACCCAAACCTGACTTTGATTGATCTGGAAGTCGCGCTTGATAAAGGCCAGAAGACGGATCTGCACGAGCGGCTCGACGACCTGCTATGGGAGACTAACGCGGACGATGCGTCGATGTCGGATAACTGGATCGAGCGGCCAGGAGATGTGCTGGTGATGCGCCTGCATCAAGCAAATCCAGGGCTCCAGAAGGAGCTGCGGGTAGAAGTGCCGGCAGAGCTCTACATCGACAAATACATGAAGGAGCACGTCGAGGCAGTACGAGAGACCAGAGCAGAGATGGCGAACGGAAAGCGACGTATGGCCAAGATGGACGTCATTGAGGACAAATTGGTGCATTGGAAGCACCCGAAGAAGAACGAGCAGATGGACACCGGACATATGCTGAGGCACACGCTGGGATACTACACCGGACAGAATCTGCTCGACGCTTCCAAGAACGATCGCAATCACACCGAAACTCTTCCCGAGCAGCCTCCGCACCACCAAGCGATCGCCCAGAAGCTGGAGAGCTTGATCAGCAATATCGAGACGAAGCTCCAGACTCTTCGAGACGAGAGGGAGAAGACCCGCCAAGCTATCTCCGCCATGTCGAAAGGGCCACCACCCGGTATGCAGCCGGAGGAGCAGCAACACCACTACACTCTCCGCGGGGTAGCCACGAAGCCTAACACGACTTACGTTCTCCTGCCCGCCGAGCCAGCAGCTGATCCCGACCTCATTCAACTTGACGACGCTCCGCCATCCGAGGGACGACGCGCACAATGGTGGCGCATCGAATACCGCGCCGAAGTCGCACCACCCGAACTGCACAAACAGAAAATCGACGACTTCGACGTCTTGCGCGCTGTAGAGCTCGAGCACTCCTCCGCCCTCCTCGTCTACGCCAGCGACGCTGCCATGGACGCTGAGCAATTCGAGCCCGGGCTCCCGGAACCCTTGCGCAAGTTCGTGGAGCGGGATAATCTGCTCTTCGCGGACGAACTGCGTGCTGCAGAATCTGGTGGCGGTGGTGTGGCCACGGGGTATGGCGGGATGTCGTTTGATATGACCGACGTCCCGCGCGACAGTATCGAGATGAGGGATCACCAGCAGCGGGATTCCATGGACTCGACGAGGGTGGAGGGGTATGCGGGGTCTGATTTGGGCGATGATCCGCCGGCTTATCAGGACGGCGGGGCGCCGCCGGAGTTTGGGCTGGGGGTGGATGTTAAGCAGGGGTTTGCGAGGGACGAGGAGATGGAGGATCCGCCTGTGGCGGAGATCAGGTTGGATGGGGCTGAGGAACAGGGTGAGATGGTTGAGGGGGGAAGGGGTGTGAATGGTGGGACGAGGAAGGGGGTTGAGGGGCAGAATGATGGGATGGGTGGGTATTGAGAGGGAGGATGAAGGGATATGATGCTGGAGATATTGCTGGAGGATGAGCAAAGGATTGGCTATGAGCCGCGGCTATTCGTAAGTATATGAGATACCCCAATGGCGAAAGACTAGGCGTCTCAACATGGTGTTGTAGACCTTCTATTGACTCAGATAACATGACAGTCGCTATGGTCATGGCGTAGCAACCATACTCCCTCCGCATACAACTGCTCCTGATCATGGTGCTCATAACCGCCTAGCAGGACAAGAGCGTCAAACCACGTATGACTGACATAGAAATCTCCGGGCCTCACTCAACCTTCTCTCGTGCCAATATGGATTGTTGTGGCCTTGACGAGACGTCCCCGAAACGAACCTGCAGGCCACAGACAACGAAACACCATCATAAGACCAGCCAGTCGTGCGATAGGCACTATAAAACCGCCTGCGAACGACACCTTTCAACGTACCATTTATGAACTAACACTCCTTTCAACGCAAGCCCCCATGTTTGTATCTCACTTGTTTTGTCTGTCTTGTGGGCACAACGACGATATAAAGCTCTGCTCACCAGTCTCCGTGAACTCAAAATACATATATGGTATATTAAGATCGGACAGAGAAGTGGTATACGTATGCGATTGGGAAAGAGAGTGAAAGCTGAAGTGAGTACATTCTGGCGATGGCAGTATTCCATTGCTGTTCGAGACTGACCGAGACATTGACATCAGATGATCAGAAACATGGCGGAATAGCGCGGTGGGCTCTCCTTCTACGCTTGAACTCCTGAGTTCAGGGACGACGAGGTGGCAGACGGTCAAGTTCGCTCCTTCCTCATCAGTATATCTCTCGGCAGCCGGAAACTCAAACTCGACCTCACCTCCTGACTGGACTTCATCTGCTTGCACATGCCGCCAAGGATCCGCGGAACCTTCTACAACCGCAGTGAACACCTCCGTTTGTATCGCATTCACGTGCATTGTGGCGCACGACCACAGAGCGACCGCATTCACTGATCATGGCGCCTATACTTCGCGAACGCGCGGGACCTCTCACGAATATTACCAAACACCACAACCACAAAGTCAACAGGATACCACCGCCCGTGAACGCGACAAAGACTTTGTCCGAGACTGCGACGGGCCTATCCCAACCCGGCCAAGACGACAAAGAGAACTTCCGCCCCAGCCTGGCGGACCGCGTTAAACAAAGACGGCGCACCTCTGCACAAGCAGATCAACCACTTTTGCAGAAGCAAGCAATGCCTTCGCGTCGCGCAAAGGCGCCTCCTGTTAAGACTACCTTACTCACGTCCGAAGTCATGGACAACCCTTCTCCAGTTCCGGACCCACCGACACGAACGAAGCGCAAGCGGAGCGTGGACCAGGTGAATCCGCCAAACCTCAAGCTTGCGCGAGCGCACAGCGATCTGCGGGCTGCAGCAGACTCTCACCCTGTTGATACTGTTATGGCCGACGCTCCTGAAAGCATGCCAGAAGCTAGCGACATGCAGAACTCATCTCCACTTCCCCGTCGCCGCACTACGATCACCCCGCTCACGGAGGAGATGGTGCAGTCAGTCGTCGAGCGCGTCACAGCTCGACGGGACTCACGACAAGACTCACCAATGGAGTCGAGTGTGCGCCAGACTCCAATCATGAACGCCGCAGACGATGCAACCCTCGGCGGTCAACCATCCCGCCTCGGAAGGGAGTTCGAGTTCAGCCCCTTTGACTACATCCAATATCAGCGCGAGGCACTTACACAGCTCGCGCAGAGTCGCAACCCGCTGTACCTGCCTGGTCCTGGCGCTCTTTCGCCCTACACCGCCACCCCGATCGTCCCAAATCCTCTTGAAGCGCAACCAACACTACTTGGCGGCCACGCGCATCCGGCTACGAACATCAGGCGAGACATCAGCCCGACGCTGGAGGGCGCTGAAGACCTTGCGGCGGAAAGTGGTATGCAGAGTCCTGGGGACGATCTTATGGAGGGCAACGAGACTGCTGCACCCATGACAGAGGAGAGCGATCTTGTACTCGATGCGTCCGTGGCCGACGATGCGTCACCCGGCAACAACGGCACGTTTCGTTCAAGCCCACTCGAAGCACCCAACAACGTAACACACCTACAGGACGAGCTTGCCACCCAGGCATTCGACACAGCTGATGAGTCTGACGCGGCATCAACGATCAAGGCGAGCCAGACCAGACGAGGAGGGCTGCTCGTGAAGCTCCCAGTCAAGGTACCAAAGGAGGTTGACCAGTTTGAGGGATTGTCCAACGATGATCGACAATTCATGATTGCTATGCTCGCCGCTTGTAAGGCTCATAGCAATGTGAAGGCCGGTACCATTCGACGCCAGCAGGGCAAGCGCATTCTTGGACTGCTGAAAATTGCAAAGCCAGCAAGTGCCACAGAAGGGCTGGTGCTCTCCAGTGAGGAGGCACAGCAACAGCTGGACACGAACACCTTCTTCTCCGGGCCGATCTTTGTCCAAGGCGCTCAACCTATGAAGCTCAGTACTATTCCAGAGTTCCTCGGCGAGTACTACGACGAGAGCGTGAAGGTCTTCGTGCAGGATCCATTGATGAAGACGGCACCGTGCGTCAAGGATGTCACCATCAAGCAGCTCAAGCATCGCTTCGAACAGACGACAAAACACACATATCCCTGGAACTGCCTGGAACTCGCTGCGCACTTTGAGGACGGTCTGCGCCCGGCCTTCCTGAACAACGAGGACTGCCGCCTACTCACCAAGTTGAAGGTGCCCGCTGCTGGTGACCAAGTCAGCTGTCGTGGCTTCGAAGTAGGCTGGAAGGAGATCGAGAAGTGGGCATTGCTCGCGCAAGCCGGATCCTTGACGGAGCCGCACCAGGATAGCCACGCCTACTCAACCTACATCACCGTGCAGCAAGGTATAATGGGCTTCGGGTGGCTCTCGAATCCCACTGCTGCGCAGCACAAGGCGTGGCTCAAGGAACCCTACGCTTTCACGAACGGCAGTTGGCGGTACAGGCTCGTTCGTGCTGGCGAGACGGTCTACTTTCCGAACGGCACTGTGCACTTCGTCTTCCGCCTTTACAGTGCGGGCGACACTCTTGCATTCGGCGGTCACGTTTTGCGATGCTCGCAGATCGTCAGCTGGGTCAAGACGTTGCTGGAGGAGAAGGCGCACCCGGGCATCACAAACGAGGAGATTACGGTGTCGGCTCCCGCGTATCTTGAGCGTGTGGCGGCATTCGTGAAGCAGGCCCGTAGAATGGGTCAGGAGGCGAAGTGGGGCGGAGGTTTGGCTATCCAGGAGTTCTTGAGGCTCAAGGATGAATTCATGGCGACTCCTCCTCCAAAGCGTTAGACGGCAAGTGGTGGGATCTTGATGTGTTCTTGAATTTTGATGCGTTGGGATTTGCGAACTGCGGGAAGGAGACTGCGATATGAGACGAAGACGCGGTACAGCATCGCTGGTTTGCTCCTGGGTACAATAGCACATTGGATATGGAAGTGCGAAGGTCAGGCGTTGGTCACCGAGATACCCAGGGTTGTTCTTTTGCTTAAAAGACATGGCGAGCAGAGGACACTGCGAAGTAGCTTAGATGAAACGATGGAGTTATCGTACCAAACCATCTTCCAGTCTTTCTCATTATCGGCGTACGAGTTGTCGAATGTTGAAGTAATGTCATGCACGGCTTCTCCCGCGCAGTCCTCGTGGATTCAAGATTAGTGCAGCCGCTGCATTGGCTGGGAGGATCGTGATCTCTTCGGAGACGCCCTCCACTGCGATCATACCCTCTTGTAGACATCCATGTACCGCCGTGTAAGCATTTCATTCGTTTCATCTCTTTGAGATGCCTCAGGCAGAGCCGTACGGGCCGAAGCGCGTTAGTGTCTGCGCTAACGAATTCGACTTCAGATGAAGCTCTTCAGAGCAAAAATTCGAGCTTCACTGAGAGCACACGCGAGCGCATTTTCTACGAGTGTATTGTAACAGGCACATTCCTTCGCAATGGCGCTTGTTAAGATGCAGGACGATAGCGAGCACATCATCAAGCCGGAGAAAATATCGCCTACAGCCAATTCAGAGACATGGAGTCTGTTGTTGAAGAATTATGAGCAGTGTAAGAGCATAGAGCAGACGAGAGTGTTGTGATGATAGCGCTGACACCCCTTACAGTACTCGTCCGTTCGGGGCACTTCGTACGCACTTTCTGAGACTTCCTGGTGGCATGGGCATCACTGACAAGTTTCACAGACACCTATTCCAGCAGGATGTACACCCTACAAGCGCGAATTGAAGCAGTATATCAGCAGTGGCGTGATCAACCGCATGTCTTTTCCCGTCTCTGATCGAGTAAGAGCACCCACTGACTACGGTGTAGTGGACAAACCCTCGAACCCATCATCTCACGAAGTTGTAGCATGGCTGAAGCGGATGCTGAGAGTCGAGAGGACGGGCCACAGTGGAACTTTAGATCCAAAGGTTTTGATCGTCCCTCTTGTGGTGGCGAAACATGGGCTGATATAATTTTGACAGGTCACCGGCTGCCTCATCGTCTGCATCGACCGCGCGACACGACTAGTCAAGAGCCAGCAAGGCGCAGGAAAGGAATACGTGTGTGTGCTACGTATGCACGGCAAGCTCCCAGGTGGCCAGTCACAACTTGCGCGCGCGCTCGAGACGTTAACTGGTGCGCTCTTCCAGCGACCACCAATCATCTCAGCAGTGAAGAGGCAGCTCCGAATCCGCACAATCCACGAGAGCAAGCTGATAGAGTTCGACAACGACCGGCAACTGGCGGTGTTCTGGGTGTCGTGTGAGGCTGGAACGTATATCCGGACGCTATGTGTACATCTCGGTCTTCTGCTTGGTGTCGGCGCACATATGCAGGAGCTACGACGTGTACGATCGGGTGCGATGGAGGAGGGGGAAGGTATGGTCACTCTACACGACGTGCTGGATGCACAGTGGATCTACGACAACCAGCGCGACGAGACCATGCTGAGGAAAGTCATCAAGCCGCTCGAGACGCTGCTCACCTCTTACCGGCGCATTGTCGTCAAGGACTCTGCAGTCAACGCTGTTTGCTACGGTGCGCGATTGATGATTCCTGGTCTGCTTCGCTACGAGGCCAACATCGATGTACACGAAGAAGTCGTCCTCATCACTACCAAAGGAGAGGCCATCGCCATCGCCATCGCACAAATGAGCGCAGTCGAGATGTCGTCCTGCGACCATGGCATTGTGGCGAAGGTGAAGCGCTGTATCATGGAGCGTGACCTGTACCCAAGGAGATGGGGCATGGGCCCGGTCGCAGTCGAAAAGAAGAAGATGAAGGAGAGTGGCAAGCTGGACAAGTATGGTCGCACGAACGAGCAAACTCCTGCACAGTGGAAGAAGGAATACGAGGACTTCCATGCTCCGGTGGGTGAGAATGGCGCATTCGGCAAGAGTGAGCAGCAGGCCGATGAAGGTGCGACGGTGAAGGAGGGTATTCCAGGCAAAGGCAACGAGCTACCGACGAAGATGGACATCGACGCGGTTGAGGTCTTCCCTCCGATGCCAATTACGACGCAGCCAGAGACGCCACTGGAGAATGGTGACGGTGGCGACAGGAAGAGGAAGCGCAAGCACGAAGGAGAGACGGCAGAGGAGAAGGCGGAGCGGAAGCGCAAGAAGAAGGAGAAGAAAGAGAAGAAGGGTGACAGCGATTGAGCTGTTTCTGCTTCCACGAAGTGAAAGTACGGCGAACCTTGAAGGACGATGATATCAATGCATGCACGGGCGCTATGCTGAGGACATCTGCTGTGGTTGAACGATCACTGTATCATACGAGCGATGGAGGCATGGCGTTTCTCGAGTCTTGGTGTTCACGAGGTATTGATGAGGCAACAAGACGCTGCTGGAAGCATCGCTCGTGTTTGTGGTAGCGAGACATAGCCGCAATCGCACGAAAATGTTCATAAGACCCTTCATCTGCTCATCTGCTCATCTGCTCATCATTTCCAGTGTCACTTCACGGTATACTCAGATCACGGGCGACCGCATGTGACAACGATATCTCTTCTCGTCCGCTGATCCAGATCCACACCCCTCGAACGTGGCCAAAGTGGCCAATGCTGTTGCTCTGCGGGTCGAGAAACACCCCACCTTCACCACTTTTCGAAAACATCACTTCTTGACAACACATCACCGACTCAAAGACTCTTGCTCATCTGTCTCTCATAACACCTCAGTCCTCACGACCTCTATTCCCACAAAGAACAACTCCAACCAAACCCTTCTCTCACAATGAAAGCTGGTGAGCTTACCATACCCCAGCATCCGTTTGCTCAGAACCGTTAAAAGGCTAACTGAACCAAAGTTGTCGCTGGAGCTGCCGGAGGCATTGGACAGGTGGGACACTCTCTTCAATTGTATCAAGTCTTTAGCTAATCCACCTTACCAGCCACTGTCCCTCCTCCTGAAGGCGTGCCCTCTCGTCGACCACCTTAGCCTCTACGATGTCGTCAACACCCCCGGTGTCACCGCAGATCTCTCCCACATCTCTTCCATCGCGAAGATCGACGGCTACCTCCCAGCCGACGATGGCATGAAGAAGGCGTTGACCGGGGCGGACATCGTGATCATTCCTGCTGGAATCCCACGTAAGTGAAAACACATGAAGCTCGCATGGGAGAAGCCATTGAAGGACGCCCGCTGAATACTACGATACCACAGGCAAGCCAGGCATGACCCGCGACGACCTCTTCAAGATCAACGCCGGCATCGTCCGAGGCCTCATCGAGGGTGTCGCCGAGCACTGCCCCGACGCTTTCGTCCTCGTCATCTCCAACCCCGTCAACAGCACCGTCCCGATCGCCGCTGAGGTTCTCACCGCCGCCGGCAACTTCAACGCGAAGAAGCTGTTCGGTGTCACCACTCTTGATGTTGTGCGTGCGGAGACTTTCGTGCAGGCCATCACCGGCACCAAGGACCCGGCGCAGACCGTGATCCCGGTTATTGGTGGACACTCTGGAGAGACGATCGTGCCGCTGTTCTCGCAGGCGAAGCCGTCAGTCGATATTCCAAAGGAGAAGCTTGATGAGCTGACCAAGCGTATGCACTACAACTCCCACCTAACTGCGAGAGTGCGCTGACGATATCGATTGACCCCAGGCGTCCAACAGGGTGGTGACGAAGTCGTCAAGGCCAAGGACGGTGCGGGCTCTGCTACCCTCAGCATGGCCTACGCAGGCTACCGCTTCGCTGAGCGCGTCATGCAAGCCGCCAAGGGCAAGTCCGGTATCGTCGAGAGCACCTTTGTCTACCTCCCAGGTGTCGAGGGCGGTGACGCGATCGCGAAGGAGACCGGCTGCAATTACTTCTCCGTGCCGGTCGAGCTCGGCAAGGAGGGTGCTGTCAAGGCGCACAACATCATCGGCTCCGCCAACGAGTACGAGAAGAAGCTGCTGCAGACCTGCTACGGCGAGCTCAAGGGCAACATTGAGAAGGGCATCGACTTCGTCAAGAACCCACCTCAGAAGTAAGTTCTCTCTCTCATTTCTTACCCCTATCATGGCAAGGCAGGCGGCGGCGGAGGACTGGGTGTTGCGCCTAGTGCTGACAGGATTGACTGGCAGATAGACTGTGAGTGCTAAGCAAGGACTGGCACGCATGGATGGCGTTGGCTGGATCAAACGATCGGACGACAGCGAGACGATATGACGAAACGTGGAATGCGAGATGGTGCATATGGTATAGAGGCAGTGAATAGCTTAGATGCCAATGAAAAGCTTCTCACATGAGTCTATCTCGTTCCTGTAAACGCTTCAGCCCTGTGAACACTTCAGCATTTAACTGCCTATTTCAGTTAGACTGTGTTTTTGTGACGATCTCGAGACGATGTCTTCAGCTGCATCGTTCGATCCTCGCTGTCGGATGCTACTTGCACGTCGGAACGCTGAAGTCATTGAAAACGCGTTCATGAGACTGCGGAAACAGAGATCGTCTGGATTTATCGTGCCATGTTCGAGATCCTGCCGGGTAGTCGGGTCTCCGTCTGCTGCTCGTAAGGACAAAGTTTGCACGCACCCAAGCTAACGCCGTACCGGCCGGTTGATCTGCTTGAGCCCGATGTTGTCGACACCACTGCCCACGCTGCACTTGCTCGCTCTGACCGCACCTCGAAACGTGAACACAGGGCGTGGCAGAGCAACGCAGTAGAAATATGTAAGCAGGCATCCCTGTCAGACCATGTGCATTGGAAACACGCACGATACAGCCGGCGCCGGCGCCGTTTACGTCTCTTCCTTCATATGGTACTGCGCTGATACTGAACCGCGTTGTCATCGTCATGACTTTGACGGATCTCGTACGACTTGGGTCGTTCATACCGATGCGCAAGAGAGCAGGTGCGTGGCCGCAGTGCATGACGACGACAACGAAGGCAAGTGGATGATGTTCGATGCGCTTGCTTGTGTTGCGGAATTGAGTGGCAGTCGCTCACGATGCGCCGACTTATATAACATGCATCTCGCTTGAAGATTCAACGGTATCTATCACAACTCCAACTCATTCTTATAATTCCATACAACGCATCCTTCCTCTCCTTCACTAAACACCCTCACCGCAGCGTGACGGGACAGCAATAGCACTGCATCGAAGAACTCTCGTTCGATACAGATAGCAGCACACCGAGTCAACGCCAAGATGAAGGAGGTCAACATCGCCGCCAATAAAGCAGTCCAAGCAGCAACATCCGCCGTCGCAATCGAGTCAGTGTCCTGGGGCCGAGCAGGCAAGGCGAAATGGCAGCATAACGCCGTAGCGCTACTGGTCCTCTTCGCACCTTTCGGAATGTACATGAACTGGCTTGCCCTTGAGCACCACGACGGTTCGCTGTGGGAAGCTGGACGAGCGTTTGCTTCTCAAGGACCAGTGCAGACGGTGATGCAGTATTTTCCGAAGCCTTCGGTAGCTGGTTTTGCTGGTTATGCTGGCTGGATGATCTTGCAAACGACTCTATCCTTCTTTCTGCCTGGAAAGCAGGCATTTGGCCAACGAACGCCTGGAGGCCATCTGCTGGAGTACAACGCGAATGGGCTACTGGCCTGGGCCGCCACGCATGCGTTGTATCTTGCTGCTGCGGTGGTTGGAGTTCTCGATCCGGCGATCATCGCGAACAACTGGCAAGGACTTTTCGTTGCGGCGAATATATTTGGCTTCGTGGCTGCGGTGCTGGCTCAGATCAAGGGGTATTTCTGGCCTTCGTATTCATCGGACGTGAAGATGAGTGGTGAGCCAATGGCAGAATGAGTTCGAGTATTGCATTATGCTGATTACTGTGCAGGCTCTTGGATCTTTGACTTCTGGGCTGGTGTAAGTGTTACTCGGCTGAGATACCATGTCTTGACTCACGCTGATCGCTCGATGTGACGCAGGTCGAGCTGAATCCACGATTTGGCAACTGGGACATCAAGCTATTCTTCAATGGCCGACCAGGCATCGTTGCGTGGACACTGATGTAAGTCGTCACATCACAGCAGACGGGAGCAAGGACTAAACAGACCCAGCGACATCTCCTGGGCCGCCTATCAACAACAGCACCTCGGCCACATCACCTACTCGATGCTCATCGTTCTCCTCCTCCACGCAATCTACGTCGTCGACTTCTTCATCAACGAAGACTGGTACACCCGCACAATCGACATCACCCACGACCACTTCGGCTTCATGCTCGCATGGGGTGACACCACCTTCCTCCCCGCCTTCTACACCCTCCAAGCCCAGTACCTCGCTCGCTATCCAGTGTACCTAAACACCTGGCAATCCGCCCTCGTCTTGGCTACTGGGCTGACAGGCTACGCCATCTTCCGCTTCGCCAACCACGAGAAAGACTACGTCCGCTCACAGGATGGCGACGTAGTTCTTTGGGGCCGCCAGGCGACTTATATCCGCTGCAGCTATCCCACGAATGACGGGAAGGTGCACAGCAGTATTCTGCTTACTTCCGGCTGGTGGGCGGTTTCGCGGCATTCGAATTATCTTGGGGATTTGGTGCTGAGCTTCGCGATGTGTGCGGCCTGTGAGTTTAGAAACGCGTTGCCTTGGAGCTACTTCTTTTATATGGCTGTGTTGTTGGCGCATCGGACGATAAGAAATGAGGCGAGGTGTCGGCAGAAGTATGGGCAGAAGTGGGAGGAGTATTGCAGGGAGGTGCCGTGGAGGATTGTGCCTGGGGTGTGGTAATGAGTGGATGGGGGGAAGACCTGAGATGAGGGATGTGAGGTTTTGGCGAGGACCTACGATCCGAGCTAGACCTTGTGATTGAACTTGTATAGTATTCGGCTAGAAATGTATAGATCCTGAGCGTTCGTGCGGAGTACTCGTTCATGACACCTCAAGGTTGCTTGGTGCGTGAGAGACAGTATGACATCTGTTCACTTCTGGTTGACTACAACGCTTGCTCCCAAGCCATATTTGGAAACAAATGAAGCAGGCAAACCATAGTGATGGCCTATGTCCGTCCTCACAGAACATCGACTTCACCACCTTGCTGATAGTCCGCTGCTGCGCTGGCGAAGAGCGAACCTGCCTGCGGCTATACTCTAGCTGCTATGAAGCATTAAAGTGTCTCACGCTTTGTGGACGCCCACCGAGGCAGACGTGGCTCAAGCTTCAGACGAATGGGCATGGAAAGAGCCGGAGCGTACCCAGTCTATACTGGTAAACCTCACCCACACTTTCAGCTGTGATCTCGAGAGCTCTGCTTCTGCGTTATGCCGACGCTGGCAACCACAGTGTGAAGCTGCTGAGCGAGAAAATGGACTCTCAGGAAATCCTCGGATAATCGGGAGCGGTTATTGACCAGCTTGGTCTTCCGTACGATTCTGCTGACGTTGTTGGCGGACAGCGAGGGACTCAAAAAGTGGCCCCGAACAATTGATCGCTTATTGTAGTGTCGTAGCGCGGGCTCAAAACTCGTTCTCCGTGTGAACGACATCACAAAAAGCGCCTCTGGTCCCAATCGGCATGATGTGCCACGAAACTATGCCACGCTAAGTCAGGTCCTAGAAGGTACCTCATTGTGCTGGGGTGAAGATAGAGTCCTAGATCATGTCAGCCACGTACTGCCGCTCGCGAAACCTAAACCTACGATGAACTTTTCCAGCCCTCCCTCGAATAGCTCATTTGCAACACCCACACCTCTCGGGTGCTCTGTCGGTGCCAGTGGGCTTTTCACCACATACTCCACATACAGCGTTGCCCAGATCTGATACAGAACAGTCCGCATGTTGCCAACGCGCGTGTCGGTAAGCATGACGAGCTTCAACTCTGTTGGAGTCTCAAAGTAGTGCAGTTTGTACTCGCCAGTCCGATATGATAAGAACTGGTCGTCCTTACCACCGAGCTGGCGTGCCATGCGGCGAAGGGAGAAGATCGTGCCGAAGATGAGTTTCGCGTCATCTTCAGCCTTCATCGCTCGCTTCACGGATACTGGAACGGCGCCGTTGCTGAGGGCATTGGTGGCGGTGGATTTCTGCGGAATGCTTTGCGGGCCTGTCCAGCGCTTTGTGTAGATGCATTCGGCTGGTCCGTGTTAGCTTTGCTGAAGCACATGTATTGCCTGAATTGTTGTTGTCATGCTTACTGTGTCGATCGAAAATGTAAAATGAATAGACTGGGTTTAGCAGTCAGAAATTGTTCTCGAAGCCGCGTATTGACATGGCCTACCTGATGCTCCAGCCATGATCACAAGCTGTTCTGGAGACTGCAGGAGATCGCACTCCGGGCTCGTGCATAAAAGTAACCTGGTTCTTGTTGTCTTACTGCATGTTCCCGGTTTTCGTAGTAGATCGGAAGGAGTTGTAGATGTGTCGTTGGTGAGCCTCTCTCCAGGGTCGTTTCGCTAAGGCATCTGAGAAGGCTTATTTGGTTCACTAGGACAGGAATAGGCAAGCGCTGAACTGTCCCCACTCGTCCCAAAGATTGGAGTGCAGCTGAAGAGTTGAAGATGGCAGGTACATGAGCTCGTCGATACCGCAGAGACACCCGAATATAATTCTGTAGATATTCCAGCCGCAGGCGGCACATCAGCTGACCAGAAACGACATTCCTACTACTTCCCGAATCCTACTCTACCTAGCTTCTTACCCTTCAGCCCCTATCATGTGAAACGACCTACAATGGCCGACGAACTCCCCAACAAGCCTGTCCTGCACAAGTCGGCGACCGCCTTCGATACCGAGCATCCCCAAGAGGCCGACCCTGGCATCAGTATCAACCTACCTCCGGACCACGATGGCCGACCTCTACCTGTCAAGCACATGTGAGTGGACGCTTCCACCTTGTCCATAGCTTTTAGGCTCTGATTCATGGTGTATAAGGTCCGCGCCTACCTACCAGAGTCCTGCAAGACATCATCGAAGAGCGCCGTCGAGGTCCAAAGGTGTCAAGGAGACACTGGACGCAAGATCGCAGTACGGTAGCAGCGACGATGCTTCGGTCCACCGAATAAACCAGTATATCATCAAGCAGGAGATTGGGCGAGGGAGCTTTGGCGCGGTGCATTTGGCGGTTGACCAGTTTGGACATGAAGTCGTAAGGCTCATCTTTACGTGGACAGGCATTGGATATCTCAGCCTGCCTTTTCTGACGGTTGGCTGACAACGAGGTGCCATTGTAGGCAGTCAAGGAGTTCTCCAAATCCAGGCTGCGCAAGCGAGTGCAGTCGAATCTACTTCGGAAGCCAGGCAATGGACGGCGACCTGGGCATATTGCGGCTGGCTTCGGCTTCAATGCGCCACTACATCTGGACGCCTCTAACAAGCCGAACGATGCTAATAACTCTTTGAGTTTGATCAAAGAGGAGATTGCCATCATGAAGAAGCTGGACCACAACAACCTGGTCTCACTAATTGAAGTGCTGGATGATCCTCAAGAAGACTCGCTGTATATGGTTCTGGAAATGTGCAAGAAAGGCGTGGCCATGCACGTTGGCCTAGACGAGCGCGCACAGCCTTATGATGACGAGACATGCCGTTGCTGGTTCCGCGACATGATTCTGGGAATCGAGTATCTGCATGCGCAAGGCATCATCCACCGCGATATCAAGCCTGACAACTGCCTCATCACCAATGACGATGTGCTGAAGATTGTAGACTTTGGTGTCAGCGAGATGTTCGAGAAGCAGTCAGAGATGGCGACAGCCAAGTCGGCTGGCAGCCCAGCTTTCATGCCCCCCGAGCTTTGTGTGGCGAAGCATGGCCAGGTCAGCGGACGCGCAGCGGATATCTGGAGTATGGGAGTAACTTTGTACTGCTTACGATATGGCCATATACCGTTCGAGAAGGGCAGCATGCTTGAGCTATACGATGCCATTAGAGGAGAGCAGTTTTCACTCGACGAAGAACGGGACGCTAACTTTGCAGATATGATGAGACGGCTCCTCGAGAAGGATCCAGAGAAGAGAATCACCATGGATGAGCTGAGAGTAAGTCTAGCTGGTCATAGTCTGGTACTACTTGTGCTGACGCTCGCAGATACACCCTTGGGTAACCAAGAGCGGCACGGACTACCTACTCTCTGCCAAGGAGAACTGCGCCGACCTCATTGAACCACCTTCGCAAGCTGAAATGGACCACGCCATCACAGGAAACATGGCCAACCTCTTAGCGGTCGTAAAAGCCGCAAAACGCTTCAGGAAGGTCGTCAGCGAGAGACGCGGGCGTTTGATGGAGGGCATATTCGGCAGCTCCAAGATGGTGGCACCACCACATAGCCTGCGAAGTAAATCCCACGACGAACACGATCGACACCCGCTCGACCAGATTCTCGTCACAGCTGGTGTTCACCGGGACTACGACGACACGGATGGACCTGAGAAAGTGGCGAGTGATCTTGACGAGCTGACTATGGTGCAATCACCCGAAACCGATACCAGTGGCAACTTCGAGCGTGGCTGGGAGGAGTCGTCGGCGCGCTATAAGCAGCGCATGGAGTCAACTAGACATCACTCCGCTCGAGACCACGGAAGCGGCGGCGCTCCTCGCTCGAGCACGTTCCCGTTTGATCACCACGAGAGCCTGAACAATGCACACGGTAAAGGCCACGCACACGATCCACTGGAGGACCACACGTTCCTTGCCATTGGGCAGGATCCTGAGGTACCCGAGAATCGTGGCACCTTGGACTATCCGATTGTCAGCGAAAGCCCGCCTGCGGTCGAGATGAACATCTACGAGCAAGCGTACCAGGACGAGATGGAGAAGATTCTGGAACGTCGTGGCAGAGAACCTTCGATGTACCTGACGCGCCGAGTCGAGCATCGGGAAGATCTCCGAGCTCTGAGCAATATCAAGGATGCCGGGAAGAATGCCATGAGGACCGCTGCTGCCAAATTCGAGGATCTGTCTAGTAGAGGCTATGCGAGAGGCCAGGAGGCTGGTGATGCTGGTAGGTTAGCTGCACGAAGTGCTGCTGGTAAGGTCTCGGAGAGACTGAGCCGGCCCAGCACCGCCACTTCGGAGTATCTGGAACCTTGGAAGCAGTCCGCGAAAGATACGGCGTCGTGGGGCTACGAGAAGCTTGGCGATCTTTATAACAAAAGTGGCAGCAGTAGCGGGAGTGGTGGGATCTCGGGCTTGGTGTCCCGCGCGCAGGCGAAGGTCAGAGGTGATGGTCCGGAGACTGCGCAGCCAGCAAGTGAGCAGGGAGACCGAGCGAGTCAGCAACCAGTGTCGACAAATCCTCCTTACCATGAGGCCACAACACAGCCGTTCGCAGAAGCATCCGAGAAGCCTGCCGATACTACTAGTCCTTCGCAGTCAGTACCCGGGTCATCCACAGAGACCAAGGCTACGCCAGCAAGCACACCTGCGGCCGTGGTGTCGGCTTTCAAGGAGCATATCACGTAGCTTTCGTTCCGATCGGGCCAAGCTACATTGGCGTAAGAATGTACAGTATATAAGCACGAGCTGGGAGGCACGGTCCTATAGAGGGGAGAAACGCGCTGGTCGCGAAGGCCGGGTTGGTATATACATGCAAGGATTAGCGCGGCGTTGGTGGGATGGACTGGATACCTTGGATATGACAGTGATGTTGGAATGATGATGGCTTCGGCACTCCTACTGCCCCACTTTAATGTGAAATCGTCGTCAAGAGGTAATTGTCCATGGCGTACCTTATTCTAAGGCTGCACGGTCCACATGGTAGTGGTAGTGACATCATCTCTATAGCTCGAGCGGACCTCAATCCGTAGACTTGATCAACAACTACGCTCTCACAACGCCCCGAACCAGCTTCACCCCCGGACAATCTGTCAACAATGGCCTCCCGACTCTTCTCCCCCCTCCTCTCCGGCTCTGCCTCCTTCCACCGCCCTCTCCTCACTACCAGCTTATGTCTCTCCGGCGCCATCTTCGGAGGTGCCGCCCTCCTGCAAGCACATCGTTCACGCTACGCCTACCGTCTCGACGCCTCGCCTTCTTCGACCAGCGCGAAAGATTGGAGTTTCTCGCAATACCAGAACGAGGCGAATGTGCCGGTAGTGAAGTCGGGTGGAGGGTTGAATGCGAGGGCGGTCAGGCAGTTGAGTGCTGGGAGTGTATTTGGTACGTGATATACATTGACAGATGATGGATTGTCACGGCACGAGGAGCTGACAATAATGGTGGTGTACAGGCTTAGTCGCTGGACTGGGGTTGAGCATCTTCTCGAAACCCCTCGTCATCCTCATCGGCCTCTTGATCGCGGGTGTGCAGACGGCGGAGCATTACGGGATTCATCTCATACCTTATAGACAGCTGCAAGGGTATGTCAAGGGGGTGGATTTGAGGAGCGCGGTGCAGGATAATGTTGCGTTCAAGATATCGTTTGGTTTGATATTCGCGTTGAGCGCGTTTGCTGAGTTCTAGACACCGCAGAGCTGTCGAGTGCCTCTGCAGCGCACGATGGTGGACAGGGGTGCGTTGTATATATATCAAACAGTCCTGAGAACCTTGAGCACCTGCGACGCCGCAACTTTGCATCAGTACGCTGCGCATTCCCGCTCCAACCACTCCCGAGACCGCTTGTCGTCTTTGAAGAAATCCGCCGTCTTCTCCAGCACTTCGCGATGATAGTCGTTCAACCAACTCCGCTCCCGCTCAGTCAACAAACCCACATCAATCAACTTCCTACACATTGGCACCATCGTCACATGCTCGAACCCCAGGTACGGCTTGTCCCCAAATTTATGCTTCGTCTGCACCTCCTTGACCATGATGATGTTCTCGATCCGGATGCCGAAGTTGCCGTCTTCGTAGTAGCCTGGTTCGTCGGAGATGACGTTGCCGATTGAGAGCGGGACTTCGGAGTATTGGACGCGTGTGCCAATGCCGATGGGTCCTTCGTGGACGTTTAGGTAGGATCCGACGCCGTGGCCGGTGCCGTGGCGGTATTCGAGCCCGTAGGACCAGAGGAATTGGCGGGCCAGTGTGTCGAGTGCAAAGCCGGACGTGCCTTTTGGGAAGACGGCGAGTTCGAGGGCGATGTTGCCTTTCAGGACTAGGGTGTAGGCTTCTCGTTCCATGTCTGTGGGGTCGCCGAAGTGTAGGGTGCGGGTCGCGTCGGTGGTGCCGTCGAGGTATTGTGCGCCTGAATCGCAGAGGTAGACTTTCGAGGGATCGATGGTGGAGCAGTTGCCGGGTTCGGGTTTATAGTGTATGACTGCTGCGTTGGCGCCTGTTGATGAGATCGTGTCGAAGCTTAGGCCGACGTACTTGTCGTGCTTCTTGCGGGTCGCTTCCAGCTTGTCAGCGGCTTCGACTTCGTCTAGTTTCGTCTTCTTCTCGACCAGCTCGTGCTCGAGCCACGCGAAGTATTCGATCAGAGCTGCACCATCGCGAATGTGACAATTGCGCATACCTGCAAGCTCAGTCTCGTTCTTGATCGCCTTCGCATCGCCGATGAGTGAGCGGATCTCGTCGACTTTGTCTTCGCCCCCAAGTGCTCGTGATAGTGCCCAGGACGCCTTCGTCGAGATCAGATACTTGCGTTTCGAAGAGCCCGTTGAACCATTCTCCGCAGGCTCGGGATTTGCCATTGCCGTGATGTCTGAGAAGATCGCATCGTATGGTCGAATCTGTACACCCTTGAGATGGTCCTTTGCGCTTGACTCCAGTTTTGACTCGTCGACATACAGTGTCGCAGTCGTCGGCGTGATGACGGCGTATGAGAAGAAGACTGGGTTGTACGGGATGTCGTTGCCTCGCAGATTGAACAGCCAAGCAATCTCGTCGAGCATGCTCACCACGAATCCGGCAACCTTCTTCTTGTCGAGCTCCTTCCTCAGCTCCTCGATCTTGTCTTGGAACGACCTGCCAGTGAATTCCATCCCGAGGACTTTAATAGGCTCGTTCGGTCGCCCAGGTTTCTTCGAACCCCATACCTCGTCGACAAGATTGGCAGCAATACCAACTAAATCTTTCCCGCCCTTCTTCTTGATCTTCTTGGCCAGCTTTCTGCCCTCGGGCGCAGTGATCGTGGTCGGGTCGACACCCACAGTCTTCCCATCCTCGGCCTGCTCTACTGTCCACTCCTGCCATGTTGGAACATCTTGTAGCCCCTGCTTCAACAGCGTCCAGTTGTCGTCGAGCTGCTTGGCAGCCTGGTTGAAGTATCGTCCATCGGTAGCCAGCGCGGCCTTCTCATGCGTGATTACAGCGGTGCCTGCAGATCCAGTAAAGCCACAGATGAACTCCCGGCGAGCGTCTGTCGGTGCGATGTATTCCGACGAGTGTGCGTCTTCGGAGGGTACGACTGGAGGAGAAGTCAGTCAGCGACCAAGCTCTGTGCCGATGGGTATGCCCTACTGTATATATCTACCTTGTTCTTCTGCATCAACTCTCTCACGTGCTTCAATCGGTCGGTGGTGTTGACCTGCTCCATGTCTACTGCTCGGCTTAAGCCTGCGGTGCTGGAGAAAACCCTGCTGCCGATTTGGAGTCTGGATGTGACAGGTCGGAACAGACTTCTCAGCATCGGGTAGCGAGCGACGTCGTCCGAGAGCAGTTGAGCAGTTGATGTGTTGTTTGAGATGCTTCTCAAAGAGGAAGGAGCGGTCGGAGATCGGCAATTTACCTGGGTTTCACCGACGGACTTCATCCTTCGATAACTCGCGCCCTAGAGTCATATATCAAGAGTCCTTCGACTCTCCCATATATGAGTCCTCTACACTAGCTGAGAGCCCATGCGTCTTCTGCGCGTTGTGACCTTTCGACATCAGGCGTCTGGTCTCTTATCGCAGCACAATGGCTCCGGGGAGAGTCACCACGGGCCGTCTTCTTTCTGCATTCACTCAAATTCGACACTACTCGGCTCCAGCAGAAAGGTCGATACCAGCAGCTAAGCAAAAATATGTCCCGACTTCTGGAACTTATCCCAAAGGTTTCCTAGCCGGAAGTGCTCATGCTGGTGTCAAGGCTAGCAACACCAAGTACGACGATATAGCATTGGTGGTCTCGGAGACACCCTGCCCCGCCGCCGCGGTAATCACGCGAAATGTATTCAAGGCAGCACCTATCGTCGAGTCTCAAAAAGTCCTTGAGAAGTGGAATAATCAAAACATCCGAGGAGTGATTGTCAATTCCGGATGTGCCAATGCTGTTACTGGACTCAAGGGTGCCGAAGATGCTGTGACCATGGCACGAACCACTGATGCGTGCTTTGGTGAAAGCGAGAGCTCTGGAGGGCCGGCTTCTCTCGTTATGAGCACTGGCGTGATTGGGCAGCGACTACCGATAGACAGAATCGAGGCGGCCATCCCAAAAGCACATGCTTCCCTGGGCTCTACTCACGAACATTGGATGCGTGCGGCGCAAGCCATCTGCACGACTGACACCTTTCCAAAACTGCTATCTCGCACATTCACCTTGCCATCTCATCCCGAGACAGAGTACAGTATCGCGGGGATGACTAAAGGCGCTGGCATGATCCATCCAAACATGGGTACGTTGCTCGGCATTGTCTGCACAGATGCCGCGATTGCACCAGAGGCTATGCATGCATTCCTTCGTATGGGCGTGAATAAGTCGTTCAACAGCATCTCCATCGATGGCGACACGAGCACAAACGACACCGTTGCGCTTTTCGCGAACGGAGTCGCCGCGCCTTCTGGATTCGAGCCAATCAAATTTCCCGGCAGTCCCACAAGGCCCGAGAGCACCAGTCCAGATGCCGCAGCACTCATAACCGTGATGAACGACTTCTTGACCGACCTTGCGAAACTCGTCGTGCGAGATGGCGAAGGCGCCACGAAATTCATCACAATCCGCGTCGTATCTGATGTATCGATTGTTGTCGCGCGACGGGTGGCTATGAGCATCTCGACTTCCACTCTACTGAAGACAGCGATTTATGGGAAAGACGCAAATTGGGGCCGCATACTTTGTGCAATCGGCTATGCACCTGGCATCATGGAGAATCCCGGACAAGACTTCCGCACTGGAAAACTGGTCCAAGCGAAAGGTGGGAAAATCATCCATGTTCCGCATAAACGCCCACCAGTGGATATCAACCGCCTCTCTCTCGCCTTCCTACCGGCCGACGGAAGCGAAGAGCTGAAACTGTTCACCCGTGGCGAGCCTGAGAACGTGGACGAGGCAAGGGCAAAGGAGATCCTGGAAATGGAAGATCTCGAGATTTCGGTCAAGCTTAATGATGATGGGGGAGCTGGCGAGTCTTCGTCCGAACAACATGAACTCTTCGAAGCAGTGGTATGGACCTGCGATTTGAGCCATGAGTACGTGACCATCAACGGCGACTACCGGACGTGAACATGTACACAGTCCAGACGCATGACAATGCACGCTATCATAAGTGCAAGCCACGGGCCATCCTCGCCGATGCGGTAGCCAGATATCCAGGGCGACGACGACGGGCAAGCTGTCATGCAGACCTAGACATGTTCGTCAGTCGACAGTGGTAATCCTCAGCATCGTCGAAGTTGTGGCTGCGAGCCTGGCTGAGCATCCAACGGGTAGTAAGATCCTTGGACAGAAGCTCGGTGTTCGGTCAGATATACTACACAGTATATCTAAAGCTCGGATGCCGATACCCAAGAGTACTCTCATCCTCCTCTTGCAGTCTATAATCTCGCTTTCCACCATCCCGTTGCTTATTCTCCCACGTATTGTAGAATATCAAGATCGTCGTGGTGAGCAGAGCCAACGCCAGCGCACCAATGTTGATAGCATGTCCAGTAATGTATCCTGGCCTGCTCGATTTCAGTGATGTTCCGGACACGGCTTGAGCCCAACGTACGCATCAGTCTCAATATAAGTAAAAGTAGCCACAAACGCCGCGAAATTCGCAACCATGATCTGGAATCCTGTCCCCGTCGCCCTCACATAATGCGGAGCGAGATTATTCGCCAACCACCCCATTATCAGCGGCGAGCATGGGAATATCCCTGCTCCCACCAGAAACGTCCCTCCGTACTGCGTCCACACATTGGGGGTGGAGATGAGCATGATGTACCCTGCTATCGCGACCGCCAGCCCAATGAGCATGGACATTCCGCGTTTCTGATACTTGTCGCTTGCCTGGCAGGCTAGGAGGACGCTGAAGAAACCGCACATATTTGGGGGTACGGTGAGGAGTTGCGCAATCACAGGGTCGAAGCCGAGGGCTTTGATTATTGTGGGCAGGAAGAGGGAGTAGCTGTAGATTGGGGTTATGAGGAGGAAGAAGTCGAAGGACATTAGTAGTGTGTTCCAGTTGAGCAGAGCTCTTTTGACCGACGTCCAGCTGAACTCCTCGTCTTTAGCGTCTGTGTTGGCGGCGCCGTGGGCATCGAGACGTAGCCGGTTGGTTGCGTATCGTCGTTCGTTTTCGGGGAGAAATTTGGCATCGTTCGGAGTGTGTGGGAGGAAGAAGAGGACGAGGATGCCGTAGGATACTGTTATTGCGCCTTCGATGAACTAACTTAAAGTTAGCCAAGAATAGAGCCGAGCTCGGAAGTGAACATACGAAGATAAACGGCCACCCATTGTAGCCAGGCGTCGAGATCTGGGCGAGTCCTGTGGCAAGCAGACCGCCAAAGGCTCCAGATAGTGGAGCTGCTGAGTAGAAGAAGCCGATACGTTTCATGATTTCGTGGCGGCAGTAGAACATGGCGAGGTAGATGATCATGCCTCCTAGTAGACCTCCTTCGCAGAGACCGAGGAAGAAGCGGGCGGCGATGAGACCTTCATAGCTCTTCACGAAGCCTGTTTCCAACGATCAGAAGCTGTTTGGTAGGAATGATAGAAGGACTAACCAGTAAACGTAGCGACCAGTCCCCATCCGATCAACAGACTTGGCAGATAGTAGCCAGCCTGGAAGTACTTCAACACCAGATTGCTTGGAACGTCGACGCAAATGTATCTAAAGTGATGGGCAGAAGGATTAGCAAGCGTCTCGAGCATGGAGGCGAGAAGTGGAAAGTATCAGAGCGTCACACGGTGCTTGATGCTGTTGCGGAGAACCCTTTAATTAATCGGTCTGACGTACGGCACATAGAAGACCGCCAGGACGACGTTGAACTTGGTGCCAGTGAGTTTCAAGTCCTCTGCCAGGCCATCGATTCTTGCGTTGCCAATGTTCGCTCGATCAACGAACGCGAACAGCCATAGTCCGAACAAGATTGGAACGATGTGTAAGTCGAACTTCCTGTTGATTCGTTTGTCGAGTTGGGGATCGTTGTGCGGTTGAGATGTCGTATCGGCCTTCTCCGTCCCTCGATCGTCGTTGATGTGCTCGTGTAGCTCTGCACCGCTACTTTCTTTGCGTGACTTGTCCGAGATCGTGTCGTCCATTATCTTGTTCCCTCTTCTAGTGACAACAAGACTGTTCAAGCAACTCCAACGTGGGTTGAAGCGGGCGACACATAGTATATAGCCGTCCACTGAGCCGCCGCTTATATCATTGCCAAGGTCGTCGGACGGCTCACGAGCAGGGGTGGTCTGTGCCAAGTAGAGGGCAAGTAGCCTTCCATGTCATTCCTGCAGTTTAGCTACGCGGCTCTAAACCATCTCCACGCTTGAGTGGTCGGAAGTTGGAAGGATCTAGGGAGATCGATCTGAGGTACATCGAGATCCTCAAGCCCGTATACCAAGCTGCGGTGATGACCAGACGGCAGGGAGCCGCGTCCGAAAGACTACACCCGTGAATCTCATCTTTTGTGTGTCTTTTGTGCTTAGGATAGCTTGGAATCGTTGATGGGGCGTATGGCCTCGGATATTCGTTGGTTGTGTCAAGACAGAAATGAGACGAAGAGGGATTTTATGAGACTTCATTAACTTATCTTGCTGCCTTCACAGCCTTACTGTTTGTCTTGGTTGACAATGCTGTATGCTGTGGATAGCGTGCGGATTGCACACTCTCGGGGACAAGCACAACTAACGACCTCTCACACTAGTTCGGGTTCGTCCAAGATGATGCCTTGATGGCGATATCCTTTCGACATGCGATGAACGGAGTATTGAACCAGAGGCATGATGGCGAAGTATCTGCCAGGCCGACGTCGAAGTCTCCCTACATTGTGTTCCAGCCCATGATGATGTAGAACAGAAGGAGGCCGACTTTCACGTGCTCGCGTAAATATGAATTCATTCGCGCTAGCAACGTCGCTCTGCCAACGTAGAAGTCAATGCGGCTACGTCATGGTTGTTCAAGAGTTGAGGACCACACCTCGATTGAAGGTTCTTTAGGCTCGATCGACGCAAGCAACTCGTTCACTTTTCTTGTTCAGACCACGACAGAGCAAGCAGCACTCACCGCCCCAAGCGATACACATAATCCAACCATAGCAAGCAACAATGTCCGCCCTCAGCGACCGCGATATGAACGTTCAACCAACTTCCCAGCCGTCGAGTGAAGGCAAGAAGACTGGAGACGGGATGGAGGACAAGACACTAGATGGTTCGGAAAACAAGCAGTCAGTCGAGCAGAGATTTGCAGCCATCAATGCGTAGGTTCAAGCACATGTTGGAGAGCATCACTCGCGAGACTAACGATCATTCCAGGAAGCAAAGCACGTCCTACATCAGCCCATCGGATTCCATCTTGAGCCCGGCTAGCCAGAAACTGTCCAGTTTCAAGCAGAAGCAGATTACAAAGCAGTAAGCATTATAAAAGGGGAGCACTCTATATGGTGGACGTTGCTGATTGAGGTGTGAACGCAGTCCCGGAGGTAGGGCCCCAGCTGCTCGTACCCTTTTCGCTAGGACGACAAGCAGCTGCTCGAGCGGCGGTTTCAACGATCTCGGAGATGGGGAACAAAAGTCATGAGCCGTGGAGTTCGCTGCTACGGGCAAGATGTGGAGTTGTTGGAAGCATGATGAGGTTTATGGGTTCGGCGTTTTGCTTTTAGGTCATTGTTGGATTGGAGACTGGAATCTGGAGGTTGGGCGAAGCATGATACCCATAACACTCCCCTTTGTTTTGAGTAGGACTGCCAGGAGCAGGATATCTAGGTCAAGAACTCCGAGCAAGAATTACACGACCGTCGACCTGCTACTTTCAGTGAGCTACAAGGATATAATCAATGGTTCGTTCGAAAGCTTCTTAGTACAGGCTCTACTGTAAACGTAACCCAGGCCTCGGGTTACTTGCTCTTGAGCGGTGAAGTTTCGTTCGGAAAGGGCCTGTAGCGTCGGGGAACATCTTACGATCGCGTCCCAAGTACAGATGCATACCCGTAGATGTCTCATCAATAGTCGGTACGTTACTGCTTTGAGAGACCATTCGTTCGACAGAGATCAACTGGAACGAAGACCCATATATTAAGCAGCTTGGTCTTACATTGGTCTACCTATGCATACGGCCTCCTACATTGTGGACAGCAACTCGCAGCCGTCCCAGGCTCGGAGGCGCTCGGAGGCGCTCGGAGGAGCCTCACCGGCCGCAATGCTCTTCAAGATAGCTTTCGTCTGCGCGTCGCTATCGCACGGCTGCTGTGGTGCTGCTTCACCTGGTCCTGCGCTTTCGGCCGCAGTACCGGAAGAACTTGTCTGTGCATTTGACGCTGGTTTTAGCTGCTGTGCTTGCCATTCTCCGAACTCTTTGAATTCCTTGGTTTCTTTCTCGCGCTTCCACTGCTCGAAAGCTGGGTCTGCCTTCTGTTGAGGAGCAGACTGGGTGCCGTTCGGTTGTTGGTGTTGACCGGCTCCTGGATCGGTGTTGGCTGGTTCCGTTTGCTTGGGTTGTTGGTCGGTACCATTTGGCTGCGATGTTGCGTTGCTTGCAGGCCGCGGCTGTGCAACTGGCGTTCCATGGTCCGGCGACGCTGTGTTCGATTTTGTTCCTGGCTGCTTGGAAACATCGCCCGGTTGTTCACCCCCAAGCTGTGCATCTGGCGGTCCGTATTTTCGTGAGGTAGGATCTGATTTCATCCCTGGCTGCCTGGAGCGGCCGTCACGTTGTTCAAGGCTGCGCGGTGGGCGAAGCTGCATTAGCAGACGGCGAGGCACCTTCCGCATTGTTCTGCTTCGGCTGATCGGAGGAGGCTGGGATGCTTCCTGAAGGGCCAACAGTATTCGCTGCGTTTTTGGACGCTACATCCGCAGAGGGCGAAGAACCTTCCCCATTGTTCTGCTTTGGTTGATCGAAGGTATTTGCAGTGCTTCTTGTGGTGCCGCTGGAGCTCGATGAGCCTTTAGCAGCTGCATCTGAAGAAGGGGAGGCGCCGGCCGCACTGTTTTGCTTTGGTTGAGTGGAGGAGTCTGGACTGCTAACTGGGCCGCCAGCAGTAGTCGCTGAGTCTTTGGGAGCTTCTTTGGTCACGCCCCTCGCCTGTGCGCTCTGCGAGGGTGACTGTGCCGCTGAGGAGCCACTATCAGCGTTCATCGTGCCACCCTGACTAGCGCTGTTTCCTGAAGTTGATGCCTCGCCCGGCTGACCGGTAGTAGTGGTAGAATTCCCGGAGTCCTTCCCTGTCGTATCAGGCTGCGTTGGATCACGAGAGCGCTCGTCCGAACGCATTTTCTGCGCTTCTACAACGTCGCGAAAAGCCTCCATCTTCTTGTTATGCTCGTTCATCTCCTTCTCCATCGCGTCTAGTTGTTTCGCCATCTCCGCATTAGTGCTCTGTGGAGTCAAATGTTCTGGTTTTGAACGTTCAACTTCATGCTCGCCGTCAGGGGGGTCGAACGTCGGGCGTGTGGTTGCGAAAGAATCATTGTTCGCGCTGTCAGAGTGCTGTCCAGATCTTCCGGGTGGCTTTTCGCTGTCTTGCGTTTTCTGCGGCACAGTCGAGGAGTCTTGCGAGGGCTTAGAGCTTGCATCTTCTTCTCTTTGGCTGTCCTTGACGTTTGCGTCTTGCTGCTTCCTCAGTTCATCGACTTCGTTCTGCAACTTCTCATTACGGTCTTTCTCCTTGGCGAGCTTGCGTTCTGCATCTTGCCGCGCAATCGAAGAATCGGCCAGCTTTTGTTTGGCTTGCTGGGCTTCAGACTTGAGAGCGTCCACATCCCTGCCTTTCTTTTCGCCATCACTGCGAGCGTCAGCAAGCTTCCGGGACAGTTCTCCCTTGTCAGCAGTCAAGGACTCGATTGTGCGCTTATCATTCTTGCGAGCGGCATCCTGCTGCTCGGTGCTGTTTTTTGCTTTCTCTCGAGCCGCATCCCTCGCGGCCTCTGCAGCTTTCTGTGCCTCACGAGCCGTTTTCTCGTCCGCCTAGCTGTGGGCCAGACTGGAGCGCGCGTCTTCGAGCTCCCTTTTGTTCGCCTTTGCCTTCGTTCGTTCGGCGTCAAGCTGTGACTGTAAAGAGTCTTTATCAGCCTTACACTTCCCTCTCTGCTTTTCTCCGGCGGTCTTTGATTCGTCCAGAGCCTTTTGCACACGATCTCGTTCGGCGTGCGCATCCTCGCGCTCCTGTTCAGCCTTCGTCTGATCTTTCTGCGCGGCTTCAAGTTCATCGTGCCCGTGCGCAATGTCACTCCGGAGTCGGTCTCGACCTGCAATCGTGTTATCGAGCTTCTGTTGGAGGTTGTCTCTCTCAAGCTGGCCTGCATGTTCCTGATCAGTAGTGGGCGATCTTGCGGCCTCCGCGTCAGACTGAGCCTGAGTCAGCTTCTCACGAAGGTCTCTGATTTTCTCCTTCGATGAATCTCCGTTGGCCTCAAGATGTTGATTTTCGGTCTGTAGACCGGAGTTTGTGCTCTGTAGCGCATCGTTCTTCGCCTCGGCCTCGTTTACCTGCTTTCGCAGAGAAGACGTTTCTTTCGCCGCTTCTTCTTTCTGTTGCTTTGCCGATGCTTGAGCCTCATCTAACTCTAAGCGCGCTTCGTCAAGATTCGCCTGGAATTTCTTTGCCTTCCTTTCTCCCTCTTTCTCTCGCTGGACTGCATCGGCGAGGTTCCGATTCAGAGAAGCCTTATCGCTGGTACATGATTCTTCCTGAGCTTTTCGCAAGTCCTCGGCTTTCTTCAGCTTGACCTCGAGCGTTTCATTCTCTTTCTTGGCTCCCTCAAGTCGCTCTTTGTCCTCGGCTTCGCGCTTTTTCATTTCCTCGTTTTCTTATCGAAGCTTCTTCGCCGCAGGATCACAATCATTGGCTTTTTGAATGTACCAGTGCAAGTGCTCTGCCTCCACGTTTGGGTAAGCCGTTTGGCAATTAGGGTAGGTGGCCATCCTGAACTCGTCTTGCTTGCCGTGGCTGATTCCAACAGGCGAGGTTTTCTCGATCGCGGGTAGTATTCTGCACATTCCTCTAAAGGGGTGATCTCTTATAGGCTCGTCCGCCTGTATCGTTGGGTCCGGAGGTGCCAATGCCCACAACATAGTGTTATCGTATGGCCCGCTCGGCACCATGGCGCTGCGGTTGAGCTTCAACCCGCGTCCCGTCTCAACATTAGTTATCTTGCAGGCGATAGCCCGAAAGTCACGCGCACTCTCGTTTGGCTCCTCTTCGATGTTCCAGTGGTACCTGCTGTGATGATCCACAGATGCCAATGGAGTGTAAACCCTAAGAGCCATCAAAGTGGTTAGTCACACGATCGCGGACTATGAGAACGTGAAGAGAGTGGGATCCATGAAGACGTACTCTTTCGTTTGAAGCGCGAGGTCTCCATAACCGGTCGTTGCAATTTCGAGCAGGTGGAATACCTTATCACTGTCGTTATCACTCCTCGCGCAGATCACGTACGGCCCTCTGTAATGCGACGCAATTGTGCTGGCAGTGTCTCGAGTCGACGTCCAGAGAGCGATGTTTTTCAATCAGCGCAATTCGCAGATTGCATTGACAACGCATAGGTGGCAAGTTGTGGCAGAAGAGTGGAAGTCCTATGCTTCATCAAGCATACATGACGGTGGCGGCTTGCGTGATGATCATTGTGATTGCCAAACTGGCTGTAATCGCGGATTTGACGAAGCAGTGCATGATGTGATGTCACGCCCGTCGCCGAGATGCACTGGAGCTCTGATGTCCATACAATACAGTTCGTGTCGTTGGACCTCAAGCATCGATCGTCGTCGGCTAGTCCGTGACAGGTAATTCCACTGCCAAAATAACCTTTCGACCCTGCATATGCTTGCATATGCCATAGCTCGTTTGGGAAATCTCTCCATTTTCTCTCGCTTCTATGTTACCGTTAGCCTTTGGCCTGCATTAGAACAACAAAGTCACAGCTTAACAGACGTTCAGCGACGTACTTATGCAGCCGAGAAGGATCAGCACATTCGGTAGCTCCAGTGAGCTTCCCGTTACAAGACTGCATTGTTGAGTTGCACCTTCATGAATCACAGACCCGAGATCGCTCTTCTTTCTCCATTGCAAAGCGTACTGATTGTTGAAGAAATACTGTAAAGATGGCCTTACCGCTTGGAGCACTCGGGAGCGATCCTGCCGGCGGACGTGGTGGGCTAACCGGAGCTGCTGGAGGACTTACCGGAGCTGTTGGTGGAGGTGGAGGTACTACAGATTCCCTGGGTGGCGTCACAGGTCTTGCTGACGGTTTGGTGGGTGGTGGAGATCCCTTAGGAAGCGTTTCTTCCCTTGCCGGTGGATTGACAGGTTCAGGTGCCGGCCTGAACTTGGTGGGGCTCGTGGGAGTTGGTAAGTGGGAGAACACCAACTGGACGCTAGTCGGGTCTAACATGCGAGATCAGGCTCCGATGATCCAGCACTGGTTGACGTTGGGCCCGCTGAGAAGAAGCAAGTGAAAGCCGAAAAAGCTGCAATCGCTGCAAAGAATCAGCAGAAGAGAGAAGCGGCGATGCAACAACTCCGGAACGAGGTGAAAAAGCAAGGCAGCCCGCCGACGCCCGAGCAGCGGAAGCTCGAGCAGCAGCTGCTAGAACCGGAAGATAACGATAGAAGAGAGATGCAAAAGCTCGAGGGCATGCTTGGTCCCACTGATCCAGAGCTGTATCGCGCTGCAATGGAGGCAGACTCGAGCGGCAGCCGACAGCAAGCCGAAACTGTCTCGCCTGGCCTGGTGTATGCGTATCTTGTCGATAGTCGCACTCACACGCCAACGCACATGCTCACGTTTGCCAACGCAACAACCGCCGAACAATGGTACCGGCAAGCATCGACCGCCACGACGATGGAGAAGGCCAGCCCGCAAATGTATCTGTACGATGGTGCTCCGCCCAGGCCGTCCGGGAAGATGGCGTGTATACCGATTCAAACCGTTCAGCCAGTTATCCTGCTGCAGAGGGCGGATGGCTATCCCATCTGCTGCAAGCCCGGTAGCGGAACTGGCACTAGTCCTATTAGTGCGCCAGTATCGCGACCTGCACCTCCTCCACCACCTTCCCGGAAGAAGCTGACATTCGAGGACGTGGCGGACTCTTACGTGGAGAGAGCCAAGGCCAAGGGCGACCCTCGATCAGAGAGCGTGATACACGATGAAGCGATGGCTGACCTGAGGGAAAGTTGTCGAGCTTCGGAAGCCCAATCCGGTACACAGCAACTTCCCATGTCCGGCGGTCTGGCCAATGGTACGACGTCATCTGCGCCGCATGGCGCGATTTCCAATCCTCTTGTAGCAGGTGGTCTGGGAGGACCGCTCGGAGGATTGACGGAAGGGCCAATAGGAGGTTCGACGGAAGGGCCACTAGGTGGGTTGACTGGTGGTCTGTTGCCCGGATCGTAAGTACATTGTTAGCCTCCTTCTAGGCTTGCGGCTGACCCAAGTGCGATCAGACAAGGACTCAATGTGGCAGGCATATCAGCTATTGGTAGTGATGAGAAAGCTGCACTGGATCTGGTAGGTCTTGTCGTGCCTTTCTATTGCTTTGCATTTCAGACATGTTAACCCTCTTGCGCCAGGCGCCCGGCGAGAAGAAGGAACAGAAAGCTCGAAAAGCCAACGAGTTGCGTAAGCAGCAAGTCATTCAATAGCAGGAGATGAATGCTCTCAAGCAGCAGATCGCGAATCAGGATGGCCCAATCACTCCAGAGCAACAACAGAAGATGAAGGTGTTCGAGGAGCGAGATGCAGCCACGAGACAAGTAGCAGAAAAGTTGGCGAAGGATATGGAGAAGGAAGAGCAAGGACAGAACGGGGCAGGGCCCATACCAGGGGTGCCTGCGCTTCCCACAAATGGTGTGCCAGGTACGGACACGCTGGGGTCATTGACGGGCGCTGGTGGGCCGACATCAGCACTTGGTGGAGCGACTGGAGCATTGCCGATGAAGGGGTTGGGTCTATGATTGGATTGTGGGTATGTAAGGTAGTTGTAAATTGTGTAGAATAGAAGAGCATTTGCTGGGCCGAGGAACCTCAGGCCACTCGGGAACGCGCTAGTCTCAAAGGAGATACAGCCTATCTTCGGAATTAATGGAATTAATGCGAGGCGGCGGGCTCCTCGCTTCTATAAATCTATGAATCTATGAGATATCCAGCGGTGATGTGACCAAACAGACATGGACCGCAAGAGAAACATGCCTTCCTCGTGTGTGTCTGGTCCGCTCCACCGCTAGCTAAGCCATACGTCTAGACTAGAATCCGTTGCGTTTGAGGAAGTCGAAGCTGACCTCGAATCCAGCAGTGGCGTTGTTATGCAAAGGAAGAGCATGGCCTGTGTTCGGTTGTATATCCACTAGGCAATGAGAGAGGGCAATTAGCGACGTCGGTATGTGAGGAAGCCTGCTGATCTCATATCTCACCTTCGAGAGCGGCTGCCTTTGGGTACGACTTCTTCAGTGCCGTGGCATTGGTTACGCCATTACAATCGCCAGCTGTCGACCAACGGATCAGCACAAGACTAGCGACAGAACGTTCTGCTTCGATCATACTCACCACAGACGAAGGTGTCAAACTCGGCCAGCATGAAGTGGAGCAGACCGGTGTAGTTGAGGCCAGGCAGGCCAACTAGCTTGTACCCCGACGCCAGCTCGCCGATTGGGACAGGCTGTTTGATCTCGTCGCCGTAGTCGAGCAGCTCTTTCGTGAAGGCGGTGTCAGGGTCGCCCGCGAAGAAGATATTCTTGTACCAGTCAGCTCTCAATGGTTATCACTCTCAGGCAGTCGAGAAAAACATACCTGGATGCCACTCTTCTGGTTGACAATATATCCTGTTGTCAAATTTGAGATCAGTATACGTATTCTGACGAGAGAGGATCTCGCATTGGCCACCTACCTGGAGTGCGATCGAACGGACGCTGAGCGGCCTTAGCATATTGCGCTGCCCAGGGAGTGTATCCAGCCAGGGCGAGGTACTCGGTAGCAACATAGCCAGTGATAACGGCGGCGTCGCTCAACTCTGGATATGTTGCAATGAAGGCGGATGTGAGGAAAGAACCAAAGCTGTGACCGACGTGGATGATGCGCGGAGAATCACTCTGCGATGCTGTTGATCCTGATCCAATCGAACGGTTGCGGGCCATCAGAGTGAGCTCCTTGAGAATCTCCAGTTCGAGGCCAGCCTGCACACCAGAGTACGCGTCGGGGAGATCTGATTTTCCTGCGCCCAGACGGTCATACGTCAAGATGGGGTAGCCGGCTTTCAGGGCAGCTTCTACGTAGCTATGCTGCTCTGGCTGGTATTTGGAGTCCCAGTACCGAGAATCATAATGGCCTCCGTGGGTGGCAATCTGGATTGCCCCGGCACCGTTACTGGAGTGCGGCTGGCAGAGCTGGACATGAATGTTGAACGTCCCGCTGATGGTGATGTTCTTGATGATGCGATCGGCTCCCCTCAGTGTGGTTCGGGTGTCCTCAATGATCGCCCATGATCTTGCTGAGATGTTGTCGTCGATGTGCGTCAAGTCGAAGATGGCGCCTTCGGCTGATGCATTAATTGGCACATCGAACTGCTGGCAGGTACCGTAGCGGTGGGTATCGTGGGTCGGTTGAGCGAAGACGGCTGCATTGCCAGTGAAGAGCAGGACGGCTCCGATGATTAGGTCGTTCATCTTGACGCGCAGGTGGGAGTGAATGCTTTGTTGGCTTGATCAGAATCCACGAGGACATCCATCCGTTTTATACTCGTCGCATGAGACATCACGATGATCCGACAGAGCAGCAGTGGGCGAGGCCGTGCAAAGTTTCGTTTTCGTCAAAATAATGGCGTTCATCAGTCATCTCAAGATCGCAGGGCGCAGTGTCCTTATACAGACGGCAGGGCCGATATAGTTGTCGGACCATCGAATGATCGTTTGCCAAGGTATTTCGGCCCAGTGGTAGGGGTTTCGTTTTCGTTCCTGCAGCTCCCGGATTTGCAATCTGTTCTTGGCGGGCTCATCAGACTGGGCATTTTTCGGAACCAATAGAGAGAGCAGAAAACAGCTGTAGACGAATCCAAACTGTGCAAGACTGTGCAAAGGGTGTTCGTTACCGTGTCGTTTAAATCGATATCGGATGCTCGAATACCTCTGTGTTTACGTCGGCACACCGCTGAAACCTTTGCAAGCAACATACAGAAGATGCTGCAAGGTGTCGAGATTCCCTTGAGTTGCGTCTTTCTCCCAGCGCGCAAGTGCCTCTCCGTAAGGCAAAACGTTTGGTGGGTCGATGTGCGTTGCCTTCTTCCAATCCCTTTCGGACTTGGCGGCCCAGAGCGCTGCTTCAACGGTGATAGGCAACATGCTCAGGAACGGCACAGTCATGCATATCCCATCTCGCAAGTTCATGTAGATGCATTCGACAAACGTGGACGTCAGGATGGTACGCCGAATATTCTCCAAAAAGAGCCATCTGGCGTAGGTGGACGCCTTGATGTGGTCAAGCATCTCCGTGGCGTCCCGGCGTTGCAGACGCAGAATTATGTCTCGTAGGTGGTCGACGTTACGATCAGCTAATGAGCGGTACTGTATGTCGCCGTCAGACAGCAGGAGAATATGCAGTAATAGCGTAGCCTGGATCTTCGCGAGTTCTGCTTCGAGATCGACATCGTCCTTGTCGCAAACAAGGTTCAAGTAGGTGTCCATTACGATCCCCCTCACGATGTGCGCGTTATTCTCGGTAGTAGATGAGTATAGTGTGCATGCAATGTACGCTGTCTCTAGTGACTGTGGGAGCTGCTCCCGGTGCGGCATTGGCTTGATGAAAAAGTTCTGGACATCATTCGTCATCTCCACCGCGCTGTGCCGCAGCTTCTTGACACAGTATGCCAGCCTCTTAGCGGGCAGACAGATCGGTTGGGCGAAGTCTCGAGGCGGATAAGTGACTCCATGGAAAACTCGCTCGGCCTCCTCGTCTGACTGAGCTTCCTTTATTGGCTTGCTGGTGTCCGAGCTGTCTGGCTGCACCGCTCCAGACTGCTACCAATTGTTAGTGTCGTGGTCCTGCTAGTCGAGAGGAGATCCACAGACGTAGTTACATGGCCACCCTCGAGTAAGGCATCTTCCGCACGAAGGCTTCTGGAGATCGCATCGTCTTTTGCCAGAGATACACCGCCGACAAGACTTCTTACGTGGTGGAGTAAGCGAGACAACCATCTTCAACCTTTTTGATTGAGATGTGATGAGGAGTTCCGCCTGTTGAGCACATCAACGGTTCTTATCGAGGAGGAGGTACCCTTGCTTACAAAATGCCGAGACAGTTGAAGTGCGGATGTCCGCCCGGAGTTCCGCTCGCTTCATAAGTTGGTGCCGACAACGTTCTTCTACCTTGGTACCCATCGAAAACATGTCGGAGGCCTCAGAGCACGCCTCAGTGCTACTGACGGCCAGCAGTATAAGAAGCTATGCCGCCATCGAGATGGTACACGGCATACTTCACCCAGCACTCGCAAGCAAGCATCAATCGTCAACATGAACGGGTTCCTTGTTGTACTAGGCGCCACTGGAACACAGGTATCGACTCACCACTTCTTCTGGTATTACAAGACTGGAGACTGACCAGATCTCGACTCGCAGGGCGCTTCCATCGTGGATCACGTCTTGAAGCAACTTCCGGGCCTACGCATCCGTGGCGTGAGTCGCAATGCCTCATCAACCGCTGCACTTGCCCTTCAGAAGAAGGGTGTAGAGGTAGTCGAGGCGAATGTAGATGACCCAACGTCTCTGGTAGCAGCTTTCAAGGTTTGCATCCCTCGGTGAAGCTACGTCAACATCCGAGCGCTTATGTTCCGACAGGATGCTACTGCTATCTACGCGGTCACAGATTTTTGGGAACCGGTACGTGGTCTTGCGTGACCACTCAAAATACGAGCTGACTGGGATAAAAGTTCCTCAAGTATCTCCAGTCTGGACGACAAGACGCCTGGACTCTAGCAAGAGCAGATGAACTTCAACGAGGGAAGAATGTCGTCGATGCAGCGGGTCAAACTCTGGATACACTGCAACACTTCATTTTCTCTTCGTTGCCGAGTGGAGACCAGATTTCCAACCATGTCCTTACGAAGCTGCACCATCACGAGGGCAAAGCAGATGTTGTGCACTACCTCAAAAACTCTGGTAGTAAGCGTCTGGCAGACATCACCACGGTCTTTTGGTGTGGATACTACATGGAGAACTTCGCCCGATACGACCTGAATCCTTATATTCGACCAAGGAAGGTACGTGCCCTTCTCGCATCTTGGACACTCCTACCAGCCATCTGACATCTCCTCGCAGGACGGATCCGGAGACCTTTACATAACCACTCGGGCGGCTCCCTCAACCCCTTTCGGCTTCCTGGCCACCCGTAAGGATGTTGGTCTGTTTGTAGCGTCGATGCTACAACGTACACCTCAAGGCGTCTACGGCCCACCAGTTGTCGCAGACTCAACGACACTGACTTTCGAAGGCGTCTGTGAAGCTCTCGGCAAAGTCGTTGGACGCAAGATTGTGTACCGACAGGCGGCACTCGGAGAGATGGGGACACATTACCCGGTATTTGGGGGGGAGTTCGACCAGCTGTATGAGCTGTTCAATAACTATGGGTTCTCTGGCGGTCAGAAGACGCTTGGTCGAGAAGAGGTACCCATCAATCGCTTTGCCTATCGCTTTTCTTCTGCTGACTTAACGCTCCTAGCTTGGGCTATCGAAGGTCACGACATCTTTCGAAACCTTCGTCTCTGAACAAAACTGGGATGGGTTTGTCGTAGAAAGTGAGAAGTAGTTGGTATCATGCTGCGGTGTACTGCTTCATATCCGAATGTTTCGACCTGGAATACGGACCAAGGTTGCTTGTATCGAGAAAGCAGCAGTCTTGAGATTGACGAAGGATCGGCTCTCACGCTAGAGGATGCTGATCGAAGGCTGCTGTGCACTGCTTCAAACCAGCCCTGGAGTAGTGTGTTGGGGGTGGCTTTGTTGACATGGCTGGCTGGCAGGCTTCTAGCACAAACCTTCGGCATCGTTCAACCACGAAAGCGATTGCGAACACCGCAACAGGTTACGATCTACACCTAGGACACCCAGGACGTCAGGCTGTATTCTTCGATCGACCTCCCTCCTTTCTACGCGGCACCACGTTGCGCCCTCTTACGAAGGACTGAGGCCACACGGTGAGATACAAATAGCAACCGGTTTCGGAAGGTAAGGATATATCAGTGCTGTTTCCAACTTATGTTCAACCCGCCACTACCATCACTCTCATCAAGTCATTCTCCAACAACAACAACAACAACAACAACAACAACAACAGCAACGATACATTCCGAGACCAGAATATCTCGACCACATCATAGAAACCTACCGAGATACCCAGCAAACGAACTCGCCGACTCAACACCAGCTCGACTCCAACAACTGAACCCTCACAACACACAGTCAAGAACACACAACACAATGCCCGGCCTCGTCAAAACCGGCATGAAGTACGGCGCCCTTTACGCCGCTGCTCATGAAGCCGGTAAAGTTCTATCGTCCAGGAACAGTCCACAAACACCAGCCCAGCGAGCACCAGCGCCCAACCCTGTGGCGACCTCGGGCGGCTACATCCACCAGACCTGGTGCAATGCGCAGTGCGGTCTACAATGTAACGGCGGTGGAAACCGCGACCAGGCTGGCTACCTGCATCAGACTTGGTGTAATGGGGGTTGTGCGAAGAAATGTAACGGAGCTTAGGAAGTGGTGGAGCGCGGGCAGGAGTCTAATGCAAAGCTTACTTTTGCAACCAGACTGTTGGCCCGCACGTTTCGTCCACGTGGATTGGGGAAGTCTGGGGATGCACTATAATTCTGCTTACTACCATGACATGGCCCAATAGCTGGAATGGTATTGTCATTACCCGAACACGCACCATCCCATCTTACAGACTCGCTGGGGAATATATAGATACGTATATATACGTCTCTCGCACCACATGAAAAACAGTGCCAGCAAACACCGAATAACCCATATCCACGCCCACTCGATCTTGAGCATCAACAACTTCTCATACAACCCGTCATCTTCCCACCACCATGGACTGGCCTCCTCCACTCCCTCCAGCTGCTGAAGATGGCGTTCCAGAGGTATCACTTTACCCCAGCCCTCGACCGTCTCCATCTCGTCTTCGCTAACCGACCTCTCAACTAGATCGACGAGACCGCCGCCGAGGAATACTGCCTCACCATCACCATCAGGAAACCCACCGAGGCACAGATGAACTTTTGGCTTGATGTTTTCGAGGAGCTGAGTATTCCTCTGTTGATCTTCCTGGTGGGGAGGTTGTGGAAGTCTTGGTGCGCGATTAGGGATCAGGAGTTGGGGAGAGAATGATGATGATGAGGGGAGTTGGGTGAGGAGACTGAAAGGGGACTTGGGTGTGCGCGAAAAAAGCGGGTTTAAGGCGGTCCAGAGCCTGCGCCACTTTGTTGTTATCGACGTTCGACTCCTCCGTCTATTTGTTCGGTTATCGTAGCTAAGGAGATGAAGCGTTCGATTTCTACCGCGAATACAAGCGCTGCCAATCCAAATCTGGGTGCCTCGAGAGTAGCGTTTGCTTTGCAGCGAACAGATCAGTCTCGGACCATTGTGCGAATAACTGCTGCTTGCCGCTCCAACATGTCGTGCGTGGATTCCAGAGATCACGCCGTGATACCCAAACAGTGTGTGTTGGGGTGTAGCGATGCATGATGATGCTGCGAGACCGGCGTGCTACTCCGGATGTGCTGCAATCATCGTCGTCCCGTCGATCCTCTGCTCATAAGCCGTACGCGCATCGTACCCTCGTCTTTCACAAGCGATATCCGGCTGATCAATCCAACGATTTCGTCCTCTCAAGCCTTCGCCAGCGCCGCCTCCAGCTCCTTGCCCAACCCCTCCAACTCCGCCAACCCGCCCTTCTCTGGCCCCGCCCGCTCAAACTCAAGCGCCCCCCTCACCCACTCCGCCGCCTCCTCCAACCGCCCCATCTCCCGCAAACACTGGCCCCGCCGCCACCAGCCCTTCACATTCCCCACCTTCTTCATCTCCACACTGACCTCGGCATCTATCGCACCTTCTGGCCACATCTGCTGGCTCATATACGCTTGTGCGCGGTTGTTGTACAGCGCACTCAGCTCCTCCCTGACCAACCCTGATGCCTCCCACCCGGGTCGTTCGGACGCCATACGAATTGCGAGGTCGTAGACGCGGATCGCATCGGCGTAGGCAGCCTTTTTGTAGGAGGCGTTGCCGCTTTCGCGCAGTTTGTTTATTTGGACGGAGCGTTTGGGGTTGACTGGTGCCGGGGGCGGAGGGACTTGGTTTGGGGTGTCGAGGGCGAGGAGGGCGCGGTGGAGTTTGTTAAGTTCGCTGATTTCGGTGGAGAGGGGGGGGTCGGTGGTGGAGATGGATTTGGTGGTGGCGTCGATGGTAATAGGGAGGGGGGTGTAGGTGGCGTCCATGGCAGGTGGTATTGAGGTGTGGTATGGGGTTGTGGCGGTGTTGGTGGTGTGAAGAGCGAGTTTGTGTGATTGTATCGATTTACTGAAGTGAACAGCTTTCGGCGGCTTGATCCGTCCCCGCATTCAAAATCCTGGTGGCCCCACGTGGTTGCTATTCCAAGACGCTTTACCTTTCCTTCGACTTTCCTCCTTCTTTCTTCCTTCCTGTCGCACATGCGCTTTTCACAAGCAGTACTTCTCGACGATGCCGACATCTTCAGACGCAACTATATCACTCCCCATCAACCCGAACGTCGTGTTGCTGATCGCGAGAAGCCAGGTTCTCTGTTCCAGAACGATACTCAACATACATACATCCTGCAGGTAAATATCCTTGTGCTGCTCCACTGCCAGTTCTTCTTCCTCTCCAATAGCCTGCCACCCTTTCCATTTGGATCGTCTCTCTGAGGCGGTAGTACAGTCGCTACCGGCTGAGCTGTAACCTACTTGAGGTAGTAGCATTTCGAGAATCTGGGAGAACCTTGACCCTCCCAGCTACCACCGGCTCGCTCAGCACCTGCAGCCAGCAGCAAGTGCTATCTCCACCATCGCGATGGTTGTAGCTTCCTACGAAGGGAGGTTGAGGTAGACGATACTTTATCCACACTCATGAGAGCGTCTTCTTCTTCTTCTTCTTCTTCTTCACCCCAATATCACTTCACCAGCACATCAACATCCCGACCGATCCCATCCACACTTCAGAAACGTCCAACCATCTCACACGAGCACCATGTCAAACCGGCAAAAGTCCACGGGCCACCTCGTCTTTCGCGACCTCCTGGTCTTCTTCGCCACCACGGTCGGTATATCGGTCCTTGTGGCGCTCAGGGAGAGTGGAAAGCAAGGCTAGGAGCTTTGGTTCTGTTTTGCTCTGGTAAGCATTCTCCAAGATAAGATTAAGTGCTACAAGGCTTCAGAGCACTGCGCAGTGGTTGATCCTGTCTCGGAGACACCTGCTAATTGGGCCTGACAGTGGCCCATAATACTCGTCGCCGCGATCTACCAAGCCAAAGTGCCAATGAGAGCCGGTGCCCGATATTTCACAAATTCTTACGGACACATCGGTCTCGATATCCTCTGCGCAGGCCTCTCGGTTGCCGGTGTCGTGATGTTGTACAAGTGGTTAGCAGCTGGGGTGCCCACGGCCGAGTCGGAAGCTGGAGAGCCCTATCGAGTTCTAGCACTCACCCGCTGTGGCGGTTTCAAGTATGGCAGCAAGGAGAGGTGTGAGGTGTTGAATTTGACTTGCTTCTCTCTGGGGATATTGATGGGGCTCAATATACTGGCGTGCGTATGGAGCTCTTCGAATGCGGCAAAACTCCGAGAGGAATTAGAGGAGGTCAAAAAACAAGCCGCGAGGGCAGAGGCATAGCGTGGGTGTCGTTTGGTGTTCTCTGTACCTATGAAAACCTAGTTCTCGACGGTAATGGACTTTGATATGCTACTGCGCGGCGTGATATCGTTCTGAAGACGCTGTTCCTAAGCTCGGGAACGTTGCTCTGTAGGCCGTGCCAGCAGCACCCGTCTCCGAGATGCGTTTGGAGACGATGCCACTACAGCTGATGATTGGACGCCCGCCAGCAGTTTCAGGAATCGGAGAGGTTTGCTCTATAGGCTGTGCCAGCGTAATATGTCTCCGAGATTCAAATGAAGACGCTGCCAGTACGCTGACTGTCATGGTGCCAAGAGGCGGACCTGCCTATTCGATAAATTGTTCAACAACTTCAACAGCTTTTATGTTCCTCCTATAAATTATCCAGCACCGTAAAGCTGGTAACCGTGACGATGGAGTACGACACAAAAGTTTCACCCTCGCACACAAGCGACAAGACATCGTTTGGCTACTTCTCTGCTCGAGACCGGTGGCCTGTGATTTTGGTATGCCAACCAGCTTTCATCTTGATGGCGACAACATCCACTTATACACGATGATAGACTGGCGCGATCGACGACGTCCACCGCGCAACATCCAAATGCACCGATCCCGGAAAAGCTGAAGAAGGCAAGAAGATCACCCAGGGACTCGCCACGCTCAAGTACGAGTTACAGCATAATCGGGAGTTGACGTCCGTAGCACCACCTCCCCTCCGAGCAAAGCAATGGATGCTAATGCAGTCTTCAGACCCCTCCCCGACGACGAAAGTCCAGATATCGCGGGCTACAATGCAGAGCTGAAGCAGCGTGGAAACCCGCACTGGTTCGACGTCAGTTGGCTGTTTTCGGAATGCTATCTCTACCGGTCCGCCCTCCCCTCCTCCACCACCTCATCACCCACCGCTGACACCAAATCAGGAGAATCGCCACCCTATTCGCCCTCTCAACCCACTGGAAGTCCCACGATGTCTTCTCCCTGCAAAAGATGAGCACTTTCCGCTCCTCACGCCCCGCGGTCCTTGAACTCGCTGCCCGCTACAATCAGCTCACTTCCCAGCTCTCGTCCCCGGACTCTTCCCTTGCCACCGCCTCAGCTGAAGAGCGTGAGCAGGCCGAACAGGCGCTGTTCACAGAAATGTGCACTATCTGCCTCTGGGGCAACGCCACCGACCTCTCGCTCCTCACTAACCTGAGTTACGCCGATATTCAGGCTCTCCAGGGTTCTGAGAGTAGGAAGGCTAATGAGAAGAACATCCTCGTCAATGACCTCCCTGCCGCTTTCGCCGTCCTTAAAGCCGCGCAGCGCTCCGCCCCGAAGGACCAGGAACGACGAGTGGATATCGTCCTCGATAACGCCGGCTTTGAACTCTTCGTCGACTTCGTGCTCGCAGGTTATCTGCTGCAGTCAGGGCTTGCTACGCAAATTGTGCTTCATCCGAAGAGTATTCCTTGGTTCGTGAGCGATGTTGTGCCGAGGGATTTCTCGGATTTACTTGGTGTGCTTGTTAATGCTAAAGGATTCTACGAGACGCCGAGCGAGGAGGAGGAGGCGGATGGTATGACGCCGAAGGGGTTGGAGGAGAGGGAGGAGAGGGAGTTGAGGGGGTTGTTTGATAATTGGAGTGGGCTTTATGCGGAGGGGAAGATTATACTGCGGCCCAACGGTTTCTGGACGGAAGGCGGCTCGTACTGGAGGATGCCGAAGACTGCGCCGGACCTCTTCACCGACCTACAATCTTCCGAACTCGTAATATACAAAGGCGACCTCAATTACCGGAAGCTTACTTGCGACGCTATGTGGGATCCGGCGACACCTTTTACAACAGCCATCGGACCTCTGGGGCCAAAGTCGGGAGTTCGGACGCTGGCGCTGAGGACTTGCAAGGCGGATGTGGCTGTTGGGCTGCCGGAGGGTACGGATGAGAGGATCAGGGAGGAGAGGGGCGAGACGGGGGATGTGGGGAGGAAGTGGGCGTGGAGTGGGAAGTATGCTGTTGTTAGTTTTTGTGATGGGAAGGCTTGATAATGTGAGGATGCTGAGGTGTGGGGATGGCTTGACCGATAGATTTAGATGTAGATATAGCAGCCGCCCGGACGACACAGCACTTTTGGTGCGCATCGCAAGCAACCCTTGATACCGCTTCGCCTGCTGCCAAACTTCGCAATTCCAGTTCTGGAGGCAACTCTGAGGCTCCTTTTGGCCTCGAGCTCGCGCTTCAGTCGGGTCGTGATTCTTGACCGTCTTGGCCGTGGCGAGGTATTCCTTTTCCTTCCCTCGCAAAACTCTTCGAGCGCATCAAGCGCGACTTCACCGTGAATCATCAATCTCATCATGCCTTCGCCCCTTTCGTCTTGATCTGGAAAGTCGCACTTGGCAACTCGGTACTCTCCGCCGTCACCGTCGCCTCAATCCCCAAACCCGACAGCGCGCCTCGTATCACTCCGCTCGGGAAGAAGAGATACTGCCACCACGTCAGCATTCTCATTGACCCCACCCCATCCACCCCCACTGAAGCATGAAAATTCGACTTACCAACTGCGCCCTCGCCAACCCCTCATCCCGCGCTTTGCTCCCTGCTCGTCGATCTATCGACATTTTCGACAACGGAGGAAATCGATTGTCAGTCAAGACGAAGATCCCGCGGTGGTTCGTTTTGAGGTTGTCGATTTGTTTGCGGAAGGCGGCGAGCCAGAGGTCTTTGCAGAGGAATTTGATCACGTCGAGGGGGGTTTGTGGGCGGGGGGATTGGGCTGAGAATCTATATCAAGCATCAGCGAACGTGGTCAACGACAGGGGAGGGCCGGGGTTCGTGGAAGAGGGGGGGTATGTACCGTTCCGCCAGCCCTTGCCCGACTCTATATCCCAGAGCGTCAAGACGGGCGTGCATGGCATCTTGAGTAGCGGATGTAGTCGCAGGGATACCCAGAGAAGTCAATGGCCTTGTATCAGCTGCTGCTAATGCGCCGTCTTTCTTGGTGTCCCCAGCCTTGTTGTCCTCTGTTGTTGCCTCCGTGGCTCCATGCTGGTCTCCAGCTGTTGTAGTGTCGTCGGACGTCCTGCTGAGGATCTTACTCCGCCTGTACTCGTCCCGTAGCAATTGCTCACGTGCTTGTGCTTGTTCGGTGACTCTCTGCACCAAGGGGACGAGTTCTATGAGAAGGAAGTCGAGGGTCGACGCGGCGAATTTGGGGTTGTGGATGTCGTCGATGTCGATAGCTGGTTGAGGTGTTGACTTGGACATGGTGGGGGTGTCGTTATGAGGGGGAGGATGAAAGTTGTATGGTTCGCATCTTGGACGACTGTCTGGGTATTACAATCACAGAAGCCTGCCCTTGAGCTCTATCGTGCATGTGAAAGTGAAACATGTGACTGTCCAGAAGTGGAAGGAGCGTAGTCCAAGAACCAACCCCGCCAAGCCATATTCTACACCTCCACAACCTTTCCCGTACCACATCCCACGCCAACAATGGCCCACTCTCTCACGGAAGATGACATCTACCGCACCTCAACCCAATACCGCCTCTGGTCCTTCTCCCCGGAAAGCCTTGCCGCCGTGCGAAGAAAGACACACAGTTTAGCCATCGAACGAGCCCTCCAATATGGCGCCGCCTCCATCCTCACCGCACACGAATCCCTCCGCCTAATCCAACGCTACTCCTCCCTCCTCCTCACCACCGCCACTCACCTCGCCTTCCCCGCCCCAGTCAAAGCTACCGCCGTCCAGTTCCTCCGCCGCTTCTACCTCTCCAACTCTGTCCTCACCTACCCGCCTAAGGAGATTTACAAGACGGTGCTGTATCTGGCGTGTAAGGTTGAAGGCACGCATATGGGGCTAGCGGAGTTTGCGCGCAGGATCAGTACGGAGGGGGAGCAGGTGCTGGCGGGGGAGTATAAGGTTATGCAGGCGTTGCGGTTTACGCTTGAGGTGCGACAGCCGTTTCGGGGGTTGAAGGGGGTGTTGATGGAGATGTTGAATGGGGCGGAGGGCAGGGTGGGCGTCATCGACGGATTAGAGGATGGAAGGGGTGTTGCGGAGACAATGAGAAGTCTGCCCGGGCCTGGAGATGGGGACAGGACGAAATGGACGCCACCTGCGGATGGATCGGTGGGTATGAGGCACGTTCAAGACCGGATACAATCTGCCTACAGCGCTGCACGCATCCTCCTCGAAACTCCGGCGAGTCTGACGGACGTCTATTTCCTCTACACGCCTTCCCAACTTTTGCTCGCCGCTCTCCAACTCGCCGACTCGCCACTGACCTCGTTCTATCTCAGCACTAAACTCGCCATCGAGTCACCCGCGCGACCGAAGATTCTGGCCACGATCTCCAGCTGCGCGGATATGCTCGCTTCGTTCGATCAGTCGCAAGTGTTGACCAAAGACGAGCGAGCGGAGCTAGAAGCGAAGCTAGAAAAATGCAGGGATCCGGGTACGAAGGATTTGGTCGAGTCTTTCGCTGCTATGAGGCAGGATGGCAGTGGGGAGGATGGATTGGAGGACGAGAAGGCGAAGAAGCGGAAGGGGGCGAGGGAGAAGCATGAGAGGGAGGGGGAGGACTTATTTGGACCGAGTTTGGGTGCCAATAATGGGTGAACGTGGTGACGTGGTATGAGTATTGGTTACGACTGAGCGGTTGCGGCAGGAGCTGACTAAACTAGCCAAGCCCCTGGTCTCACTCCATCTTCTGGGGCGGCATCATTGGCCAGGAGTTACGGAGGCTAGCGGATGTCCACGAAGCTAACGGCTGTTCAAGTTTGAGCGCCGATAGAGAGGGAGATGGGGCTGGGGGGAGGGGGTCCGACGGTTAGGAGTCCGCTCAATCTGCAACGTCACTTCGTTTCCCGACGGCCACCTTATTGGCGAGGGCTTGCGGAGGCTAGCGGATGCTCGGGAAGCTAACGGATGTTCAAATTTGAGCGCCGATCTGGGTTGCGGTCCAAGCGCGCCAAGCGCGGAGGGGGGGGAGGGGGGGTCGAAAATTTGAGGATTGGTCACTGGCCGAGCTTTCAACGTCACTTCATTTCCTGACGGCCACCTCATTGGCGAAGGAGCGCGAACGCTAAGGCATGTTCAAAGCCGAGGTCTAGCACGGAACATGTGCAGAGGGCGGAGGTGAAGGGTTGGGCTGCGAAGGAGGACTGGTGCCTGGGCCTGGCTCGATTTTCCGGCAGCGAAACTATGAACTGACCCGTGCCTTTCACTCTCAACACAAAACCTCATCTGCGCTGCGCACGGTATTCTCTCCGACGCACAAACTTCGAACCCAGCGGCCATGGATTCACAGCAGTCCCAGGCGCCGGACGGCGAGAAAGTCACGGAAGATAGGGAAAAGCTGATTGATTCGCAACGCACATGATGAAGACTGAAGCTTCCGAAGCCGAGAAGGAGGCGGATCGTCAGCGAATGGGCCTGGATGGGTATGAGGTACGCAACTCCTCTTCTCTGGCTGCTGACCCGTGACAGACTAACGTCCTCGCAGATCATGATCAAGCCAGACTGTGACGAGGAGGGTCCGGGTTTGCTGAACAGGCTGCAGCATGCGGTTGGGGAGGAAGAAGGGGTGTTCTTGTTTCGTGCGCATGCTTCGCGGACGATTCTATGAGTTGTTTGGCTCGTTGGGTTTTGATGTCCGGCTGATGGAGTATAGCTGTTGAGTGCCTCGTGGCCAGGCCATCAAAGTAGGGACGGAGGATGATGAGTGGAAGGGACGGGATTATTGTGCGCTTGATGGGTGCACATGGAGAGAATCTGGTCAAGAAGGCAGCAGGGAGTCAACGCATGAGCAGGAAATGCTGCTTGTGGACTTGCAGCTGGCGCGAGCGCTGTAGAAGAAAGATGTGGCAATATCGACGCAGCAGTAGGTCAGGTCTGTCACATGCAAATCAAGCACTGGCCGCGACGTCACACCTGCCACGTTGGCTCATTCACATGCTCTATTGTTGACTACCTTATTGGATTCCATGAAGCGGTCCCTGCCTTTTCACCTCTATCACAAAACCTCACGTTCTTCGCAAGATTTTTTCAACCTACACGAAACCCAAATACCGCAAAGATGGCGCCGCTCAGCCAACAACAACCGCCGGATGGGAACACCATCACGGAGGAGGACCGAAAGCAGATTGATCTCATCAAAGTGCAGCTGAAAGCTGAACAGAGAGAAGCTGAGGAGAAGGAGGAGCGTCTGCGTACTGGCAAGGACTGGTATCAAGTACGATCATGAATTGCGGCGAAAGTGAACGTACGAAAAGCTGACATGTGCGCAGGTCGTCATCAAGGAGGACTTCCGCGATCACGATCCACCAGCACTCTTGGTCAAGCTGCGCGCCGCACTTGGGAAGGACGGCGCGGTCTCTGTTTGGAAGGCCATGTATCTTTTCGGTTTCACGTGAGTTGTTTCAACCGCTATTGTGGGCCTGTGAGCTAACGACTGATGCACAGCTGCTGGTTTCCGGGCGGCCATGCCATTACCATCAGCACGGGCGACGGCGAATTTGCGGAGAAGCTGGAGATCCACCGTTCAGGCGTGTACCCTCAAGAGTGCAATCTGCCACAGCCGATGAGTCCGGAAGAGGTGATGAAGATGGCGGAGCGCGGCGGCGGAGCGAAGGTGGATGGTGTAGGCCGCGAGGGCGATACTTGCGCCGGGTTACTAGTGCTCAAGGCTAAGAGCGCGTTAGATCTGCGTAGCCTAGGCACATGAGACTTCACAATTAGGTTCCAAGTCCTTCTCAAGCCTCGCTTGCTCTGCACTATGTCCCTCCCCGAACAATTCATCCTCACGAAAGCCACCGCAAGCCTCGGCATCATCGTAGAATTCCGCCATTCGCTTATGCATCCAACCTAAATGGCTTGTTCGAGACGCTTGAACGCTTCCACTAAAATGAGTCGTGATGTGGTGGAGCACCTTTTATCTACGGTAAGAAGAGGTATTGTAAGCACCTTTCTTTTCATTCACCAGTGGCGCGACATTCGTCCAAGGTCTTGCGGCGGTCGAAGTTGACGTGGCCGTTTGCTTGACAAGAGATTTGTTGACCGGGCTTTGGCACAGCGCGGTGGTGCAACTCTGGCCAGGACTTCTCCCAGATCATAGCAATCTTTCATCTTCACATGTTCTACTGCACCCATAACGTGAGCTGTCTCTGCTGTCCAAAGTATGGCATCTAGCCTCGCTTGTCTTGGCCAGTCGATGCCTAGGATCACGTTGAGATATAGTGGAAGGACACCACGCAATTCATCACTTCTATGGCTACGGTCTACTATGTTGCATGTTGTAGACTGAGCAGTGTCTGGAGAAGTTGTAACTGGCAAAAGAAACGCCAAGACCGCAGGGCGCCGTTTCTCCGCTCCACCACCACCTCCTCCTCCTCCTTCCCTTCCCCCTTCCCTCCCTCGCGTTACACGACATCACGCCCCTTGTGTCAACGATTTCGTTGCCATCAACTGCTCCTTCAGAGATGTGAACAAAGTGCTAACGGACATGGCCACCGCAAGATTCGGCACGGTCCACTCGATATGAAGAGACAGAGTCCGCGCTAGCAGGCCATCGGATATCAAGAGTCTCCATTCGTACTCGTACCTCCACCCTACCTTTCAAGGACCAGTGACCCATGAGAACTTTCATCAGTTGCGAGTCTCCCCAAGAGCATATATACAACACTCGGATCGCTATGCTAACGGAAATAGCTACCTCACCTGCCCGCTTCATCCTAGGGATCCGTTTCGGCCATACGAGAACTTGCTGACACAGCATCCCGACACTTGGCTGTCGAATCTCCCGCAGAAATTACACAAGGATCCATTGTCGTGTTTCGATAACTTCACCAGCTCACTTGAAAACAACGCCCGATATCTGGAAACTTATATCACTCGATTGGACCACAAGACACCACGTCAAGTTCGACAGCGCTATGCTGACGACAAACCTGGAAGTCGCGCTATGCGCTGGCTGTTCAACACTGATAGTCATGAGGACGTGGAGCTGTTAAGACGGCCGGAGTTCAGTAAGTGTTCATGAACAGATCCTTGTCTTTTTATACGCCTAAGACACTTGCTAATGGGTTCCCCTCGTGAACACAGTTCGAGCTATGGTTTTCGCTCTTGTCGCCGAGGGTCCCGATGGGGAAGAAATCCTGTGGAAATGCTCGTGTCCCTACCCTAGCGTGGTAGCCTCTTTTGTGACTTGGCTGACTTGGACGGCAGGGCTTACTGAGGCACCTCCTGGCTACAAAGCCGGCAACGAGAAGACAACTCATCTATATAAGTCGACTCTATTCCGACGACTTGTTGGGTGTGCTCAAGCCAGACTCTCAAAGCTAGCGTATTTGCTGACGAAAACTTAGTTCGTTCAATCCAGCATAAAGTTGTCGATTCGGGAGCGTCATCTAACACACGACAGAGGCTCTGGCATTCTGGTCGCCAAAAAGCCGTCCTCTGGAGGTAAGTTCTTCCGCACGCGGGATGGCACCTTGTTTGCCTGTGGATAAGCATACAAAACGCGAATACTGACCTTGTCTGCCGTCACCCAGGCGTCTTTGAAGGCAATTCAGAGGCTGATCTATTTTGGCAAAAGCGTTCGAGGAACTCCCGATGGCCACATACCGCTTTATGCTCCCACGCTCTACCTGATCCGGGCTCTTCGCACAGATGCTGGCGCTCGAGTTAGTCCTCGACAGTTCGATCAGTTTCTGCAGGTTTTGAAAATCTCACACCAAGAAAGCGACCACTATGCTTTCGCCAGGGCAAGATTGATGTTCTATCATCCCAAAGACGCAAGCGGCGCACCGATGCTCGAGTTCTTCAAGCACTATCCATACACGACGCCGGTTGGTCGGTTTACGGAGAATCTGCTCGAGGCACCTACAGGATCAAGGCTGGTCATGTTCTTCCACGCTGTAGTCCGAGCTGCACAGCATTTGGAGGGAGAGGGAAGACAAAACGATACTCTGTGGTTGCTCGACTTCGCTCGCAAACGACGGCCGGACGTTGTTGGTGAAACCGCCACATTCAAACCTCGATCAGAAGACACTACCGGTGTCACACGCATGGACGGAATGGTACCCGAGGATGTCATGCAACGTAGACTGCCCGGTAATACGTTATTGCCGCACGAACGCATCCACCAGGATATCTGGCGTGCACGTCGCCGGATGGACGAACAGGATGTCCGCGGTGCCAGAGGACCACGCGAGAAGCCATTCAGGATCAGGAAGACCTGGTAGACTGCTAACGGAAGGTTGGCGGTGGGCACCCGAGGCCAAGCTGGAAGCACAACAATGGTTCTCGAAGGTTGCGCTGGCCGCTTACACGATTCCGACAAACTAGCGTTCTGCTCGGAGATACCTGATACTCCGCTCCGGCGAGGTCATCGCTCGCGCACAGCAGGCAGCTTGCAACCAGACAGAGCAACATAATGGAGACAGTGTAGTACTAGATGGTTGCGAGCTTAGACGGCTCGATCGAGTCCGTGGTTTTTGCTCTTTCGGGTCGTTCTTCCACTGTGTCCACGGAGCTCCACCTTCCTCGAGCCCTCTATTCACCAATACCGATAAAGCTGGGCTTGAATGGCGAGACCGGATGCATTACAAAGGTCCCTCGGTCACGGCTTGATCACCGGCGGGACTGCCGGTGTCTTCTGGTCCTTCACCTTGACTGCTCTACTTGCCACTAGTAACGTCGTCTCCATCGCCGAATACACCTCCATAGCGCCAATAAATGGTGGACAGTACCATTGGCAAATTCCCGGATCTTCCTAGACACACATGTGCTGAACGATGGAAGAATTTCCAAGTTCGCTCCACGATACCAGAAACAACCCAGCTACGTTGCTGGTGTGTGTACGGCGAGCACTCACCCTTAGTGGTCGACGACTGCATGGCAGAGCACTTCAGCTGGAGCAACATTCCTCGCAGGCAGCTTCATTCCCTCGCTCGTGGCCCTCTCCCACCCCGAGTGTACACCGACAGCGTGGCAGAACAATCTATGCGTGTTTGCGCTAATACTGCTCATTCCCGCCATCAACGCAATGTCTAACGGGCCTTTGGTATACATCCAGATGATTGCTATGTTGTCTTGTTCGTCGGCTGGCTACCAGTCACCGGATGTTTCGGCGGTAACACCCCATGCCAGCTTTCATGACACCGTCACATCTTTCTCTTCCGGTGGTTGGAGCAACCTTGGAGTCGCTGTGCAGGTAGGCCAGATCAGCAACGTGTACGCCTTGACATATACGTAGAAGGCATGCTTTGCTTGTGGCACATTCCGCTGACAGACACACTCCAGCTTTCGACGCACCCGCTCACATGGTGGAGGAGGTCCAGAGCGCTGGCCGAGCAGTTCCACAAGCCATCCTCTGGAGCTATGTTGGGAACGCCGGCATAGCCTCCGCGGTAATGTCCATGACGATGTGGAGTATAACCTAATATCGACGCTACATTGAACAGTCGAACTGGGTTTGCGTTCATACACGCATTGCAGCAAGCAGGGCCCAGATTGGCGCAAGCAATGACCGCTGTCGTTGTCTTCATTGCTTTTGCCGGCACCACGGGTTGCAACGCCGCAGCCTCCCGCAAGACGGCCGCCTTTGCGCGAGTCCGGGGTCTATCAGGCTCCTAGTGGCTTGCCAGAGTCAGTAATACTTGAAGTTTGTGCTTTTGTATAACCGAAAGCTAATGGTATGCAACATTAGGTCGACAGACCGACCCATCGACCCCGAAACTCCGTCTACATCACTTGCTTCATCACGTTCGCACTGACATGCATCAACTTCGGCTCGACCGTCGCCTTCAACGCTATCATCTCCGGTCAACTTATTGCGCTAAACGCCTCGTACGTCCTCTCCCATAGATGCGCATTATGGGCACGCTGGAATGGTCGCTATCCCATCCAAGTCGGTGTATACGCGAACGGCATTGCACTTATGTATGACCTGTTTCTGGTCATCTTCTTGGCTTTACCGCCCCAGCCCGATGTCAGCGCCGCAATGTTCAGCTGGGGTCAAGTCATTTTCCTCGGCACCAATATCATCGCATGCGTTTCTACGTTACGATTGGCCGCCACCAGTACAGAGATCCGAGCAAGTATGCTCGGAAGTGAAGTGATGAAATATGTTCTCGTTAATGGATTTGCCATGCTTCGGAAGGAAAGCTCATTCTGGTTGATACAGTTACAACACAAGGGCCGGATCTTATCCAGTGTTTCAGGCGACGCTCTCTCCGTCCCAAAACACGAGACATCGTACCTCCCTGATCGCGCAAATCCGAAGTCAGCTTGTGCTGCATCAGCTCACTTGAGAGGAAGGGCACCTACATGCTGTTCCTGGGTGGACCATGATCCAGTGCGGACTGAAACGCCGTATGCGGCGTCTGCCTCGCTCGTCCATCGGTCTTCGAATCGAATTGCTTGAAGAGGTATGCTTCGCTCGGGTCGAGCTGAGAAGCATACCACCATTTATGCGTGTCTCTTGCGAGTATTTGCGAGGTCTCGAACCTGGGAGGGCAATTGTCAGCATTGTCTGAGGTCTAAATCATGTCCTCGAACGCACCCTCTGCCCTTCGGATACGCATTCCCAAATGCCGCCTTCTTGTCCTCTGGAAACAACGCCAGCACACCAACCAGATCTTCCGGCTCCACGGTCGCCGCATCGAGAAGTGCAAGTGGCTCTCTGGTTACGGGCCGTACGAGGGGCCGCCAGACGTTCATGATGGCCCAGCGGCGGTTCTTGCGCTTCTCGAGTTCATCAGCGGGGACGTTGTTCTCCAGGACCGTCAGAGCGCCATCGCAGCTATTGTCGCAGTGCGCGAAGATGGTTGGGCCGGGAGCGGTTACGGTGTCGCTGTCCTTGAGTTTCTCGGCTTGCTCCTTGACCGCGCTGGCCAGGTGGCGGCGCACGAGGTGTGAGAAGCAGAGGACGTCGGATGCACCTGATGCTTTCTTCACCGCAGCGATGGTTTCAGGGAATACTACGTTCTGGATGTGCTCGGGCGTGTCTTCTACATCTGTCTCTGACCAGTGGCCTTTTAGAACTGTGAAACCGTTTCTTTCCAGGGTGAAGTCCTGTTCTTTGCCCCGTAGATCGTTGATGATCATCGGTTTTGTGTCGAACTTCCGCCGCTGGTAGCCTGCGGTACCGGGGTAGAAAACCCGGTCATTGTCGGTGTGGAAGTAGTTAATGATTGTTTCTGTTGCCATTGTGTTGTCTTAGATCATATAGTGATATCAATCTTACTCTTATGGTTGAGGTGAGCTGTATATACTGAGGTGCCTTCAGGTACAAGGACCCCCTCGGGTATGTTTTATATCCTCGGGTATCGAGTCTGGGTTCGAACACCTCTGCTCCTCGCGAACCTTATAGCGTACATTGTAGGCACTTCGCATTTTCGATTTCTGCGAGGCGCGTATATGTGCAGTGAGTAGTGACGCAGCAATCAAACTGCCAAACCCAAACCCTACACTATTATCAAAGGCGTGTGGCAAGCAGATACCTCCATATCTCCTGCCTAATTCGGCTACTCCGCAGATCAACCAATCACATAATTGCTTAGCAAGTGAGGTGAGAGTCTACGGCGCTAGAGCTTACTTTGGGTTCTTGATTTCGCAACATCACGCTGACTTTCGCTTTCCTAGATGAGACAGCGCTTGAGAGGGTCTCATCAACTGTCGGTGCAGCTGTTATGGCAGTACGTGGAGACGGTTGGGCGGCAGCCATTGTCGTACCAGGACATCATCCCTACATGATGGTTCAGCCGTAGTATAGGCAGAAGCCTAAAGGGACGAAAATAAAACACCACACCAATCTGCTTACGAGAGGTGTGCAACTAGTGATCCCGTAGATCTGGGCGGCTTACTTAAACGTTGAGTTTAATGATTCTCACCTCGTAGCATAGCCTTATTCCTCTAAGCTAACAACACGACTAGATACTAGCTACTAAGGACGCTCGCAAGAGTAGCGGCATACTATAGCAAGCTCTAGCGGCGATAATCTCTTCTTTAGCGGTAGGAATACTTCTAGCTATCGCTTACTACCTATTCTATAGTAGTCTTAACGGACGCAAAGCTTAGTTAGATAGCTACAACGTCTTTAGTACTAATATCTTGCCTTAGTAGCTTAATATCGCAATTAGAACGGCTTTCGCCTTCCTTGTTAAGGCTACTCTAGTAGCTACTATTTCTATATTATACCTTTAGCTACTATAGCGTACTCTTCTAGACCTATATATAATTAATCTATCTCTTAATTAATTAAATAATTAATTAAAGCTTCGTTAATTAATCAAATAATTAATTAAGGCTTAGTAACTAAGTTAAGATAGTAAGGCTATAACTAAGCTATTAATTAAGCTAATTTAAAGGGCCTTAATTAACTAATAGATTACTAATTAAAGTAGTAGTATTATTATATAGAATATTAAGGTAGAAGTAGAATTTGTTCTACGCGTATTTCTAATACTAGCTACGTACTTTATATACCGTAGTTAATTTAGTATACCTTATAGAGAATAGACGTACTAAAATTTAGTAATAACCTTTTTAATATAGCTAGCGTAACTACTATAGAGCGGCTCGCGCTACTAAGCTTAATTAAAGCTACGTAATTCTACGCTATACTTAATCCTTACTTTCTAGCTTCTTATCGTAAGTTATACTATCTTAGTAATACTAACTTTACTACTATAGTATGCTATAACTATAGATAGTAACTCTATTAATAACCTTTTAACTATATTAGTAATCTCTTAGCTCGAGGTTCTAATACTTTATTAGCGCGCTACTTAGCGACTTTAGAAGCCTATATAATAAGCCCTTAACCTAGCTACTACTAGTAGTAGTAGGTTACGAGTAAGTTAACTAGTAACGGCTCTATAGCTATAGAGTACTAATATATATAGTAAGTAGGCTAGTAATAGTCTAATATATAAGGTATATAGAGGGCTTTTAAAAGGCTAGCGCCTTATATAGGTAGCTACTAAATAAACTTACTAGCTCTACTAGCGATACTATCTTACTAAGCATACTACTATTATAATCCTATAAGGTAGTATTACGTAAGTACTTCTTTAAATAGTACGTAGTAATAGGTATTATAGGTAAGATAACTTAATATATATAAATAGCTATAGACCTTTTAGTAAGATTATAATATAAGTCAAATATAAGTATATTAAAGATATCCTTAGTTCCTATATAATTAAGTAATTATTCCTATCTCGACTATCTCGCTTATACGCCGGTAAGCTTAGCGTAACTAACGTATATATATTACGTTCGAAGACGTACGGATTCCTATATACTATCTTATTAGCTAAGAGAACTCTAGCTTCCGTCTTATTATATTAAACTTTAACTACGAGCGACTCTTAATTGTCTTCTAAGCTCTACGTAGAGCTAGGACTTCTCCTAAGGATACGATAAAGTAGGGGTAGAAGCGGGAGGTCTTTAATACGATACTAATCGACTAGCTAGTTATAAGGAATAAGATTAGGCTCTATACGAAGAGAGTTAAGGGGCTATAGGCGTGAACGGAGTAGGTAGTATTTAAGGTTAATACGTTGAGAAACGAAGAAGGGAATCGGTTACTTAAGGGTATAACCGCTTAGTTAAAGGTGGAAGCGGAGATGGTTGGGAAGTTCGTAGCCGATAAGCGCGTGAAGATTATGAGAGGACGAGCCTAATTGTGCGAACAGTCGTGCTAGAGCTTTCCAAAACGACTAGTCACTCTTGGACGTTTCGAGGGTTTGCGCTGCTGCCGCTTCGAGGGGGACGCTAGCTCGGCGTCAAGTTGCTTCTCAGTCTGTTTCGCCCAAGGAGCTAGTCGGCGAGGCGCTCTGGATCGGCTGAGCCTCGCACCCCGTTCCGATTGTACATCGTGTGGCGACATCATCTTCAACAACAACCGATCATCGAATGCTCCTCTAGGCATCGGAGTCGCGCCATGAGAGGGTGGTGGTTGATGCACGTACCCCTGTTGAGAGTGCGAGTTTTCCAAGGGATGAAGTAATGTATCGGAGTAAAGGCCACCAACTGAGTTGTGGAGTTGTGTAGGTGCTGCGTAGCATGACGGCAGACACCTTTCCCACCAAGCGGGAATCAAGGGTTGGACTTCGGCTGCAATTTTGGAACCATCAGCACCTGTAGTGGCTGACAAGTGGTGTGCGACGAGCATCGCTGGGTACTGTCCTGGAATAGACGCCAGGACAGGTCCTGAGGATGGAGCCATGGGGGGTGCAGCAGCTTGCATATGCGAGTACGTGGGATCGAACGATGTCGCTTCTATGCCACTTGGCATTGCAAGTACAGGGACCGGAAGCCAAGAAGCATCGAATGTAGTTGGATAACTAGTCTGAGTAGTTTCTTTACAGTCTTGGCCATCTAGAGCGGAGACATGGTAGGCTTGTTCCAGTTCAGTCGCAGCTGGTAGGGTGCTGGTGTCAGGATACTACCAGGCATTAGCTGCAACGTTACCCGTTATATAACCTACGCTTACCTGGTAAATCATTCTGGTTGGAACCTGAGCAGGTGTTGGAGGTGGAGGGGCCGGATGCATGTGGAATTCCTGAGATGGATGCTGGGGTACGCCCTGACCCGGAAAGCGATCGATTTCGTGTATCCACCATACTGGACCACCGGACGAACTTCGGTAATGCTCTCGGGGACTACTGGTCGACGAAAAGTTTGGGGGCGGATGGCTTGACTGGAAAACAGACATCGTCGCTCTATGTTGGGATTGAAGAATGAGTTAATCAAGTAGATACAGCGGAAGATAAAAGTAGCACGGTAGTAGATAGATATATGTATCACTGGAAGTGCTAACGTTGGGGGGGCGGAAAAGATGCAGGCAAATCATTTCGCAAAAGCGAAGTGCAAGGCTCGTACATCCAAGAACCCTGTTAGAACTACCAAACGAGCGAGCCGTCGATACCAGACAGGGATGCTGCATAGTCTTGCATCTAGATCTCACATTTAGATCTCAAATCCAATAGCCGGGGTGGTAACGATTGCGCACTACTGTCGGGGTACTTGCCTGCTTCTTGCTGGGAAAGCTCAAGCGTACGTCGTAAGACAGCGCGTAGATGCTAGCGAATGGTATTTGCGATGGTGACAGTCGTCACCTTGCAATACGCCACCAGGAGATGTAGTGCTGCGAACATTAGTCTGCTGTATCAATCGCGCTAGAAGCGGCAAGTGGATAACGTGAATGAGATCTTGTGATGGAGCATGCGTGTGATGGAGCATGCGTATCAGCAGTTTGTGCATATACCCTATTAGCTAAAGTAGCGTATAGCTTCCCCGGCCCCCTTCGGTTCCTATTACCCTTTGGTCATACCCGCTACCAGCTACCGGGAAGCAGCATCTCTACTGCTTCTCGTAATAAGCCCGGACTTCGCGTAAAGGCTTGGGGCTTGCATATGCACTAATGAACGTGCAGTTCCGATTGCAGAACCCCGCTCCGCGCCAAATGCAGGTTGCAGGTGATTGGTTATCCCGCTACGACAGGGCAGACGTTAGAACTCCGATCTGCTAAAATTGCAAGCAGTACGCTAGTTACCCGTGGCATCTTAGCCGCCCCGCAGAAAGTAGTGCTGATCAGATCTTAAGGTTGTTTTTGCTTGGCTGGGTCAATTGACCAATAGCTATCGTGATCTTCCATGCATGCGCCAACCGCCATCTGATTCCATTTGCATGGGTCCATCCCATCGTATCACAGCGCGCACATTGAGCTCGAGTAACCGCTCCGGCTCTTCAGCCTTCATAAGGAGTCTAGCAATCCAAGAGACCAGAATGCATTTCAAAACGAGCATTAGAGATCTTGGGAAGAGGAGAAGCAAGTCATGGCTAAAAGCCCCCTCCCGGGTTGTCTTGACGTTATACAAACTCCTAAAGTTTCTCAAGCGAGCCCACAACGGCCATCGGATCCACTTTCCTTCCACCTTCTGCCTTTCAATAGATCTCTTACACGACTCCACCGAGACTGTTTGAGCTCTGTGTGCTGGGCTGTTCGTCTATCAGCGGATCTAGGCCCGCCAGGATGTTGCTGGCAGGTAAGCTTGCCCAGGCCAGGTGTAACCAGGGGCATCTTCGTGATCCTCCTCGCCCTTCCACACCCACGGCTGAACCGGTTGAGGCGCCCCTCATCATGCGGCGTCTCTACCATCTTGAGAAATGCAGACATCCGATCGTCTGAAGTTGTGCCAATGCAGGGACTCTCAACGTCGCGAACCGTCCTTTCTCCCTTGCTTGGGTTGTCGTGGACCTTCCATCCTCGAGTCTGGACAGGGCGCACTTTCCACGAATCCACTGCACCATGGGAAACACGGTACACTTCGAAAGTCGTTGTTTCGTCTCCGGAGTGCGAATCATCTTCGTCCATAAAGAAAAAGCTATTCAGGCTTGAGGGCGTCGATGGTGGTGTGTTCGGTCCATCGTGTTGCTCGTTCACCAGTGCCTCGCTGTATGAATCAAATTGACGTCGCATGGACATGTTGAAAGCGTAATTAGTTTGTCAGGGATGACCTGCGCCTGAGGCCTCTTAAGTATGCTGTTCAACTCCTCATGTAGCTCTCATTGTATGTACCGCTTGCATGTTGATCTTCAAAGCTTTAGGTTTGCGGAGTTCCGGAGTCTTTGAACCGAGAAGACATCCATATAGTTCGACTAGCACACAACGACATCCTTGAGCTCGAGTGATTCGACTGGCACCCCTTGTAACCAGCTTTCCATCTTTTGTGCAGCGCTCCCTTTGACTGCACCAGAAGCTTGTTGGTCAAGCGGCCTCTCCCTACAGGGCTACATGATCTGATTCACCTTCATAGGGTAGGCTATCCCTGCTTAGTCCGTTTTGTTGCACAACCTTGGCTTCTTCCCTTGAGGTGTACTCGAGCAGCATGCGAACAAGTTAAGACTGTGTACATCGTTTGTAAGTCAAAAGCGGCGTGCGGGTGACGCAAAATCACAAGGGGTCAAGCTCTAGGACTGAGCTACTTCCTAAATCAGGCGCTCTCCCGGGTTTGAACTGCACATGAAGTAAGCACTATTATATACTTTGAGGTGGCTTGACTGGCTGTAGGCCGACGAAGTGCCCTGCGCCTAATGCAATGGCAGAACCCTGGTGAAGATGTTGGTAGTGTGAGCGACCAGGAGGATGATGTCGGATCCGTGGCTGGCTCTAAAGCCGGTGAGGATATGGAAGTGGAACCTTATCACCGCATCTGGCGAGACGAAGAAGGTCTGGACGAAGGCGGAGCTCGAGACCCTGGACCGGCGAGGCTCTGGACCATCGAGGCTCTGGACCAGCGACTGTGACTCGATACTCATCGAACAAGAAGTCGATGCCCTCGGTATCCATCAGATCCTTTTGCTCCGCGACACGAACCGCGACACGCACCAGGTACCTGAAGTTAGATGTCAGTAAATTTGAGGACTTAAGATAGTTCACGCCACTCACGCAAACAGATTCCTCAACAGCGTCAGGTCGCTCGCTAGACCAGGCACTCTTGGTTTGCCGGATCGATCAACCACTGACGCCATATAGTCCAGCGCATTTTGTAGCTGCTCCCGAAGATTCGCATCGTCTAACTCGGCGCGAACGAATCGCTGGCGTTGGGCCGTGGACGACGATGCGTTGAACTCGATGTCGAGCAGTTTGAGCTCTTTTGCCCTTCTTAGCCTGTTTGATCTTGCAGGTGAAGCCGTCGCAGCAGAAGTGGAACTGTGGGGTGTACTGCACGTTGGCTGCGCCGAACATCTCGAGGAGCTCGAAGCCTGACTGCTCGCGGCCCAAGATGGCGTAGCGATTAGTTTCCTCGAATGAGAGCTCGACCATGCCGAGAAACAGTGATAGGACTTCCGAGCGGATCTGCTTGTTGAGGTGCGCTAACACTGGTAAGGCACAGGGGGCCGCAGGTGTCCGGAGGGAGGTCGAGAAAGCTAAGCATGTTGGTGATTCGCGCCTCAGCCAAGTTCGCCGGCGTTCAAGTGTAGTGTAGGTGTTCAGATCGGATCTTTGGTGGTGAAACGCTGACGTTTTGTTGTTTTGACCCTGCGGCACGTTATGCGACTAGTCTAGTGTACACAGGTGAATGCAATGCAATGCAAACAGCTGCTACCGAGCAAGCCGCTTCTGCCCGCGGCTATCAGAACAGAGCACCAAGACATCTCAACCGCACCCGTAGCATACTGGCATCAGTACGAGCAACCATAAAGGAACGTACCAAGATGTGCCAGCGAGGGTGTTCATGTCGCTGCGCTTTGTGTCGCCACGGTCGTGGCCATTGTTTCGACGACAATCTCCTCTCCATCGACAGCAAGCCATATATCGAGAGCGATACTGAGATTGCTCAGCTCTCGGCGCTGCTTCGAAACGAACTCGGCGTTCCTACAGTACAAGCTGTTCGCTGCTTCTGCTGCAAGTATGACAACGACCCCATCTTCACCGCCTCGGTCTATGTGTAATCTCAGCGCCTTCAGTGGTATTTCATGTACTCCCGGCTCGATCATACATGGTTGAAATTCCTCTTCCAAGGCGATATTCGAAGCTTCAGCCAGCTCTTCGCCATCCTTGAAGCAGACATACCGTGCCATCCTCTTCTCCTTCCAATACGGAGCCGGTTCTCAACCTCTCCCCCGTGCTGCGATTCGCTTGCGGCGAAAGCAGGATCGAAGGACCTGTTAGCTGCACTCCCTACCGAGATCATAGACATCATCTTCGGCCAGTACAGCGAACACCACGCACTCGCGGTCAGGATGAGCACGGATGAGCTTCTCTACCCTTTCTTCGAACAGCTGATGTGCGAAAAGTCGCCGCTACCTGTCAGAGCGGTCCTGACTCTCGACGGCACGATCGCATCCACGGCACGCCAAACTTCAGCCTATCTCCGACGCGAATAACAAGCAGCACTCGGTTCCCTTGTCAAACGAAACGGGGTACGGCCAGTCTTACTTCTTTCGTCTCAGGCTTCGAGAAACGGACGAAGGCGACTGGTGGCGTGTCTGAATCCAAACGATCCTCCCGCAACATTCCTCTGCTTCGAGGAAGTTCCGACAGCCGCGACCTTTGGTATGTCTCACAATTCGTTGTAAGATTCCTCTCTAACTCGGAGCAGAATCCAGAGTTCGCTCCCTGATCAAGGAGGCAGGCTCATACTGTGGCCTTCTCGATGTCCACGCCGTGTTCTGCAGTGCCTGGCCGAAAGTACACCTCGATCAAGACCCACAGTATCCACAGTCAATGCCTGACTTCAGTACCGCGATCCGAGTCGAAATTCGCCGGTATCTCGCGCAGCCCATCTCCGAGCTGCCGAACACGGTCAATGGAATCGTGCATAACGAAACGATCGAAACGACAACCTTTGTCAGACTGGTCGAACTCATTCCTGGTAGCTATGCCACCTAAGCTTCTGCATACGCACCACCCTGCCTCAAATTATCTGCCCTATTCTTGGTCAGCATACGCCAGGCGCCCAGGCTGTCGATCAACTGCTTTGGCACTACGGCTTGATTGACGGTCTCTCGCCGGAGGAAGTCAGGATCTTGGATGGTCTGCTCTCACCGCCAGGAGAGGTTTTCCCACTGGATTACATTCTGCCAGAGGTGGGTGACGTCGGTACAGTGGATAAGCCGGGTGTTTTCAGCTCTGTGCTGTTCGGGATCTCGAGTTCGGGGTATTGCTGGGTTGTTTGCAGCGTGGTGCGCCAGTCAGTTGGAAATTTGACTCAGACCTGTGCACAAGCAAGCTACTAAACAAGGCCTTATTAGCTTACTTACGCCTTAGTAAGCAAGTAAGACAAGCTAGAGCTTATTAATATACTAACTAAGTTAAGCTAATACCTCTAGCTTACTTGCCGGCTTATAAGCAATTGTTATAGGTGTATTTAGTTAATTATAGTAAATGTTATCTAATTTAGCTACCCTAACCCTTACCCTAAGTACGCGTATTTATAATACTAGCTACGTAGCTATAGTACTACTAACTAATTACAACACCTTACGGGGAATAGACGTACTAAAATTTAGCGATGTCCTTTCTAAAGGAGCTCTAGCGCCGTTGTTGCGATCCTACAAGTAGTATTACGTAAGTACTTCTTTAAAGAGTAGGTAGCAGTAGGTGTTTAGGTAAGATAACTCGAATATACTATAAATGGTTATAGACCTTTTAGTAAGATTGTAATATAAGTTGAATACGAGTATATAGAAGGTATCGCTCGCGTTCCTTTATACTTAAGTTATAAGTCGCTACTCTATGTTTACTCTGTCCTACTCTATATACTCTATCCTACTCTATCTAGAGTACGGGAGAGCTAAGTAGAACGGAAGAGAGTATAGGAGAGTAATCTTAAAGTAGCTATACCCGCTATGTAGTAGCGAGGATTAGTTAGTAATAACCTCTCCTCTTAGTGTTCGTAACACTATCCCCCTTCTAGTCTAGCTCGTCTCGAGCTTAGTGATAAGCGGCGGCGTCGCCCGTTAGGGTTACCCGTTAAAGTAGAACCTTACTTCTCTTTTCCTATTATACCCCTATCCTTAAAACTTTCTAGTACTAAACGCCGACACTAATAAGCTAACCGAATCGAGAAACTCGGCATAACTATAGTTCAGGCCTATAATCGCTATCGCGAGTCGAAAACTATTTGTCGTATATACGTTACCTCTAGCCGATATAGGGCGTATACTAAAGCTAACGCGAAAGGCTATAACGTTAGGGTGACGGAGGGAGAATAGTCTTAGCTAAAGGAGCGTCGTCGTATCCTTATGTCGAAGCGGGAGAAGAATCGCGCTCTAATACTACGTAAGTAGGAGGAGCTTTCGTTATAGATAGTCGAGTTCTAGAAAACTTAGGAAGAGCTCTCTACGACGTAGTTAAAGGATTCTTAGTTAAATAGGGAGATAGATCTATTAGAGTAGGGCGAGGTAGAGGCTATAGCGGCGGAAAGCGCTACGCTCGAGGAGCTCGATAAGGCTCCTACTAGGTCCGCTAGTCTGTCCCTATAGCCCTCTACTTAGTCGATCTAGGATAGGTTACTAGATAACTTCTAGGCTAATCCGGATTTCCTTAATGTTTCCGAGGTCTTAGTGTCTCCTAGGTCGTAATCCGCGGGACTCGTACGTTTAGAGGATGTTTTCCTAGGAGTGTCTATACGTGTCCCGTTCCTCGAATTCTTAGAGTTTTTTCTAATAGTGTGTTAGGTTTTTCTTAGGTTCCTAGGTATTGTCGGCGTCTAGATAACCCTTCTACTTAATAAGGTATTTTCCGTTCTTCTTATCGATAATCTTTTCGACCTCGAAGTCGTCCTCCTCTTAGGGTTGAAAGTAGAATGTAGTCTAGAGCGGGATCCCGGGATTAGCTAGCTCTAACATAGATATATAGAAGGCTAGATGTACTCTTACGTCCCTTAGGAGTTCGAGTCGGTAGTTACTTAGTCCTTTAATATCGCTAATCAAAAATGGTCCGACCTTTATATAATCTAATTTCTTCGCCTTTCTTCTAGTCTTTAAATTTTTTGTAAGGAGGAAGACCTTATCCCCCTTCTTAAGCTAAGGTACCGTTTTTGAATCCTTATGCCTTATCCTAGTAAGGTTCTCTTAGTAATGTAGTATTCCGGCCCTTACTTCTTCGTAGATCTTCTTAAATTGTATTACGTCTATAATAGCGCAATCTACTTCTAGTCCCGGTTATAGCGTTATAAATAGGTTTAGGTCCTTTCCGAAGTTTCTAAAGAATAGGGATATCTTAGTTGTTTCTAATACATTGTTGTTAAGTATAATCTAGGCTAATAGTAGGAGAGCTACCTAGTTATTCTATACGTAGTTAACGTAGTGTCGTAGATATCCTTCTAGTATTTAGTTCGATCGTTCGGTTTGTCTATCCGTTTGTAGGTAGAAAGCTATTAATAGCTTATGCTTTATACCTATTACTAATACTAGAGTCTTCTAGTATTTTGACGTAAAGAGCTTGTCTCTATCCGTAATGAATGTCGTAGGAACGCCGTAGTACCGAACGAGCCTATTAAGTACTAGGTAACCTAATTGCTTAGCGTTAATAGTTTCGTTACATAGTACGAAGTGTAAGTACTTCGTTAGTCGGTCGACTATTATAAGTATAGAGTCGTACTTGTTTCCTATTACCGGATCCTCTAACTTTAGGAGTTTAACGATAAAGTCTATTGTTACTTCATCCTATAGTTAGTATAGCGGTTCTCTAAACTAGAGATTTCCGTACTATACGTGTCGTAATACTTTGTTCTTATTATAGCTTTCGTATCTCCTAATATAGGTAGAAACCTTTTTCCTTATGTCCGGGAAGACGAAGTTTCTCCTAATATATTCTACGGTTCGTATAATCCTAGGATGTCCTAGAGCTAGTCCGTTATAGTAATCCTATATATACTCCTATTCCTTATCTAAAGGAACCTTAAGTTTCCTATACTATATCGGGAACTCCTCGTTGTTATCTCGTAGTACTCGTATAACTACGTTAAACTCTTACGGGTTCGTACTAAGCGATCCGTCTTAATTAACTTTTAGTATATAGTGTTATTACGGCTTATATCCCTCTATATAGTCGCTTCGTCTACTAAGTGCGTCGGCGCGCCTATTCTCTTTTCCGGGAGTATATACGATTTCGAATTTGTATTCTCTAAGTAGCTCTAACTATCGTGCTTACCGTTAGGTAAGAACCTTTGTTATCGTAAAGTATGTTAGGTTCTTGTAATCGGAGTAGATTATTAGTCCTATAGCTCCCTCGTAGTACACTCTCTAGTATCGTAATACTACGACGATTACGAGTAGTTCCTTATCGTAAATCTTATAGTTTTGTTTAGTAGGTGTCATTTTTCTCGAGAAGTATACGATTAGATACCGAGTCCCGTTGAACTCTTATATAAGGCATACTCCTATCGCTAGGTCGGAGGCGTCGGTTTCGACTTATATCGGTTTTGTTAAGTCAAACATACGTAGTGTTAGCGCTTCGTAGTATACTTTCTTAAGTTGTTCGAATACGTTTTTCTAATTAGTATCCTATCTAAACGGGATATCCTTTCGTGTTAGGTTCGTAAGTAGTATAGCTAGTTTCGAGTAGTCCTTAACGAACTTTCGGTTATAGTTCGCTAGTCTAAGAAACGATTATATATCCTTAACTGTCTTAGGTACTAGCTATTCCTTAATCGAGGTTGTCTTCTTAGGATCGATCTTAATCCCGCTAGTTCCTATAATGAAGCTAAGGAAGCTAACTTCCTTTCTAAAGAACTCGTACTTCTCGGGTGTAGTCTTAAAGGTAGTCGTACTTAGTTATTCGAGTATAGCGGCTACGTCCTTAGCGTGCTACTCTTGTAATCCTTTTGTGAAGATAAGTATGTCGTCGATGTAGGCGATAACGGTAATGTTAATAAGATCGCTAAGAACGTCATTAATTATCCTTTAGTATGTCGCTAGTGCGTTAGTAAGCCCTATTAGTATAACTAAAAACTCGTAGAGTCCGTTTCGCGTACAGAACGCTATCTTATACTCTTCGCCCTCCTTTATCCTAATTATAAAGAAGGCGTCTCGTAGGTCGATCTTAGAGTACTATTAGACTCCGTAGAAGTAGTCGTTCATTCGTTCGATTAGTAGTATTAGGTAGCGATCCTTCTCGGTGATTTCGTTTAGGTCGCGGTAGTCGATAACCTTCCGTCGTTTCCCTCCTTTCTTAGGTATAAAGAATACTAGTACCGCGAATAGTAATTTGGAAGGTCGTATCCGTATACTTCCTTCTATTTTCGTAGTCTATTCTCTGTCTGCTTCGAGGTCTACTATAGAAAGCGGGTACATTAGCCGGCAAGGGGGCCTAGATCCTAGTATGAGTTTAATCTTATAGTCCTATTACGAGTATTTAAGTAGGGCCTCGAGTCCTGTCTCTTCCTAAAAGAGTCGCTTCCATTTCTTGAATTCTTTAGGGATTCCTAGAGGTACGTGATTTCCTCTTTTTCTCTTACGTTACGACCCGGTTTAGCCTATATCGGTGTCTATAGAGTCCGAGCTAGTTTGTAGTATCGTTAGCGGTTAGCGATTTATCTCGTTAATCTACCTTTCCTTATCTAGAGTCGAACGCTACCGGCTTCTAGGATAAATGTTAGTAACGTATCTACATCTCTTAAACCTAAGTACTCTCTTAACCTAGTCGATATCTAGGTTGTGCTTTTTAAGCTAAGGAGTACCTAGTACGATATCGTATCTAGCTATAGGCACAATATCTAAGACAACTTCCTCGTAGTGTCCTTAGAAAGCTAGTAGTAGCGGCATTGTTTCACTATCTACACTAGGTAGATTAGAGCCGTAGATAGCTCTTACTTCGTACCCTCCGTCTTTCTTCTTTCGGGTGGCTATCCCGAGTCGTCGTACGAGTCGTTCCGAGATAAACATTCCGCTAGCTCCGGAGTCTATTATAGTAAGGATCTCGTATCCGTCGACAATGCAATTTGTGCGGAAAACCGTTCCTACTATTGCTTAAGCATTATATAGCTCCTTTCGGTCGCTCGTACTAATAGGGCCTATTCGTTTTTTAAATAGTAGTCTAGCGAATTAGAATCCTCGATGTAGATTTCCTAGTTAAGGGGTCTATTTCGAGGTCTAAACACAACTTTGCCTTATGTTATTCGCGTCTATAATGATCCTCTTATCGTAGTCTTAACGTAACTAAGGGTCATTCCTCGCTATACTAGTAGTAGCGGTCCTAGAGGTAGAAGTAGTAGTATTACCTATTGTAGTATGTATTCGTTACACTTCCGTTTCATTTCTTCGAGAGTGAGCGTCTCGTTCTAGTATTAGTTCTAGTACGTTAGGATTTCGCGGTACCGTTAATCTAGAAGTCGTACTTATTCTCTTATTTACGAACTAACGATTATCCCGTTAGGAAGTATATAGTCCCCGTAGTCGAAGATTACACTTCCGATAGGTATCACTTCTCTAACGTATCCGTATTTGCTATAGTCGGTGTCGACTAATCGGTAGTTCTAGAACATAGATCGTAGCTGTCCTATTATCCTATCGAATTCCATAGGATGTAGATGTCGTTTCCTAGCGATCTTTAGAAATACCTCCTCGTAACTTCGTGTAAGGTAGAGGGCTATCTTTATAATTAGCTATAGGCCTTCTACCGAGATGTTAAGTATTTCTAGGTCGTCTAGGTCTTCGTCGGAGTCTTCGCTCTCGGAACCCTCTAGAGTAGTTTCGTTTCCGGCGTCGGAATCGGTAATCTTAGTAATTGCTTCTAGCGTCTATTAGTCGTCTATTAAGAGTTCGTTATCTAGGTAGAGAGGAGAGATTCGTCGATCCTAAGTCTCTCTCTCTAATTCGTCTATTAGTAAGTCTAGCACTTCGTCGTCGTCTAGGTTTATTAGTAGGATCGGAGATTTATCTAATTCGTAACCTATCTCCTCGCCTAGAGATAGTGATTTGTTTTCTTATAGTATAGCGTCCTCCCGTCTAAACGGAGGTAGGGATCTTCCTCGGGCGTAGTTGCCGTTATCCCTTAACTACTATTGTAGCTATCGTTCTATAGCGTTAAACTCGCGCTGTAGTCGCGACGTTCGCACGCGTACTCTTATCTATTCCTATTAGTCTAGTAGCTAGTTTAGCTAGTTCTACTGTTACTAAGCTTAATTATATAGTCGTTATAATATTTCCGTAAGTTAGCCTAGTCTAGCGCGGGCCTAGTAACCTCCCTACTACGCGCGTAGTTAGCGCCATTCTAGTCGGATACTGTCGACGTCTTCCTATAGTTCCCGTCGTTCTACGTATAGGTCGTTTAGCTTATCTTCGATTTCCTCGAGCTATTCTTCTAGCGTTATCCGTTCGAGTACGTCGATTTCTATTACTAGTCGTCCTTTCTCTTCGCGTTGTTCTAATACTTAGCGGTTATTAGATGTGTCTGTTTCGTAGAAGAATCGCTCCTTACGTACTTACTCTACTAGGAAGGCGATTCCTTCCCTAAAGCGTTGTAACTTTTCCTATCCGCTTTCCTTTAGTTAACGTTGTTGCTCCTAAGTTTCTTTATTATCTAATGTAGGAGTCGTCCCCTTAAGTACGTTGATTTCCATAGTAGGTTTATATTTCGGAAGCTAGGGGTATACGGCTTCCTTAAGCCGTCCGTACTCCCCCTTCTCTAAATTCGTTATAGGCTATCTAGTTCGATCCATTTCTTCTAGTTAGTCGAAATCCTTAGATACCTATTAGTTCTTTCCTAATCCTATATACTACCTAAAGGGCGGGTA